>Ga0114999_10007931_pt1 | contig 11954 bp, 9 predicted proteins | sample ArcticOcean_MG_C_3_FD_89820 | JGI IMG/M metagenome (GOLD analysis project Ga0114999, IMG submission 89820) | Marine microbial communities from western Arctic Ocean - ArcticOcean_MG_CB8_126 | ecosystem: Environmental > Aquatic > Marine > Oceanic | place: Arctic Ocean: Canada Basin | collected...
ACAATGAGGTCTATCTCTTTGGCATCCAAACCCTTTTTTTGAAGAAGTGTTTCTAAGGCTTTTGTGCCCATATAAGAGGTGCCAAGACCTTTGCCATGGATACGGCGCTCTTTAATGCCTGTATGCGAGGTGATCCACTCGTCTGAGGTATCGACCATTTTTTCAAGGTCGGCATTGGTTAAACGGTCTTCGGGCAGGTAGTGTGCGATGCCCGTAATGGCCGCTTGGAAAAGTTTTTGCATAAGCACCGATTTAAATATGAGCCACTAAAATTGCAGGTATGAGACTAAATGCCATCGGTTTCTGCAACGACAGCGCGCCCGTTGTAATAACCACAATTGCCACAAACGCGGTGCGATAGTTTTTGTTGCCCACAATTGGGGCATCCATTGGAATTTGGACGTTTCAAGTTCCAGTGGGTGCGGCGTTTGCCTGTGCGAGAATTTGAACTGCGGCGTTTTGGATGTGCCATGGGGAATCTCCTTACTATTATTTATTAACGTTTGCGTGCCGTGTTTTTGTTTAAAGACGGTGAGACCTGAAAGATTTAACCTCTTGCTTCTTACCGTTTTTAAGTTTCTTTTTGTTGGTTCTTAAGTGCTCTTAGGGTGTCCCAACGTGGGTCGAGACGCTCTTGCTTGTCTGCTTCTAAAATATCGATGGGATCTTGGTCGTATTTTTCACAAGGCCCAGTGGGTGACTCGGCACAGGTTGGGATCATGGGCAATTCTAAAAGGATGTAGTCTTTTACTTCATGGCCTAAATCAATTTCGTCGGGTCCTTCGTTTAAGTAGATAAGGGTCTCATCGTCGTCTTCATCTTGGTATTGGGGTTCGCCCTTTTGAAGGACAAAGGTATAGCTCACCTGAATGGGAAATGCAACGGGTTCTAAACACCGGGCACATTCGGGTCTAATTTGGCAGGTGCTTTCCCCTTTGACGGTGATGGAGTCACCTATTTTTTGGATCGTTAACCGAGATTGAATGGTGCCATCAAATGGTAGGCCGCCATCTTGGATATGAAGATCTTCGGGCTTTTCATCAAAGTCGAAGATGTTTTCGCCATCGTGTAACTCGCGCAGGTCGATTTTCATAGGGCAATAAGAGAAATAAGAGAGAAGAAGTGAGTTTTAACCGACTGCGTTTTTGCCGAAAAAGAAAGCAATTTCATGGGCTGCATTTTCGGACGAGTCGGAGGCGTGAACAGCGTTATTTTGAATATTTGTGGCAAAGTCTTTGCGAATGGTACCTTCAGCGGCTTCTTCGGGGTTGGTGCTGCCAATGGTTTCGCGCAAGAAAGTGACGGCATCATCTCTTTCGAGTACGATAGGTACACACGGTCCAGATGTCATAAAATCAACAAGTTCGTGATAAAAGGGCCGCTCGCGATGAACCGCATAAAATTCTGAGGCTTGGGCTCGGGTCAGATGCATTTTTTGGAGTTCGATGATGCCAAAAGATTTTTCTTCAAGACGTTGGATGATGGCGCCAATGACATTTTTGGCGACGGCATCGGGTTTGATTATCAGTAATGTTCGTGCCAAGGGAGCTCCATTTCTTGTATGCATTTTAGTTGTTCAAAAGAAAGCAATAGATTGCTGTATCAGGCTGAAGATGAAGAAGATAGGTGTTGGCCTATTTTTTGTCAACCTCATTTTTTGAATGGGTTTACACGAAATGTTGTGGTATAGAAATGGGTTGACAGAATTTCAATCGGGGCGTTTAATTACACGACTTTGATATCACCCATTTTTAACTTTTGTTTGAAGGATTATTGCGTTTTATGAGCCGGATTATCCCATTTCTGAACCGCAAAGTATTTTTTATAACGGGCGCTACCGGATTTTTGGCCAAAGGGGTCGTTGAAAAAATCCTGCGCCATGCCCCTGATGTAGAACGCATATATCTGATGATTCGCCCCCGATCGCGTACTTCTGGCAAGGTGGTGGCGCCTCAAGAGCGATTGGAGCGCGAAATTATTCAGGCCAATGCGTTTGGCTCATTGCGCCAAGCGTTGGGAGATGGTTTTGATACTTTGGTGCGTGAAAAACTCGTGGCGGTTTCCAGCGACTTGACGCAAGATCGTTTGGGCATGGATGATGAGACATATAGTTTGTTGACGCGTGAAGTGGATATTGTGATCAATTGTGCCGCAACGGTTGTGTTTGATGAACCTTTGGATGTGGCGTTGACTCAAAACACGCTTGGCCCCATGCGCATTGTTGAATTTGCAAAAGCATGCCAAAATGCCACATTGATTCATGTATCCACGGCTTATGTGAGTGGGCAACGCACTGGGAAAATTAAAGAAGAAACGCCTGTTCCAAACTCTGCTGTGGCGCAGGTGATAGGTAAAACTCCGAATATCGAATTTGATTTGGAAAAGGAAATAGCAACTGTTCTGCGCTATTGCGATAAAGTTGAGGCCGATTCTCAAGAACCGGACCGGGTTGCAGGGTTTCACCGATTTCTCGATAAACAAGATCGTGGTAAGCGGGTGACCGAACATCGCAGAACGCATCAGGTTGAGGCTTTGCGCCAACGTTGGAAACGCGAGCGATTGGTTGCGCGGGGTTTTGAACGAGCTCGAGAATTGGGTTGGCACGATAGTTATACCATGACAAAAGCGATGGGTGAACGCATGATTGTGAAAACACGGGGTGATTTGCCTGTGGTCATTGTGCGTCCATCGGTTATTGAGAGCAGTTTGGCCGATCCTGAGCCAGGGTGGTTAGATGGTTTAAAGGTGGCCGATCCGTTGATTGCGCATTATGGCAAGGGGCGGCTGGTTGATTTTCCGGCTCGACCTGATGTCATTTTTGATGTCATTCCGGTTGATATTATTGTGAATGTGATTCTTGGGGTTTTGCCTACGGTGAAAGCAGAACCAGATGTTAAAGTATATCATGTGTGTACGGGCGACCAAAACCCGATGCTATTGGGTGATATGGTGCGATTGGTTTATGAATATTTCCTCAAGAATCCTATGCTTGATCGCAAGGGGCGGCCCATTTTGGTGAAACCGTGGAAATATCCAAGCTTAGAGACTTTTCACCGCCGGCTTAAGTATCGTTATCAGTTGCCCGTTAAAACATTGAAGTGGTTATTGGATCGTGTGTCTATTGGGCGATTGAAGAAATTGAAGCGGCAGGTGTCTTTGCTGGATGCCACATTGGAGAATGCGCGTGCTTTGACCGAGATTTATAGTACCTATGTGCAATTGCCTTGTGAATTTCAGACAGATCATATGCAAAAATTGTTTGAGGGTATGGATGCTGAAGATCGTGAGATTTTTAATTGTGATGTGTTGAGAATTGATTGGGCAACCTATATACAAGATATTCACATTCCGGGCCTCAAGCGACATGTACTAAAATTTGCCGAATAGAAAGGCAATGGACAAGGTGCACTGACGACGGACGATGGACGACGGACGACGGACGATGGATGCTAAGTGTTGGCTTAATTTAATGGCTCATCACTCAATGGGTCTTTTGGTGTAGGTTTGAAATAGAACAGCTCGAACAAGTAGGGTGTCTTTATGGCAAAACAAGCATCAGATGATCGACCCTTATATGAGGTTTTCCTTGATGATGTCGATCAGATGCTGACTTTGTATGATGCATCTGTACAGCATCTGTTGGAGGCTGTGCGCCACGACGGTTATTTTGATGATCTTGACCCCGATACGTTGATTTGGCCCAAAAGCCAAGTTGTGTCGGGGTCAATTGGTATTGAGGCCTTACAGTTTCGAGCAAAGTTGGTGGGCGCTATTTATCGTGGTTTGCCGCCCATTCGAGATGCGCGTTTGGCAGAGGCATATGCGCCTTTTGCCTATTTGGTGCCACGGTATCACGCGGGTAATCGGATCTATTTGCAACTCAAGCAGCAGTTTGTTAAACGCGGTGTTGGGGATGGGCAGGCTTTTTTGAAGTTGTATCAATCGTTTTATCTCGAGGCTTTGACAAAGGGTGAATTGCACACACCCGGAGCGGCGGAAGAAGCTTTGGCCAAGGTGAATATTACGCAGGTGCCTATGTCGCACGCACAGGCCGTGGCCGAAGCTTTGGCCAAGATAGAAGTGGTGGCAGACCCACGTTGGGCTGAAGCTTATACGTATACGTTGGATGATGAAACAGTTGAAGGCTCGTTGCGGGATTTGTTGCAAGATGTGGCACAACGCACCTTAGATTTAATTGCGGCGGGTGGGTTGTTGTCTACACGGTATAATTATTTGACCAATTTTGGTTGGTTTGGTGTGTCGGTTTGGAAGGTGATTGTTGAGGGAGATGTGGCGGTCGAGGCATTGGGTATCAGGTTAAAAGAGGTGACAGAAGATGTGCATCGTTTGAGCGCGATGTTGGTTGAGTTTTTGCAAGCCCATCAAGAAGACCCCACAAAGTTGCGCCCAAAATTGTATTGGTATGGGCAGCCTTATAGTTATTTGACACGCGATATGATTGATGTGGCCACCCGTATTGTTACTCGGGTGAATGCTGTATCTAAAGGACAGATGGTATTGCCGTCGTTGTTGATCGGCCAGGCCAAAGGACGGTTTGTCGATTATCCACATGTGGGTAAAACGGCCGAGTGGTCATCTTTAAAGCGCAAATGGCGGTTGCTAAAATGGGCGCGTTTGTGTTGGCAATTGGGTCGCAAACGCAAGCGGTTAGACCGTGCACAAGTGCCGGTGCCCGAACGTTATGAAAAAGCGTGGCAGCTTTGGGGTGCGTGGTCTGAGGCAACCAAGGCGTGTTTGGATATTGATGTGAAGGTTACGATCGACCCCCTGTTTGCGCCTGTAGCTAAGGCAATGGATTTGGGTAATGGCAAGCACAAAATTTTATTTTTGCCGACACACCAAAGTTTGGTGGAGCATTTGATTTCGTTTCCGGTTTGGCAGTCGCCGCAATTGTTGGAGGCGATTGGATGGGAGAAACCCGAGCCGTTTGTGATCTTGGCGCGCAGGGGGTTGTCTAAAGCGACAAGCTTTAAAATGGGGTCGCGCGAGATGACGGTGTTTGGGATGACGCCTGAAGAATATGATCGGATGTTTGAAGAGCTGGATGGCAATGTGACACGCGAGAGTTTGGACGGTGCGGGGCATTCTACACCCCGTATGTTGGAGGCGATGTTTGAGCGTCCTGGGTTGATTTACCCCATGGGCACCACGGCGTCATTTGATATTCAATTGTTTCCTTTGCAATATGCATTGTTCGCCAAGTTGCCACAAGATGTGGTGATTATTCCTGTGGCGTTTCGTGGCACCCACAGTTTGTGGCGGCGTTGCCCCAAGGGCAATTTGAATATCAATCCAGGCACCGTAGAGGCCGTCATTTGTCCTCCTATGTTGGGAGAGACGACGCTGATGCCCAAGCGTGGTTCTTTGCGCATTCAGGCTGAGGCCGCAGCGTTGTTTCAAGCGATGCATATTACCTCTTTGTTGAATCCTGAAAAAATCTAAGAATGCAACCACAGATGGACACGGATACACACAGTTGAAAATGTATCAGATGAGGAGATAGGTTCAATGATTGAGTTGGTGTTTTTCTTTATTGGAGTATTTGTTGTATTGGGCTTTGCCAAACGTGCACGTGCCGAGGATGTTGCGTTTTTTGACCGCTCGGAAGGGGAACAGTTTGCACACAAGTGGGGGTATACCGATACGCGTTTTGAATTTGTCAATGACCGCACGGTGCGGGTGACGGGCGACCGATATCCAATTTGTGGATTTGATATGCCTTATTTTATTCCATTTGTTGAAGAGATATTGCAAATACCCATTCGGCCTGAAGATATGGGGCAAGAGGTAAAGCACGAGAACTTGCCAGAACCTTTGCAAAATGAAGACTTTTTGGCGGCGATAAAAGGTGCGCTCAATGACAATCAGGTCTCGCAGGTGGACCCAGACCGTTTGGTTCACAGCCACGGTCAATTGAGTGTGGACGAAATTTATCGGGTCTTGTACGATCGTCCACCGGAGCGGTTGGTGGATGTGGTGTTGTATCCTGAGAATGAAGCGGATGTGCAGAAGGTTATTCAGTTGGCTAATGAACACGGTGTGGTGTTAGTACCTTATGGAGGAGGCACCAATGTGAGTGGCGCATTGGCCATTCCGACAGCGGAGACGCGGATGGTGGCGTCTGTGGATATGCGCCGAATGAAAGCGATCGTGTGGTTAGACGAAGAGAATTTTCAGGCGTGTGTGGAGGCGGGTATTTCGGGCAAGCAGTTGGAGAATGCTTTAAATGCCAAGGGGTATACATCGGGTCACGATCCGGACAGTTTGGAGTTTTCGACGTTGGGCGGGTGGATTGCGACCAATGCGAGTGGGATGAAGAAGAATCGATACGGCAATATTGAAGATATTGTTTTGGAAGCGACATTGATTACGCCTACGGGTGATGTAGAGACCAAACACGCCACCCCGCGAAACGCCGCGGGTGTGCCGCCGCGTGCGTTTTTATTTGGGAGTGAAGGGAACTTTGGCATTATTACGAAGGCTGTGATGAAAGTTAACAAGTTGCCTCAGGTGCGCAAATTTGGATCATTGGTGTTTCCGCAATTTGAAAATGGCGTGAAGTTTTTGAAGGCGTTGCGGCAAACGGGGCAAATTCCGGCCAGTATTCGATTGGTGAATAACAATGAGTTTCGATTTGGTCAGGCTTTAAAACCTGCATATGAGGGATTGAAGAAGGTTGAGCGAAAAATCCAGCAGTTTGTGCTGACGTCTATAAAAGGATTTGACACAAAAAAAATGGTAGCGTGTACGATTGTAATGGAAGGCACACAACAAGAAGTGGTGCAACAAAACAAGACAATCTTTTCATTGGCGAAACAGTTTGGTGGCATGTCGGGCGGGGCGAGCAATGGCCAGCGGGGGTATATGCTGACTTTTGGGATTGCGTATATTCGCGACTTTTTTAATCAGTTTCATATTTTGGGTGAAACGTTTGAAACGTCTGTTCCTTGGACGAACATTTTGAATGTCATTCAGGCAGTTGAAAAGACGTTGTTTGAGGCGTGTGAAAAACACGGTGTGCCAGGCAAACCGTATTTGGCTTATCGGGTGACACAAACCTATCACACGGGTGTTTGTATTTATTTTACAATGGGTTTTAGTGGGCAAGGGTTGGATAAGGCGGATGAGATTTATCACAAAATTGAACACAAGCTTCGCCAAGTGATTTTGGACAATGGCGGGTCTTTGTCGCACCACCACGGCATTGGCAAGATTCGGCAAAGTTTTTTACCACAGATTCAAACGGAGAATAGTCTTGAGGTGTTACGCAAAGTGAAGTTGGCAATGGATCCGAATAATATTTTTGCCATTGGCAATGGGCCGTGTGGGGCTGAAAGTAAAACGTAAAAAATTATTGGAGGTGTTTTGTTTCAAGACAAAGTAGCAATCGTAACGGGTGCGTCGTCGGGGTTGGGCGCGGTGTTGGCCGAAGAATTGGCCAAGGCAGGGGTGCAGTTGGCCTTGTTTGCTCGGCGCGAAGAGAAATTGGTGGAGACGGCACAGCGGTGCCGGTCCTTGGGGGTGCGTGTGGTGACGGTGGTGGGGGATGTGACGGTGGTGGACGATTGCAAACGATTGGTGACCACGGCGGTGGCAGAATTTGGACGGGTGGATTATTTGATGGCCAATGCGGGCATCAGTATGTGGGCGCGGTTTGAAGATATTGAAGATGTGGCGGTGTTTCGAAAGCTGATGGAAACGAATTATTTGGGTGTGGTGAATGGGGTATACGCGGTGTTACCAGAGTTGAAAAAAGTGGGTGGCATGATTGTGGCGATTTCGTCTATTCAGGGCAAGATTGGCGTGCCGTTGCACACGGGTTATGTGGCGTCTAAACACGCAGTGTTGGGTTTTTTTGAGGCGCTGCGAATGGAGCTGGACGGGTCGGGTGTGGATATTTTGACGGTGTTGCCGCATTGGTTGCGCGGTACTGATTTGCGACAAAGCGCGTTTGGCAAAGACGGTGAAGCTTTGGGTAAGTCGTCGCGCAGTCACAGCAAAGAGTCGATTACGTTAGAAGATTGTAGCGTGGCCATTTTGAAGGCGATGAAGAAACGCAAGCGCGAGTTGGTGATTCCCTGGAAATTGAGAGCGTTGCCGTGGCTCAATTTGATCAACCCCAAAATTGTGGCGTGGTTGGTGAAGGGCAAAGTTACTGAGCAAGATCAATAGATCCCGTACGTTTTTGTACATCGAGCGTGTCAAGCGTACCGTGACTTTTTAGCGGCAGGATTTATCCTGCCGCTTTTTCGTAGGGTGTACCCATGACCAATTGTTGGTTTATAATTGTCAACCCCACCTCGGGCGGTGGGCGTGCCGAGCGGGTGAGCACGCACGTTGTAGATTTGTTGCGCGAATGGGGTGTGCAAGCCGAGGTGCTGGTGACCCACGCGCGGGGCGACGGTGCACGGTTGGCAAAAGTGGCGTTGGATCGTGGGGCGAAACAGATTGCGATTTGTGGCGGTGACGGTACGATTCACGAGGTGGTGAACGCGTTGGTGGGTGCTGAGGTGGTGGTGGGGATTTTGCCAAGTGGGCGAGGCAATGATTTGGCGCGTGCGTTGGGGGTGCCAAAAGATGTGCGTGGCATTGTTGAGACGTTGGTGAATGGTACTGTGCGACAAATTGATTTGGGCCGTATTGGTGAACGGTATTTTTGCACCGTGGCGAGTTTGGGATTAGATACGGTGGTGGCCAAGACGGTGTATGAAAACCGCGTGCCGTTTTCTGGGCAATTGGCTTATACCTTGGCGGTGTTGAAATGTTTGGGACCGTTTCAGTGCCCGCACGTGACTTTGGTGGGTGACTTTGGTAAGTTTGAGGGCCGCATTTTTGTAGCGGCTACAGGCAATACCGCGTTTTATGGCAGTGGCATTCAAGTTGTTCCAAGCGCGGTTGCCGATAGTGGTCATCTTGAGTTGTGTTTGCTTTTCAAGACGTCGAAGTGGACGGTTTTGGGATTGTTCGCCAAAGCGTTTTCAGGTCGGCACGTCGACTCTGAATGGGTGCGGGTAGAAAAAACAAAGACGCTTTCGATTGTATCAGAAGAACCGCTCTGGATTTTTGCCGACGGCGAACCCGTGTGTCAAACACCCGCGACGATTGAAGTGGTGCCAAGGGCTTTGCGAATAAAGGTGCCGATTGTGAAAAATGGCGGTATTTGATTGTTGTTAACCGATCTCATTTTTTTTAATAAAATGATGTTTATGAAAACACATTTTGATCAAGATTTTCAAAAGTGTTCATTTTCGGACACCACTGTATCATTACCGGACACTTTGGAAATCCAGTTGATTTGTGTAAAAATCATAATATATTGTAAAATATTGAAATATGAGGTTGGCACGCTTGTTGCCAGAATGCAAATGTGAATGCACGCCCACATCGCGCTTGGAAGATAAGATAAATCTTTATTTTTGATAAAAGGAGATTTACAATGATTCAAATGACCGGTATTCAAAAATGGTATTCTTCAACGTTTGTAAAGACGTTTGTATTGCGTGGCATTAATTTGGAAATTGAATCGGGTGAGTTTGTGTCCATTATGGGGCCGTCGGGTTCTGGCAAATCGACCTTGTTGCATATTATGGGGATGTTGGATTCGTCAAATAAGGGTGAATACTTGTTTGACGGCGAAACCATTCACAAAATGCGCGAAGGGAAACGCTCCGAATTTCATAAGAACAACATTGGGTTTGTGTTTCAAAGTTATCATTTGATTGATGAACTGACGGTGTTTGAGAACATTGAAATACCGTTGCTGTATAAAAAGGTGAAGGGGAGTGAACGCAAGGAGAGGGTGGACGCGATGTTGGAAGAATTTGATTTGATGCCAAAGAAAGATTTGTACCCCCATCAATTATCTGGTGGTGAGCAACAACGCGTGGGCGTGGCACGGGCAGTGGTTATCAAACCGCGTGTGATTTTGGCCGATGAACCAACGGGCAATCTCAACTCTAAACAAGGTGAGCAAGTGATGAAGTTGTTCACGCAGTTGCACGCAGGCGGTACAACGATTGTGCAAGTGACACACTCAGAACAATGTGCCAGTTATAGCAAACGCGTGGTTCATTTGTTAGACGGCGATGTGGTGAAGGATGAAGCAAACGCGTAACGCAACGCGCACCAAAAGGTTTATGCCGCCTACACAGGCTTTTAGCTCTTCGTTTATCGGGTGGACTTGGGTATCGTGCCGTTTATTTTAGGGACGCTCTTGGTGCTGTTCATTGCTTTGGCCACGGTGAGTTACCAAGCATGGAAAGCCGCGCGCGCAAACCCGATTGATGCATTGCGGTATGAGTAAGCACTTGTGACAACCGTTCGAATTAGATGACGCGAGATTTACAAGGCGTGGGATTACTCCCACGCCTTTTTCGTGTGTTTCGCGATCCCCCCCTAAGGTTTGATCCCAAAGTTTCGCACAAAAATGAGGAAGTCGGCAAAGGCCACTTGGCGGTCGTTATTGAGATCAAAGGTGGGGTCAAAACCAACATCGCCAGCGCTTTTGCCAAAACCATCGGCAAAAACAAGAAAGTCAGAGAAACCCACTTCGCCATTGGCATCAAAGTCAGAGGCTGTTGGGGTTTGGCCGTCCGTGAGGGATTCTATTGAGAGGGTGTAGCCTCGTGCGATGCCCGATGTGGACGTTAGGGCCAGTGTCCGATTGGCCGACCCGTAGGTGTGAATACGTCGGGTTTGACCGGCGGGGACCGTGAGGGGCGATGAGAAGGGGTGTGTGGGACTGTCTTGGATGAGGGTGAGCAAGATGTTGTTGGCACCATTTGATTTGATGGTGAGCGCGAGATGAGAGGTGGTGTTCAAGGTGAGGTAGTCCACGCCCCAAAGGGTGGCATCACGCGCTATGTTGAGGGTTGGCACTGGGAGGATATCATTTTTTACAGGTCCCAAGTCAATGCCCACATAGTCATTGCGATACGTGGCGGCAGCCCATTGGCCAAAGAGGTGATCAAAACGTTCTGGTTTGCCGAGTGCTTGAAGGGTGTTGTTGACCGATTGAATGCTGCTGTCAGGGTCGGCAATGAGGGTGCGCAGTGCCGACTCTCCGTAGGTTTGTACAAAATAGGTGATCCAAAGATAGGCATGGTCAAAGTCCCAAGACTGGTCCTCCCATTGGGTCAGATTTGTGTTGGTGGCAAGTGAGATAAAACTGTCTACTTCTGTTGCTGTTGTGTCTTTATAGCCACAGGCACGTTCGGCGTATTCCGAAGCGCCTTCATCGAGCCATTTGGCTTCGTCTGGGTCCGTTTTCCAGTGGATAAGGTGTTGGAACTCATGGGCCAGTGTGGCACGCGCGAGGGAGGTGTTGATGGCAAATGGATTGGCGTCTAAGTAGACAATTTCACGCGAGACGGGTGGTGCTTGGTTTGCAACATCGAAGTAACCGACAACCGAGAAGCCTTGAATGGGGCTGTCGAGTATATCGATTATGGCGATGAGAATGCGCGGGTCACCGTCTACATCGGGAGGATCACCAAAGAGTTCGCGGTCTATGGTAAAGATGCCGTGTGTTGGATCGCGGGGTGTGGTTTGATCAAATGCTTGGGTGAGGGATTCAATGTCTGATTGAGAGACGCGGGTGTTCCAGATATCATCTTCAACAAAAATGTAACAATTGTCACCCACAAGACGGCAGGTGACGGCGGTTTGATAATGGCCACCAAAGCTAAGTTGAAAGCTAAATGCGGGAATGGTGAGGGCATCGCCTACTTGAAAGGCGGGCGTCACTTGAATTTTGGTTGCAGGACGATAAGGTACTTCGGGGCGCGGAATGAGATGGGTGCCACTTTGGGGACGTGGTTGGGCTGTGGGGGATGTCCAGGGTATGGTGGTTGTGAAGAGCAGTAGAATGAACGTGTAGAGGAATCGGGGGGCCGTGGGGCTGCGGGGGGGCAACTCTCTGCTGCCTTGTTGCC
>Ga0114999_10007933_pt1 | contig 11952 bp, 9 predicted proteins | sample ArcticOcean_MG_C_3_FD_89820 | JGI IMG/M metagenome (GOLD analysis project Ga0114999, IMG submission 89820) | Marine microbial communities from western Arctic Ocean - ArcticOcean_MG_CB8_126 | ecosystem: Environmental > Aquatic > Marine > Oceanic | place: Arctic Ocean: Canada Basin | collected...
CATCTCTCTTTTTTGGAGGAAGCGATTCCAGTTGCTCCAATTTCTGTAGCTGCAGCACCAGGAAAACTGCCAGCAACTGCACGTCTGCTAACACAGTCAGGAGCATCCTTAGAGTCAGTTCCGCCTGTTCCGAATTTTTGGGACGTTCAGGAAATTGATGCACCTTGAGCATCCGTTGATAAAGCAGAACCGCTTCCGCGAAAAGTTTTACGCAATCATCCGGAATCTTTTTTTCAAACTCTTTTGGAAAATCTTCTGCTTGCTGATAACGTAAAAAAAGCAGCGCCGCCAGCAGAGAAGGGGGATTCAAAGAGAGCTGCGTTAGTTTTTGCAGGAGAGAATCCGCGGATTCAGGATCACTTTGTTGCGAATACCAATCTTCGAAAATCCTGTTAACTTCCGGATTTGTTAAATAAATTTCCGGTACTGGAGTCTTTTTATCGACGGCAGACTTGTCAGTGCCAATTGTCGGTGACAAAGCCCTTTGTGAAAGTTCTGTTCCGGAGAGATTACTCATTTGCAGACATGATGAAAAATATTTACAAGAGTCCTTGTGCCATGAAATAAGTATAAAGTTTGACGTCAAAGAGAACGTCCTTTTCCGACTCTTCGTTGAAGAATCCAGATATTTCTTTTGGATATTTCAGAAAAACCGTAATGAATTCTCCGGGTTCATTTTTAGCAATAGGATGTCGATTCTCCGGCATCATTTCGTCAACAGAAAGATGTGCAAATGAAACCGTTTCAGAAAGAATACCCGGAGAAGAAAACAAGTTTGGGCTAATTTTTTCGACTGTACCAACATAACCTGTTTCTTCCAAAAGTTCACGTGTCGCGGTTATTTCATGATTTTCCCCGGGATCAACCAGACCGGCTGGAAATTCTAAGATATAGGAATCCGTCGGTGGTCGAAACTGCCGTATCAAAATATATCTTCCGGAAGGTTTTAACTGTGCGACTATAATTACCGCTGCGCACCTGTGTTTACGGTGCAGACCTTCCCATGTCCGGACTTGTTTTTCGTCATCTTCATAGCTGAATTCAATCAATTCGGACCAGTGTCCGCTGTAGAGCAATTGTTCCTTAAGAACATGGCTAGTCCCAGCTTTGACTGATTTTTTGGTTGCAGCTTTTGACATAAATAATTGAAAAAAATATTAAAATACGTGTTTGCGAATAAACTGTTATCCTACAGGGAGCTGTCTTAAAAGATAGCGGATTTGCCGACAATCACAATCCAATTATGAAAATGTTTTTGCGTTGTCTTTTGCAGGTGTCTGCAATATTATTCGACTGATGAGAATTTATTTTTGAAAACCTGATACTATAAATTTTACTGCAAATATGAGAAGTATACGTTTGATCTGGATAGGCAAAACGCAGCTTCCATTTGTGCAGGACGGGATCAGTGTTTACCTAAAAAAGCTTTCGCATTACATCAAGATTGAGACTACAGAAATACGCTCTGCAAAATATGCTTCAGGAACAGTTGATCAGTGGCGCAGAGAGGAAACTGAAAAATTGTTGAAGCGTCTGGAGCCGGCAGAGTTGAACGTTTTTTTGGATGAAAAAGGTAAACGGCAGACTTCAACCGGCTTAGCCCAGTGGTTCGAAAAACAACTGCCGCTTGGTTGGCCGAGAGTTAACTTTATCATTGGAGGTGCATATGGTTTTGAGAAGTCTTTGCTACCGGACAACGTCACTTATTTACGTCTTTCGGACATGACATTTACACATCAAATGGTACGGTTGATTTTACTGGAACAGCTTTATCGTGCTTTCACCATTATCCGTGGAGAACCGTATCATCATGTTTGATGAAGATTTTTGGTTTAAAAATACAGAAAACTCACTATGAAACGTTTATTGTTAATAGCACTCACGTTATTGCTTTTAGGCAGTATGGGCTATTTTGCCACGCAAAACAGTCACAATGTGTCGCTGAATTTGTTTGGAAATTTCTCCATCCAGTTATCGGTTTGGATGGTCATCGCAGGTTCATTTGTCACAGGTTGGGCAGTGACTGAACTTTGGCAGTTCATCTCACATCCTCAGCGTTTTGTGCAGAGTTTCATGGGACGATTTTCTCAATACAAGGACAACAAAAAACTGCAGCTGACACAAAATTTTGAGAATGCGTCTTTGATGCGTGATCCAAAACAGGTACGGAAAAGTTTTAATAAACTGGATAACGATAAAACACCATTGTCCCTACGCATGCAGTATTTTGAACAGTTACGTTACGAAAAGAACGCGGAAGAACTGTTGCTTAAATATGCAGATCTTCGTGCTAAATATCAGGGTAATTTGCAGGTATTATTACCATATCTAAAACTCTGCAGCGAGGTCAGTGAATGGGATCTTGTGGAGCGCTTGAGTCATGAAATACTCAGGATAACTCCGGGGCATCCGGATGCTCTGGAAGGTCTGCGGCAATTTCATATTGCCAGAGAGGATTGGGTTGCCTGTATTGAACAGGAAAGGGACCTACTGAAAAAATACAGCGGCAGTCTAATGACAAAAAAACTTGCGCTGGAGCACGAAGATCATTTACAAAAAGCGCTTCGGCAGGATCCAAAATGTCTGAAAAATTGGTCATTCCGTTATCTACCTCAAAAAAGAGATAGAAAAAACGACAAACCTCATGAAGCAGTCGGAGAGGCAGCGCAACTACAAAAGTCCGGGATGTTTTTGGAGGCAGGACGAGTTTTGAAAGATGCGTATGTGAGTACGGCTTCTCCTGAACTGCTCGGGACTTTAGAGCATGTTTATCAAGAAAGTGGTGCGGATGAACAAATTCTGGAAATGATCGGCGGATTTCATAATTCGCGTCAACGTTCAATTCCCGCTTCACTCCTTTTTGCTAAATTGCTCTATCTAAATGAACGTATCGAAGACGCATCAAAAGTTTTGAGTGAAGTTAATTTGCCTGTAAGCACAACAAAGTTTCAATTGACTAAACTTGGAACAACAGAGAAAAGCCAGCAGATGACTGAAGAATGGAGCGATCTCTATCATGCTCTTCGTTTTTTGATTGCTGTCCGTCAAAACCGTTCTGAAGATGCTCTTCAGGAAGCAAAGCCACTGCTGCGTGAAGCAAAATTAATGGGAATGATGTCTAGATGAAAATAATTGAGACAGCTGGAATTGTTCTCAAAACGATGGATTTTAAGGAAAAGGACAGCATCCTGACTTTTTTAACTCGCGATGCAGGCAAGAAAGCAGGGATTCTTTACGGTGGAAAAAGTGTACGTTCAGGCAATGCCGCCAAAGCAGAGTTATTTGTAATTAACCATTTTGAGTATTCTGAAAAGCCCAGTGCGGATCTGGTACGTATCCGCAAATGTGAATTGCTGGAAAGTTTTCCGCCAATACGTAAAAGTTATTCGAAATTTCTACATGCCAACTACTTTTCGGAATTGCTGCTGCAGTGTGAAATCCCAGCGGTTGAATCTCATGAATATTTTCATTTGCTGAATCAAACAATCTCTCGACTATCAAATGCTAAAACAGGAATTGAAATAAAATTTAATTTTGAACTGCAACTGCTGAATCTACTCGGAATCCAACCTAATTTGGAAACTTGCATCCAATGCGAAGGTGAGCTTTGGCAGAAGCTACCCGGTAGAAATTTGTCGCCGAAATTTACGGTTCCATACCAGTTGGACGCGGGACTTGGAGGCATCCGTTGTCCAAAATGCTGTGTCAGCAATTCCTCTGTTGTTTATCTTCATCCGGGAAGTCTGGCCTTTTTCCGAGAGCGGCAAACTGCGCTGCATGATAACTCATCAATCCGGCCGACAAACAATAACTTAAAGGAACTTGACCAGGCGATCTTTGTATACTTCAGACATTATTTTGGCAGGAACCTCAAGACTCACGCACTTCTAAAGGAGAACTCATGGAAAAAATAGCATCCGCAACACTTGGTGGCGGTTGTTTCTGGTGTCTGGAAGCAATCTATTCCAGAATTGATGGTGTCAAATCTATAGCATCTGGTTTTGCCGGAGGAGATAATCGAGATCCGACTTACGAGCAGGTTTGCACCGGTGAAACAGGTCATGCTGAAGTGATTCAAATTAGCTTTGATCCTGACAAAACTAGCTATGAAACACTGCTTGATTGGTTCTGGCGTTGCCACGATCCGACCACCCTTAACCGACAGGGCGGTGACGTAGGGACGCAATATAGATCAGTAATTTTCTATGAAAATGAAATACAAAAAACCGCGGCTTATGAGTCAAAAAAAGCTGCCGGTAAGTCCGGAGTCTTTGATACTCCTATTGTCACCGAAATCAGCGAACTGCCGGAATTTTTTCCTGCAGAAGATTATCACCACGATTATTACAACAACAACTCAAATGCTGGTTACTGTACTTATATTATTCAGCCAAAACTCGAGAAGTTAAAGCTGGAGTGAACCTGCTAAAAATAAAATTGAGTCGATCGGCTTTGACTGCCGTATGAATACTCGTCACGCGTATGAATTTCAGTGTCAACGGCCTCTTCCGGTAGTTCATTTATGAAACGCGAACGCTGGCTCATTCCACCAGAATAGCCTGATGAAACTACTGGTGCAGTGATGAGTAAATGATTTTTTGCACGTGTCATGGCAACATAAAACAAGCGGCGTTCCTCTTCAATTTGTTCCTCTGTATCCAGGCTGCGTTGATGCGGGAACATTCCTTCCGTCAACCCAATTATAAAAACTAGACTCCATTCCAAACCTTTGGCTTGGTGAATAGTTGTTAATGTCAGTGTGTCCTGATTATCCTGCTGCTCTGCTTCATGCTCTGTGATAATGCTTGAACCAACCAATGACAATTCGTTTAAAAACGCGTCCAATTTTTCATAATTGCCTGAAAATTCCTCAAGATAACAAATATCTGTATCGCGCTGAGCCGCGTTCTCAAAACTGCTGAACATTACATCACGGTAAAAATTCTGGTATAAAATGCTGATCATTTGGGAGGGAGTTACGCTTTCAGCGAGCATCTGCTGAAAAATCTCCAGTAGAAGGTTCCAACTTTCCAGTGCCTTTTGAGGAATAAGTTTTTGCAACTCTGCATTCTCTTTGGTCAGCCTTACTGCCTGTTGATTTTGAAAAACAGTGAAAATTTTGTTTGCGGTAGTATTTCCAATTCCGGGAAGCAGACGCAGTAGGCGCATCCAGGAGATTTCATCAAGAGGATTAAAAAGTACCTTGAGAAATGCAGTAACATCTTTAATGTGAGCTTGTTCAAAAAACTTAACTCCTGAATGAACCACGTAAGGAATACCCGCATGAGTCAGCACAACTTGAAGCGCCGCTGACTGGACATGATTGCGGTAAAGCACGCTCATTTCGTTTAATGAAATATCTTGATCACGGAAATTGAGAATATTCTCCAGCACCAATTCTGCTTCATCCTGTGCCGCCCAGACATGGTGTACGAGAGGTTTTTCACCGTCAGCTAAAGAACTAAACAGGTTTTTTTTAAACTGACGAGTGTTATAATTGATGCTCTGGTTAGCAGCTTCTAGGATTTCTGGTGTACTGCGATAATTTTCTTCCATGTAGTATGTCACAGCTTTGTAGCGTTCCGGAAATTCAAGCATATTTCCAAAATCTGCACCACGCCAACTGTAGATTGATTGAGCATCGTCACCAACAACCATTAAGTTTTTATGTGGTAAAGATAGCCGATATAAAATGTTGGCTTGAACCTGATTGGTATCCTGATATTCATCTACCAGAATATATTGAATTTGCTCGCAAAGCGGAAGCCCTTCCCCGTGCCGTAGAAGCAATTCCAGCCAATTTTCCAGCAGATCATCAAAATCCATCACTTGTCCGCTTTTTTTCTTGCGTCTGTAGGTAGAGAGTACCTTGAGGATAACCTCAATGTGCTCAGAAAAGTGTGGATAATCCGCTGATACTAATTGCTCAAGGTGAAAATTACGTTTGTGATAGTCAAAGTCCAAGATCATTTGCTGAGTGCAGAAACGATTAAATGCTAGTGAAAAGATATTTTGCAGAACAGCGGCTTTTGGAAAATATTTTCCGGGCTTACCGATTGTTTCTGCAAGGGAGGCTTTTATCAGGTCTCTTGAATCAGAGGAATCCAAAATGCTGAAATTATTTTTATAGTTCAGCAATTTGGCGTTTCGTCTCAAGAAACGGCTGCCAACACTGTGGAAAGTCCCGTGAATAATTTTTTGTTGTTCAGTATAATTCTTGAGTGCTCTGCCTACCCTTTGCGCCATTTCGTTGGCTGCTTTGTTGGTGAAAGTCAATAAAAGGATGGAAGAAGCAGGAATGCCTGAATGAATCAGCTCTGCTACACGGTGAGTTATTACCCGTGTTTTTCCACTACCTGCACCCGCAATTACAAGCGCAGGTCCGGATTTGTGTTCAACGATTTTACGCTGGACAGGATTTAAAGATTCTATCGACCAGTTGGTCATTTTTAAGACCGTGTTATAAGGAACTTACTTTAAGTTGATGTGAAAATACTATCATCAAATTTTAGTCTAAAACAAAAACAACAAGCAAAATAATTTCCATGTTTATTGAAGAAAATGATCCGCGTGATACGTAAGCGGATTCCGGACGGACCTCACGAAGTATTATTGGTGCTGGTTGTGAGCATCACACAAAATGCTATTTTTCAAACAAGATAATTCCTTGAAACCGCTAATTTAACTGGAATGTTTATTACAAAATTGGATGGAACATCCAAAGGCGGAGTTGTTATTGACATCGTCAATGAGGTTGAAATTCCTGTGCCTTATATCGGTATTGGTGAGCAAGTCGAAGAACTGAAAACTTTTGATGCAAAACAGTTTGCAGGATCTCTTTTTGCCTTAGTCTTGCTGAACTTTATAAAAGGAAAATGTCTACAGGCTTGTTAGCAAATCTTCAACTTCAACAGTTTCCTGAGCAGGTTTTATAAAATTTGTTTTACACATTTGTGACTGTATGTTATAAATTATGTAAGCCTTAAATTGTCATTTCGACCTAAAGGAAAATCATTATTTATGTTAGAGTAATGAGTTGGATATCTCTAGAATAAATTTTAATTTCTAACAAATTCAAACACAAAGAGGTATTTATGAACAATTCATTTCGTTTTTATATGCTAATTATGTTCTTCGGAGCATTCATCTTGACCAGCTGTAGTCAGGCTGTTGTCGTCCCAGCTGTTTCCACACCTTACAACTCGAAGAGCGGTGCAAAACTGTCTTCAAGTAATGCCTCCGTATCTGTTTCGACTCCGTATAATGCCGAAGCTATCTTGGCTCAAAACATCCAATTAAAACCAAGTAGCAAAAAGAATATAGCAGACAGAAGTCGAATACTGCTGAAACATGGTAATTCCTACATGACGGCAAATAATCAGTATGAGATTGAATTAAGCGAATCATTATCAACATACGATGATCTATTACTCAAAACATTTTATCCGGTCAAACAAGAATCAACGTCAGGCTCGCAGTCGTGCTATCGCCTGGATTCTGAAAAGCACTCCAATTACTCGATTGATTATGATACTGCAACTAGGAAGCTTAAAATGCGGAATACTTGGGGATATGACCGAGATGCTGAGTCAGCTTATCTTTGTTTTTCCTTTCGCACCTCCAGCCATACAATGACTGCGTCAAAAAGATATGTCTTTAACAAGGAAGAGAAATCTTATGTAGAAGATAAAGGTTTCTCCTCATCTTCGGTGTCTTATGATTCTGCTAATGCTTACTTTAAATTAAGTTCTTCGGGTTCCAAAATTTCTCTCTATGACTCCGGGTTTGATTTCAGTATGCCACTTGACTTTAATCCTGACCGCTCAAAGCGCGTTCCAAACGCAAGAGTCGTCTGGGAGGAGGTACCCAGAGTTGAGAGTTACTCAAGGCATCGTTTATCTGGAGACAAAATGCAGAAAGAAATTAACTCCATATACCTCCCGCAAGTCCGGTTGGCCGGTAATGATACTGGGACCCGTGTTGCGGCGGAAAAAATGTTGGAGCAAATTACAAGTGACTTGGCAGGCACGGGAGAATCTTTACGTTATAGTCCTGAAGTTTATCTGGCTTTTAGAAACGGCTTGCTCAATACAAAACTAACAGGGGCAACGATAGTCAACGGAGTGCTAGGTCAAAATACGGTTCCCTATGTTTTCTTTACGAATGAAACGGATGGTTCCGGTGTACGGCATCCATTCATGGTGATCACGTCTTATTCCGTTGCTGATAAACCAAACCGATTGTTAGACGTTCCTGCTCCTCCTGGAGGCAGCGGTGGTAGTGGCTACGGTTCTCAAAATGTGACTCGTGATGCCTTGTTGCAAACTTACATGATCAAGCTCCCTCTCAAAAACTATGGTAACGTTAGTAGCTTGGCCGAGAATGAGATGGAAGAAACACTTGCGTCTGATGTCGGCGAAACTCAGCTGAACGTGTATAACCATGCGAGCATCTCCTCCATTGGTGTGGCTGTTGACGGTGTCATGATTTATCCCTTACTGAACAATATGTTGATCTCGGCTCAACGAAAAGCTGAAATAACCAGTACCGGCATCCATATTGGCCGAGGGATGGGCCTGCACTGGCACGCAGACGGACATGGAGCGACTGGCAACGGTTTGAATTTATACAATATAGCAGATTACGCCGGCAAATCGCATCCTCCTTTAATTGGCTTCGGTTTTGACGGCATTGCCTTATTTGGAAAATACGAAACAGCTTACCATGATATGGATGGAGTATATGATTTGCTCGACAGTTTTGGTGGACACGCTCATGACAACTATGGTTATCATTACCACGCGCATTCTGCTCCGAGCAGTGTGATAGGCGATTCCCGTGAATATACGTTGCACATTTTGATGAAAGGCGCGTGGATCGGCAAAATCAATGATATTCCTGAGTTTTGGAGAGGCGATGCACCAAATGTTGCCGGACAGAGGAATCGATATGCGGGTGATCGTTAGCCTATTTCGTGTTGAGCATATTTACCAGCTCAACCGAAAGCATTAAAGAAGGGTGTTATGATTCTAAATTAATTCTAAAATGAAAAGTAACTTACACGCGGTTATAAGACATCAAGCAGAGAGCCAGAGCGAGAAAAATTATATTTCCACTCCATGCTGCAAAGAAAGGCATAATTAAACCTGCACCTCCAACTGCCATGGTGATTTGATTGAACATCCAGAATAGTATCCCCAATAAGCAACTGATTGCCAGAGACTCTGCTGCAGTCCCGCGTCTGTTGTAAGAGGCTGATAATCCCAGACCAATCAAGACCATGATAAATATTTGAAACGGATAAGCGGTTTTCTGGAAAAATTCAACCCAATGTCGTGTAACATCCTGACCTTCGCTTTGCAGTTTAATCGTTTCTTCATATAAATCAAAGATTGGTTGATGATGCGGAGAAACGGGGATTTCAAAAGGTACAGTCGGCAGTTTATCTGTTTCGACGCGCCATTGTTCAACGTACTCCAACTTCAGACTTTCATCTAGGAATATATGTTTGATAACGTTATGAAAGACCCAGGAATTCTTTTGTTGTTCTCCTCTTTCAATTGCGGTTTTTTCGACAAGCTGGAAGGGTTTTTTCTGCCAGTGAAATGAGGTAATTGAGCTTATACGTCCATCTTGCCGGCGGTTGCCAAAATAGTAAATGCTTTGATCTTCACCGACTTTCCAGAGCGGTACCAGACGGGTTGCATTTTCCTGTTTGACCCATGTTTGATGCATCCAGTTGTACATGTAATTCTGGCTGAAATAAGCAAATCCCGCAATGAATACTGAAACAGTCAACACCGGAAATGCAAGGCTCCATCCGCCAATTCCGGAACTGCGCATTGCCAGCAGTTCAGCGTTCTTGTTCAACGTACTGAATGCCGCGATAGTGGACAGCAAAACTGTCATAGGGATAATCAGTTCCAGCAATAAAGGCAGAAGCAAAGCCGTTTCCTGAAGAAACTCTAAAAAACTCGACCAATTCGAAAATATATCGCTTAAATTTCCAAAAAAATTTCCGACCAATGTCATCAATACAAAAGAACTTAGAAACAACAGAAAATAATGAATAAATTCTGACGCAATGTATTTTGGGATTATTTTGAAAGCCACTTTTACGGATCTTTGGTTAGTTAAGATGGTTGCGTAAAAAGTCATAATGACAAGTTTTTACGGCTGCATCAGTTAAGATAAAATGTTCTTCTTCTAAGATAAAGTTTCTAGAAAAAAGGTACAAAGTAAATAAACAAATAATCTTTATATTTGTACAGAAATTAGGACATTAACTTGCATAAAAGCACTGGATTAGTACCGTATAGATAAAATAAATTTGTGACTTTGTAATTGTACTTTAAGAGTCTAAACAATAAAATCAATGACCCAATTAATTCTTGTACTTGAGGAAAATCCTGAAATTCAACTGGTAATTGCTGTATCTTTGAAGGAAAGTAATATTACAATACAGCAGGAGTCAGATCCAGATTTATTTGTTCAGCAGGCAGCTAACCTGAAACCGGATCTAATATTTCTCAGTAACTCTGACAGTGAAAGAGACTACAAGGTATGCAGGGAGATCCGTGCAGACTCGGACTTAAAAAAAACACCGATTATCTTGCTTGTAAATGCGAAAGACGAAGTTGACGAGCTTTTATTTTCAGAACTTGAGATAAACGGATTGCTTCGTAAACCCTTTGAAGCATCGATGCTTCAGGAACAGCTAACCCCTTTTATAACTTTGGATGAAAACTTTGGTTCAGAACCAAACGAAGCTGAAGAAGAATTTTTGATTGATATGAGTACAATTGACAATCAGTTAAAAGAAATCGAACACGGAAAAAACGCCTCCACTGCCAACATTGAGGAAGAGGCTCCGCAGACGGATGGCTTTAAGCAAAGTGATTCTTGGCAGGGATCAGGCTCTTCTCCAGGTAGCCACATGGATTCAATTATTCTGGATAATCATCCGCTTATTCAGGTGCAGCGGGTCAGTGCGTTTCAGGAGCCAGAATTGTCGCAGGATGAAAACGAAATGAGGGTTGATGTGCTGGAAGAAAGTGCTGACGCTGAAATTAACGCTGTTGTGGAGGCAATTCCTGAAGACGAACTCGAAATGGACGATGGTTTTGAATTTGATCTTAAACTCGATGAAGATGAGCTTGAAACTAATTCAGCAAAAATTGAATCCACAGCTCTTCCGCTTGAGTCAGAGTCTGTTCCGAACGGACTGGAACAGCTTAAAGATTCCGGTTTGGAAGATCAATTTGCTGAAAGCAGACTTGCAGAAAGCAACCCGCTTGATCAGGATGAAGAACCAGAACAAAAATTACGAGAAGGGTTAACTGAGATTGATCTTGCTGTTAATGATTTTGAGGATCCAGGCGAAATATGGACACGGCCTCCTGATTTGGAGCAGACACTCAGAAAAGGTTTGACTGATATCAGTTTGGATCAAACAGATTTTCAACCGGAATATCCTGAAAATCTTTCTTCTTTTGAAGCGCCTGCAGAGACATCTTCTGCGGACATTAATATCAGCGAAGACTTAGCAGAATCCCGGGGCGAACTGGATGACTATGAATTGAAACAAAGTACAGATGAAAATTTGCTTGAGGAGGAGAGTCCGTTTGATAATATGCTGCTGTCCAATTCAGCAGATGAGGAATTTGTGGAGGATTCTGAAAATGAGGATGTAGAGCAATTTGTGTTTGAAACTTCAACAGATGAATTTAAGGAAGCACTTGATTTGCAACAGGATGATGCAGAAATAAATTCTATGGTACAGGATAGTTTCGATGATCAGGATGATAACGAAGAAAATGCGCTGGATGAACTTGAGGAGTTGAATGAGCAAATGGAAGCTCTTGAATCCGATGAAACAGAATTAGCAGCTGATAACGAAGAAAATGCGCTGGATGAACTTGAGGAGTTGAATGATCAAATGGAAGCTCTTGA
>Ga0114999_10007935_pt1 | contig 11950 bp, 9 predicted proteins | sample ArcticOcean_MG_C_3_FD_89820 | JGI IMG/M metagenome (GOLD analysis project Ga0114999, IMG submission 89820) | Marine microbial communities from western Arctic Ocean - ArcticOcean_MG_CB8_126 | ecosystem: Environmental > Aquatic > Marine > Oceanic | place: Arctic Ocean: Canada Basin | collected...
GATATGCTTGCCCGCCAAAAATCAGAACAAACAAAAGATGCACTCGAGATTGCGGAAATCAACGCGTCGGTTAAGGCCGAAGTTAGGAAGGGACGCACCGAATCACTTAATGGTGGTGGGCTTTTTGTGGTAGGTACCGAACGGCACGAAAGTCGACGAGTTGATAACCAGCTTAGGGGGAGATCTGGCCGACAAGGGGATCCCGGTGCCTCAAGGTTTTTTCTGTCCTTGGAAGATGACCTAATGCGAATTTTTGGTTCAGAGCGTATGGATGGCATGCTCCAAAAGCTCGGTCTCGAAAAAGGCGAAGCCATCGTCCACCGATGGATAAATAAAGCATTGGAAAAAGCCCAACAAAAGGTAGAGGCCCGTAATTTTGATATCCGAAAAAACCTCTTGAAGTTTGATGATGTCATGAACGACCAGCGCAAGGTTATTTATGAGCAACGCCGCGATCTTATGGATTTAAATGATGTTTCAGACACAATTATAGATGTGCGCAGCAATGTTATTGATTTAATGGTCTCCCGGTGTATGCCTGAAAAATCTTATGCCGAACAATGGGAAATGGGGTCCCTGCATGAGGAGGTGCTCAGGGTATTTGGACTTGATCTTCCATTGTCGGACTGGGCTAAGGAAGAAGGCGTAGCCGATGTCGAAATTCGTGAACGTATCATCGATGCCACAACGAAAAAGATGGCAGAAAAAGCAGCGAGCTGGGGTCCAGAGGTCATGCGGGACTTGGAAAAAAGCTTGCTCTTGCAAGTGCTAGATCAAGTGTGGAAGGAACACCTTCTAGCTCTTGATCACCTACGCCAAGGGATAGGCCTCCGGGCTTATGGTCAGAAGGACCCTCTTAACGAATATAAATCCGAGGCATTTGAAATGTTTAACCAAATGTTGGTTGAGCTTGACGATCGTATCACGATGATTTTAAGCCACATGGAAGTTCAATTAACTGATGTGGATGATATTGACCTTTATGACAGACCGGATCCCAATACATATAAAATGTATCGTGATCCTGATTTCGTGGATATGGGAGATGAAGGAGCAATATTTATGGAAGGCAATCAAAATAGAACACGCTCAAATGCCATCCATACCAGTCCACTAACACTGCGGCAGGCTGCAGATGAAATTGATCCTGAGGATCCTAGTACCTGGGGAAAAGTGGGCAGAAATGCAACGTGTCCATGTGGCTCCGGAAAAAAGTTCAAACACTGTCACGGCTCCAACAAATGAATTTGAACCAGAACTAGGGAATAGAACAAAGAACAAATAGTTACTGAAATTTTATAGTAATCTGCGATCTAAATCCTATTCAAAAAAGACAGCCACGTTCCAACATGTGTTGACATCGGATCTTTGGCTATTTTTCACTACTTCTTTTAATTTATGTTCTAATACAAAATAGAACATCCGAGGTATAAAGCATCGACTTACACAATGTAATTTATAGGTTCCCAATAGTAACGAGACTGATTCATTCTGTTGATGCCAAGTCGTGATTGGCGAGGGGATGGTTGTGTTCAACCAGACCTTTTAACCGTTCTTCAAGAACATGAGTATATATTTCCGTTGTAGAAATATCAGCGTGTCCTAATAATTGTTGTAACGTACGAAGGTCTGCACCATTAGCCAGCATGTGACTGGCAAATGAGTGACGGAATATATGGGGTGAGACCCGGGATTGATCTATCCCAGCAGCTTCAGCAAGTTCTTTCAGTAAGTTTGAAAATTGGGCCCTGGTAAGATGTCCTTTTAGCCCTCGAGAGGGAAAAAGGAATGGAGATGCCATCCGCACTTCCAACGACCCCTTATACTTATCTAGATACGCAGCAACCGCTTCCCGCGCAGGGTCACTTAGTGGAACAATACGCTCTTTATCTCCCTTACCGCGAACGATTATGAATTGACCGTCTCGTGAAATAGCATCTGTCCGTAAACTCACCAATTCTGAGACACGAAGCCCCGTTGCATAGAGTATTTCCATTAATGTAGTAAGAAGCAAATCATTATGGATATCTCGTGTTCGGACTGCAGAAAGCAGCTTCTCCACTTCCTGTTTATTAAGAACTTTAGGTAACACCCGCCCCTTTTTAGGTGAACTAACATGCTGGGTAGGATCATAATCTTTCAGCCCCTCTGCAAAAAGAAATGCAAAAAATTGCCGCAGAACTGACAGGTGGCGTGCCCTCGTGGTTGCTGCTCTTCTCTCGTCATATAATTTAGACAGATACTGTTTAATTCTTTTCGTATCAGCATTCTCAATCTTTTCTCGCCTTCGCTGCATGAAAAGACCAAAATTATGTAGATCTCTATTATATGCCTCAATAGTGTTGGCAGAAGCACCCCTCTCAGCCGCCATCATCTCAAGAAATATCTCGACATGGCGAGAAAATGGTGCTTTTTGTGTTTCGCCCTCTCGAATCTTGGTTTTTGCAGACACCCCTCTTATAGACCAGAGGCGATCGCCGCTTCCAGAGCGAGGGCACGCGCTTCTTTTTCCATTCCTATCTTTCGCAAACTGATGAGTACTTTACGCAATACGATTGGATTTGCTTGCAATGGACCCGCCTGACCAATTGCGAGCAGTGATAAAAGAACCGTCTCACCGACCCTTGAACCAGATGCTGCTTTTTCCAAAGATCTCCAAATAGCAGGCTGGGGCATAACAGTTGAAGTTTGCATCGGCCCTTCCATAATTATCTCCCACTGGTCATTGGGTACTTCTTCACCAAGCCCATCTAGTAGGCAATAAACAAGGGTCGCCATGTTATAGGATAAATCGGGTTCATCAGAATTCTTTGCATTCACTTGGTTTATGGTAACCCACCAATCAGCGAGCATCTTAGGTTGCCAGTCCTCATCTTCGATAGCTCCCGCTAGTTTAGCCAAAGGGAGAATTTCTTTTTGTATTTTGGATGCCTCCGCATTTAACATTGCACTCGATCTTAGTATACTAAACCAAGGTGCTGCAGACTCGATGTCACCCGCAGTTAGCAAGGCCCTAATGGCCTCAGGGATGAACCAAATGAAATCATGCGTCGGGGTAATACCTTTCAAAATTGGAGAGAACACCCTTGCCATAGATTGGTAACGCCCGACTTCTCGGGCATCTTTAAAAGCCCTAGAAAGAAGTTCTGCAGTTGCTGTCGGAACACCCTCAACCAATGCCTTTCGATATTGGCGTGCACGGCTTAGCGGACTTCTTTTAGAATCGCCGGTAGTGACTGGATTTTCTAAAGCACTATCAGAGATTGTTACACCGGCATAAAGTTGACGTAATACTTCGGTATTTAGCGCCCCCATAGATTCGGCACGTTCCGCCGCGTCTAGACGCAGTTCTGGTCGAGCGTTTGGACTGGTAGCAATTGTCCGTAAAATTGCCGGGTTGTTTGAAGATGTTACATCTGCCGGCAAATCTGCGTTAGCGGCCCGCACCATGGCGAAATATAGTGGTTCGGGATCAATCAAACTTGCAACATGATATTTTCCAAAGCCTGACAATTGATTAAGGAGACCGTGAAAAACTTGATCGTTATCACCCATCTCTCGTAACAATGACGCTCCGAGAGAAGCCTTGTCAATTTCACCTGCAAGGGATTGGCAGAATATATGAGCTTTCTGCCAATAGGCTGTATTGACATCTCTAATTTGACTAGCAACTAATGAACAAACACGAGCATTGTCGTTACGCATGAAGAAGGAGTCGACCTCATTCCGTAACAAACGGCGGCTATGAGCAGCGATCGGTATTTGTTTGATCAACTCTGCAACTGCAGGAATATCACCCATATTAGTTAACAGTTCAACGCGGGTACCAATCAGGTCACTGGACTTTGTTTTAATCAATTCTCCTTCTGGAGCCTTAGCGCTGCTGAGTAATAGCCTACGCATCAAATCACGCATGGCTCTAGATTTGGATCCTACGGGAAGCTTGGGTAGTAACCTTTCGACTTTACTGCGACTTACGTCTTTCCACATATTGATCCCAAACCCTCCCTGCTCCGCATTCAGAGTTCCTAGTGAATCTGGAGCTATCGTCTTTAATTCCTCTACATTCACGTGAGAGCGGGTCAGACTATTTGATGTTGGGATCTGCCTTTGTCGTGTGCTTAAAGGCAAAGATAGTTTTGGGGAAGTAATTGTCAGTGGCTTGGGTTGGGCGAGAACAGTCGGTAAAGGCATCGCAGGATTCAAGACAAAGGGCACAGTTGTTTTATTTCTTTCCTGAATTGTCTGGGCTAACGCAAAGCCGGCAAATAGGGAGGAATAAGCTCCTAAAAACATCAGGCTGAACTTAATGGCGCGAAAATTGAGGAAGTATGGAGGGTGGGCCTCCCTACTTTGAAAAGCGATCATTGTTTATGATCCTTTCAACCGTATCGGCTGGGGCAGGTAAATCCCACACCAAGAAATAAATACTTGTGCCCGCAAGTATAAGCACCAAAGTCATTACAACGATTCTAGTCACAGTCTTCATTATTAATTGCCAATCTCCAAAGATACGCGTTTGTTTAATTTCCTACCAGCGGCTTGTACAACATTCCTAGTAGCATCGAAAAGGATTATGCTAACAATGAACTGTGTCGATTGTTAGGCCGCCAGAATAACTCTAACCTTCTAAACTAATTAGATTATAATTGTCAGGTATGTAATTAATAGTTTTTAAACGTCAGATTTATCGAAGAAAATAACAGATATTATGATTTTACAAAATTCCAACTCAAAAAAAATTACCGAGGGCCGATTTATCGTATTAGTTGGCCTAATGGGAGCTGGTAAAACGACCTTAGGCCGGCGAATAGCTCCGGAATTTGGTTTGCCATTTATCGATTCAGATTTGGAGGTTGAGAAAGCCGTAGGCTGCACGATCGAAGAAATCTTTAAAAACTCCGGCGAAAAAATATTTCGTGATGTTGAAAGACGTGTAATGTTAAGGTTGTTAAGTCAAAACCCGGCCGTCATAGGATCGGGTGGCGGTTCTTTTATGGATGTTGATACACGTAATCTTATACGGGAAAAAGGAACATCGATATGGCTCCGTGCCGATTTAGAATTGCTCTATCGCAGAGCCAGGGATCGCACACACCGGCCTTTACTGAATAATGATGATCCGAGAAAAACATTGATGCGTTTAATGGAGGAAAGATACGCTGTTTACCAAAAAGCAGACCTCATTTTTGATGTAACAGAAGAACCCCCTGATAAAATGGCAATAAAATTAGTCGAAACTTTAATCAATTACGGAATTAAGAATAAAAAGGTGGTACCTGCCGAATGAGTGCTCATGAGACCCTTAGGGTGGAATTGGGAAAACGGAGTTATGAAATCCAAGTTGGAAATGGGCTCCTACCCTCTGCTGGTGAAAGGATCAAACCTTATCTCATGCAAAATCGTGCAATAATAATAACAGATGAAAATGTTGCTAAATTACATTTGAACGTTTTGAAAAACTCACTTGTTGCGGCTAACATTAGGTGTCATGAAATCGTTTTACCTGCGGGAGAGAAAACAAAAGATTTTAACTTTCTCCAAAATTTAGTTAGCCAGCTTCTAGAGCTAAATGTTGAGCGGGGCACTACTTTGTTGGCGTTGGGAGGCGGTGTTACAGGGGACCTAACGGGCTTCACGGCGGCTATTTTACTTCGTGGGATTGATTTTATTCAAATCCCAACAACGCTCCTTTCCCAAGTAGATAGCTCTGTCGGTGGAAAAACGGGCATCAACACTCGCCACGGCAAAAATCTTGTAGGAGCTTTTTACCAACCAAAATTGGTTTTAGCCGATATAGACAGTTTGGATACATTGGCAAAAAGGGAAATCCTCGCTGGGTATGCTGAAATTGTAAAATATGGCCTTATTAATAACGCTAAATTCTTTGAATGGCTGGAAGAAAATGGGGCGGCACTATGCGAAGGAAATAGAGAACTTCGTAGGCAGGCTGTTATAATTAGCTGTCAAACCAAAGCTAATATCGTGTCAACAGATGAAAGAGAAACTGGAGATAGAGCACTTTTGAATCTTGGGCATACGTTTGGTCACGCACTAGAGGCGGAAGCGGGTTTCTCCAACCGTCTTTTACATGGAGAAGCCGTTGCTATTGGAATTAGCTTGGCCTTTGATGTTTCTTTAGCCCTTGGGTTTTGCGCTCGTGAGGACGTTAAAAGAGTTCGAGACCATTATAAATCGGTTGGACTTCCTTCGCACCCGAAAGATATTTTCGGGATGAATTGGAAAATACGTGCTTTAATAAGACACATGAAAAACGATAAAAAGATTAAAAATGGACACATAAGACTTGTCTTAGCCCGAGGCATTGGCCAAGCATTTGTTACGGATGCAATCGCTATGGAAAATGTTCGCGACACTCTCGAACGTATTACTTACAGCTAAAATCTTTGTGAGCATCGTTCAAACATATACTTCAAAATAACAAACCAGGATGGCTTTCTGCAATGATTGAAACCTCTTTATTATTAACGCTCGGTGCTATTTTTGTATTACTAATTTTATCAGCTTTTTTCTCTAGTACAGAAACCGCACTTACCGGTTCTTCCAAGCATGTAATGTACCAGTTGGAAAAAACCGGCAATTCGCAAGCTAAATTAGTTAACAGGCTTCATGAACAAAAAGCACGGTTGATCGGTACTATTCTAATCAGCAACAACCTCGTAAATATTTTAGCATCAGCCTTGGCGACGAGCCTATTGATTACGGCCTTTGGCGAGGCAGGTATTGCATACGCTACGATTATCATGACAATTTTGATTGTCCTGTTTGCAGAAATTCTTCCAAAGACCTACGCACTTCAAAACACCGATCGCGTCGCCCTTAAAGTTGCACCCTTTATACGCCCAATAATTTTTCTGTTTTCACCATTTACCGGAGCAACATCATTTATCACCCGCATTATTTTTCTGGTGTTCGGAATTAAACTGCATAACAAAGATGGTTTTGTCAGCCAAACAGAAGAACTTCGCGGTGCAATCGAATTGCATAAGGGGGAACATGAAACCGTAAAGAGTGAACGTGCCATGTTGAGGAGCGTCTTGGATTTGGCAGAGGTTGAAGTCGGTGCAATCATGATCCATAGAAAAACCGTTACAATGATTAATGCTGATGACCCACCAGAAGACATTGTTTCACAGGTGCTAGCTTGTCCCTACACTCGGCTGCCACTTTGGCGAGAAGATCCGGACAACATAATCGGGATATTACATGCGAAAGAGCTGTTACGCGCCCTTCAAGAAAAGCCGGGGAAAACAACAGAACTTAATATACCTAATCTATCTTCCGACCCTTGGTTTATTCCCGAAACCACGCACTTGCTTGATCAACTCCAAGCTTTTCGTGAACGTCACGAACACTTTGCACTAGTTGTCGATGAATATGGCAGCTTAATGGGAGTGGTAACACTCGAAGACATACTTGAAGAGATCGTTGGAGATATTTCGGACGAACATGATATCAGTGCATCTGGTCTACGGAGGCAGGCAGACGGTACTTTTATCGTTGAAGGAAAATTCACTATCCGTGATCTCAACCGGCAACTCGATTGGAACCTCCCCGATGAGGAGGCTGCTACCGTCGCCGGTCTTATATTGCATGAATCTCGAAGAATACCCGAAGTGGGTCAAACCTTCCTATTCTATGGTGTCCGCTTCGAGGTGTTGCGCCGCCAGCGTAACCAGATTACTGCAGTTCGTGTTGCTCAGCAGCAAAATTAGTAATAATTAATACTCCAAAAACGAAGAAATACAGCGCACAACCTTTAATACCTAAGTGTCTGTTATATATATAAATTAATTGAGAGGGGCTACTTATTCCTTTTTTTTTAATGAGGCTACAATTTGGTGAGAAAAACGGCTAAAGTAGTCGGGTCTTTAATTTTATCTTCCAACCCTTAGAGAAGCAAATGCCGTGGTCCAAAAAATTATACCAAATGTGATAAGTAACCAAAAGCTACAAACACTCGACCCTGATGCCAGTGTTAAAGCAGCTGCCAGTCTTATGGGGTCAAACCGGATTAGCGCTATATTGGTATTAAAAAATGATCGTCTAATTGGAATTGTGACCGAGCGCGATATGACAGCCAAAGTTTTAGCCAATGGTCTTGACCCTGAAGCAACCAAAATTTCGGAGGTAATGACCCCGAATCCAGACTGCCTATCTCCAAATGACTCACCAAATAGTGCGCTGCAAATTATGAGTGAAAGAGGTTATCGGCACCTTCCAGTGTTGGATGGAGAAGAGGCTGTTGGAATGGTCTCCATTCGCGATTTATATGCCTACGTAAAAAGCAACCTTGAAGAAGATGTCCGACAAAGGGATGCTTTCATGTTTGAGAGCGGGTACGGAGCAGGCAACTAGTATCGTTTGTGGTCAATTTAAACATTTGTTCCGAATTTCTTAATCCATCAAAAGAAGGGTAATTGACGTTTAACACGGTAGAGCCTATACCGTCCCGCCGGAAAGTAAATTTCTGACCGCTTGGAGAAAAGTATGACCGTGTCGCCATCTGTGAGCCGAAAACAACTTCATACTCGAGAAATTAAATGCATTGGCTATGAACGTGATGATGGCTTATGGGATATCGAAGGTAGAATTACAGATACCAAGACTTATAGCTACGACAATGAAGATCGTGGCATAGTTGTCAGTGGATCCCCAGTACACGATATGATTGTTCGCCTCACCATTGATGAAGATTTGCTCGTCCATGAAGCCGAGGCACACACTCTATCATCCCCATTTAATATTTGTCCTAACATAGCGAGCTCCGTAGAGAAACTAAGGGGGCTTAAAATTAGTTCAGGGTGGAGAAAATCGGTTCGAGATAAAATTGGTGGTACTAATGGCTGTACCCATATTACTCAACTTCTTATTGGTCCTCTCGCTACAACGGCCTACCAAACTATCGTGCCTCTCAAAAGGCATCCTCATAAAAACAAGAACCCGAGCCGACAGCCTTCGATTATAGATACCTGCTATGGTTGGTCGGCGAAGGGGTCGATAGTTAAACGATTGTGGCCCCAATACTACAAAGAAACAGAATAAATCTAACATTCTGGATACTAGGGTTTACAGCACCTCAGTAAGTTATTTACCATCGAAAACAATGGTTTGTAGACTGTAATTCTTCTGCTTTCTTAAACCTATACATGTACAAGGAAAAGCTAATTTCAAAAGTCTTCGACGCTCAGTCAATAAAATTTTTAGCCCGAATAAATAGTCAAGCCTTGTCAGAACTGATACGGCGTAACATATTCGGTAAATGGGGAAAGAAGATATAAATCTGAACCGAATTGAGAATAGCACTGACCCTGCGTTTTGTGGATGGCAGGGTTGTCGGGAAATTGGCAAGTTTAAGGCGCCTATTTCACGACAGAACTTAAACCAGTTTTACTGGTTTTGCCTTGAACATGTTCGTCTCTATAACAGTAACTGGAATTATTGCGAAGGGATGTCAGAACAGTGTTTTGAGGACTCATACAGAGCTGATGCGACGTGGAACCGTCCAACTTGGCCAATGACATCAGGTACTAAAATAGGTGGATATAATAAAAGTATCTTTCTAAATTTTGATACAATTTTCGATCCCTTTGATTTTGTTGACCAAAGTGCTACACCTTCTGACGAACTTAACGCCACCGTCTCATACTCAGAAAAGAGAGCTCTTCGGCTTCTAGGACTTGAATTTCCAGTTCCGAAAGAGGAAGTTAAAGCTAGATACAAGGTGTTGGTCAAACGCCACCACCCCGACAGACACGGTGGTGATAAGGATTCAGAGGAAATGTTGAAGAAGATTAATGAGGCTTATGATACTATAATGAATTTGTGCGTTGCGTAGAAGCGATCCTAGCGTTCACTTGCTACCTCTAATCCCGCAGCATATTTATTTCGGACATAGAGATGACCCAAAATCCAACCACTTCATTTGAAGAAGAGGGTAGCTTCGTATTGGATGCTCCCGATATTACCATCTCCGTTAAACAGCAATTTGGAATTGATAGTGAGCTAGAGGTTCCTGCCTTTTCAGAGGGCAATGAATACGTGCCCCTATTAGATGATGCTTACTGCTTTGATCATGACACTACACTAGCTATTTTAGCTGGTTTTGCATATAACCGCCGTGTCATGATCCAAGGCTATCACGGCACGGGTAAATCTACTCACATTGAACAAGTTGCATCTCGCCTAAACTGGCCCTGTATCCGTGTAAATTTGGATAGCCACATCAGCCGGATCGACCTGATAGGAAAAGACGCTATCGTTCTACAAGATGGACAACAAGTCACAGCTTTTAAGGAGGGGATTCTGCCCTGGTGCCTGCAGAAACCAACCGCTCTAGTTTTTGATGAATATGATGCCGGACGCCCAGATGTAATGTTCGTTATCCAAAGGGTTTTAGAAGTTGATGGCAAACTCACTTTGATGGATCAAAGTAAGGTTTTACGTCCACATAATTATTTTCGTTTGTTTTCCACCTCTAATACGGTGGGGCTAGGCGATACAACCGGCCTCTACCATGGCACACAACAAATCAACCAAGGCCAAATGGACCGGTGGAACATCGTTACCACACTCAATTATCTAAAACACGATGCTGAGGAGGAGATTGTGTTGTCTAAAGTCCCGGCATATAGAACGTCGGACGGACAAGAAACAGTGAAAAAAATGGTTGCTCTGGCGGACCTAACGCGCTTAGGATTTATGGCTGGAGATATATCAACCGTCATGTCTCCCCGGACGGTGATTATTTGGGGAGAAAACGATCAGATATTTAATGATATAGGTTTTTCTTTTAGGCTCACCTTCCTCAACAAATGTGATGAAGAGGAACGACCGATCATTGCAGAATATTACCAACGCTGTTTTGGTGAAGAATTGCTGGAATCAGCAGCAAATGCGACACTGAGCTAGAATTGTAGAGGGAAAGATGCCAGTTGATCAGGATAATCAAGACCTGATCAAGCGGGTTACGGAAGCAACTCTAAAAGCTATTTCCGCCCGTGATGATGTAGAAGTAACGTTCGCGCCGGGCGCTCATGGTATTTCCAATACACCTGATGGTATTCAGGCGATGTTGCCGACGCCCGCTCGTCGAGTCGAGAAACAAGATTTGCACATTTTAAGGGGTGAGGCTGATACCGCAGCTCTTAGACTTCGCTACCATAACCCTGATGTTTATCGTAGACAGCGCCCTCAAGACCACGATAGCTCTCAGCTATTTGATGCGGCGGAACAGGCCCGGGTGGAGGCCATTGGGTGCCGCCTGTTAGCTGGGGTTGCCAGTAACCTGCAGGAATTTCAGGAAGCAACTTGCCGAGAACGGGGAGATCATTTAGTTAACGAGCGCCACGACACACAGATCCCCGATGCGGTGGGTTTAATATTAAGGGAGAGTTTAACAGGTCAGAAAGCGCCTGCCTCCTCTCAGCCGCTTGTAAGGCTTTGGAGACCCTGGGTAGAGGAGCGCATCGGTGGTCGGCTAACTACGCTAAAAAATAGCATCCACGACCAGGTAAAGTTTGGGGAGAATTTAAGGCAAATTCTTGAAGACCTCGACTTACCTGCAAGTCTGAACGGGGAACCAAACGAAGACGATAATGCACAAGGTCAGGACGATACCGAGGGGCAAGAAAATCAGGAAGACGCAGATCTAGACCCTAACTCAGAACCCAATGAAAGTGACGACCAAGAAATGGATATGGAGTTCATGGATCCTGATGCCCTGGACGACGTCGAGGATATGGTAGAAACAGAGGATGCCGAAGAAGACCCAGATGCAACAATGCGCGGCCAACCTCAGAATCCTGATTTTCCTGATAAAAATATTCAGGCATATCGTGCGTTCACACAAGAACATGATGAAATTGTAGAGGCAGAAATGCTTTGCGAACCAGAGGAGTTAGGACGTCTTAGGGGACAGCTTGACCAA
>Ga0114999_10007937_pt1 | contig 11949 bp, 12 predicted proteins | sample ArcticOcean_MG_C_3_FD_89820 | JGI IMG/M metagenome (GOLD analysis project Ga0114999, IMG submission 89820) | Marine microbial communities from western Arctic Ocean - ArcticOcean_MG_CB8_126 | ecosystem: Environmental > Aquatic > Marine > Oceanic | place: Arctic Ocean: Canada Basin | collected...
TCCGACGATATCTCAAACCCTTCGCGGGTAAGGGCAATCTGACGCATCACGAGCGACAAGCCAAGCTCGTGGCCATTCGACGGGCTCGAATTGTTTCTTACCTCTTGGAAGGGCAAGTGGCGGGAATGCGATCCGATAAGCTTGGCAAGCTTCTTAAACCCTTAGGATTCGAGACGACACAAGGCAAGCGAACCGTTGCTGCTAGTCTCGCTCGAATGCGCTAGGGAATTCAGGACAGTGACAAGCAACAAGGGCGAAGCGTTGGCGCGCTTCGCCCTTTTCTTGTGCCTGGTTCCCTTCTGGCGTCGAACCATTGGAATCCAGGACAGTGACAAGCGCTCGCCATTGGCTGGCATTAAGGCGGGCTTGTCAAGCGCGCTGCCTTTCCGACCGTTAGTGGGTGGGGAAGTCGGGGCATAGAGTAGTAGGCAAGGTTTAGCGCTAAGCGCTCGCGCTTCGCCTATTCAGATTTAATCCCGCCAAAGGCCAACCCTGGCCACAAGCCACCTTTGATTTAAGATGGTGGATTCTAAATTGTGGCCAGCGATGGATTTTGTCCTCACGCCTGAAATGGCGATCAATCCGAAACAGTAGCTACTCCGAGTCGGACTTGTTAAATTTTCTTGGTTGTATGATTCCAAGGAGGCTTTGCCGAAAAAGCGTGTGGACCTATGAAACGCGCTCGTTGGTAAACCTTGGGCCATGGTTTGGCCCTATCGAAAGTAAATCATGCCTACAGTCAAATCAGAGTCACCCGAGTCCTTCGAAACGCTCATTAACCTGACCCTTGAGGAGTTGAAACAACGTTCTTCAACGTTCGTAAAAACTTCAAAAGCGGCCAAGAGTTTGCGTGAAAGGGTTACCAAGAGACGCCCGCAAGCGGGTAAGATCATGGCAGCCTTCAAAGTGCAATTCTCCGAAAGAGTAGAGAAAGGAAGTATCCCGAAAGGGACGACCTTTAAGGACTATTTCAGTCTAGCGACCAAAGGGGAACCGGACGGTAAGGTTGAACAGTGTGCAAACACTTTTAACTCTTTCGTCGTAACCAATCTCATTGATGAGAAAGATTACGATTATTGTGCGTCCGATTGGCTTGAAAAGGCCAGTGTCATTGTCCGGTGTGCTGAGCACAACCTGGAAAACGAGCACGTTCTTGCTGCGGCAACTATTCTGAAAGATCGACCGAATGACGGTGCGAAGTTGCTGAACTTGATCAAAGCTAAGCAACGCGGAGATGAAACCAAAGTCGATGAAAACGGCGATCCTTTGAATTTAGAAGGGGTTGTCAGTTTCATTAAAATGGCTTCAGAAAAAGGCTACTGTGCCGACATCGTGACCACCCTTGACACGCTCATTCGTGAGCATGGAAAGGAGTGGAATGAAAAGACGCAACGTGCAACCTTTGATTCCTGCGAGAAGTTAGTGAGCGCCTGGGCCGAAACAGTCGGGGAGGCAACCATCGACGGCTGGCTGAGCGAAGCCGAAAAGGCGAACTCCCCTATTCAGATTGTTGCCAAGCCCGAGCCGGTCGAAACGGTTATGCCGAACTTCGCCAAGCACGCCAAAACCCTCTTTGGCAAGAAATTGCCGGAAGACAAAGTGGCTGCTGCCGGTCAAATGGTAGGAAACTATTACGAGGTAAACAAAAACCTCCCCGAAACCACCGAAGCGCTGAATGCCTTCGCTGAACAAGCCGTAACAGCGGCTTAGCACAAAGACCCAGTGAATCCGTTTGATCGGATTCACTGGGTCTTTTTTTGTGCCTTTTTCCGATCCATTCAGGGTAAAGCGACAGCCGGACTCCTTTTTGGAATTCTGCGATCTCTCTCAACGACAATGCGAAACGGGCATCCCGAAAATGCCTAGAAAAATGAACCAGGAAAATGCGACAACCTTTAAGCTTCACCAAATTGGACTGGGGTTTTTCCTTTCAAACCGAGTCCGAAGGAGCCGCCTCCCCTCCCCTGGCGACTACCTGCCAAGCCAATGATACATCAAGGGCGAGCCTCTCAATAAGATACTCGGACGAAGGCGGAGCGGTTTGCATCAAGCCTCTTTACTCCCTAACTGGTTCACCTCAACCCCGAAAAAACAAAATGACTAAGCGATACGATCCCTTTGAAGAACCCAAACAACCCGACGCGCTAAAGGCTAAGAAGCCAAGTAAAAGCAGCCGACGTAAGGTGAGCGTGAGTTCCCAAGAAGCACTCGATCGCATCCAGAAAAACCCTTCCGAAGCCAACTATGGGGCCGTGATCGCCGGCTTTGCCGAGCGAGGCATCCCCGCTGAAGATATCCACCCCAAAGAGAACGTCTTCACCTTCAACGCTTGGAAGGCCAAAGGCCGCCGAGTGAAGAAAGGCGAACACGCCGTCAAAATTCTGACTTGGGTGCCCGTCAACTCAAAGAAAAGCGATGACGACAAAGCCAAAATAACCAAGCTCAGGCCGAGTCGCTGCGCACTATTTCACATCTCCCAAACTCAATCGATCGATACCCCGATCACCGTTACTAACGAGCTGGCTACGTTCGACATCGTGCCCGTCAGTCGAAACATTCAACCCCCAACAGGAGATCTTCCCTCATGGCTTCAGTAGGCCAAACCCTACGCGGAGCAAGAGGCGAAGGAATGATCGACGGCGAAACCCACATGCTAACCAATCGAGGCCAAAGCCACTGCACTGCCTTGCTTCAACTCGACACACCATGATAACAGACAAAACGGCTGCCACCTATGTCCGTGTCTCAACGGGCCTACAGGAAACCACAACACAGGACGACCAATGTTTTCGTTACTGTGAATTCAAGAAGCAAAGCGATAGCGCCTTCAAGGATCCGGAACCCTACGAAGATACCGACGTGTCCGGTTCGATCGCATTCGCGAAACGGCCCGGAGCCGGTCGGCTTCTCCAAGCAGTCCAGCGTGAAGAGATTAGCCACATCATCGTGGCCAAGCTCGATCGACTCGGCCGCTCTGCAGAAGACATCCTTCGCGTCGTCCGGATCTGTGAAAATCATCACACGGTCATTCACTTTACCGACCTGGGCGGAGACATCATCACGACTGGCGGATCCGCTGGAAAGATGGTCGTTACCATGATGGCCGCCTTCGCAGAATTCGAGCGCGATCGCATCAAAGAGCGCATCCTCGACCGAATGCGATCCAAACGAGAACAAACCACCATCCCCGGTAGTTGGGGCGAACGCTGCGGCACCATCCCTTATGGATGGCAAGCCGTTGACACCGAACGAATCAACGCTCGAGGCAAGATCATTCAAGAGCTCATCATCGAGCCCAACGAACAACGCACCCTGCAAACGTTGATCATTCAACGATACGGCAGCAACGCCACCGTTGAAGAAGGTCACATCGTTCCCAGCATCATCGGACGGCCGCCAAGCTATTCCAAGCTCGCCCAGTGGCTCAACCAGCAAGGCATCTCAAACAAATCAGGCACCCCCTGGAGTCAGGGTAGCGTTGCCCACGTCCTCGATAACACCTACACCCGAAAAACCATCGAAAGATTCGCGAATGAAGACCAACTCGCCGCTTGAAACATTCAAACCCTTCTTCTGTCCAGCGCATACCAAGCCCGGAGACATGAACAACATCATCGTGCAACTGGCAGCGCCTTACCAATTCGTTGCCATCGCCACGATCCTTGCCCGTGAGGGCGGCCCGCCTCAAGTTGTGATCGATTGCTACTGGAATAACCCGCTTCCGGATGCCCAACACAAGCTCATCGCCGATCGCTTGTACGTGGCACTCCTTAAATCAATCGAATCGTTCTACCCGGAGATGGATCTCAACGCCGAGTATCAGGTCAGCGATAACCAAGCTCATACCTGCACACTAGGGCCAGGGTTTCGGTTTCTTTGGTGCGAGTCCCAAGAGTTTGGAGCCACGCACGACACGGTCCTTTATCCTGGACCGTCATGGACGCTCTACGCCCTAGACTACCCTAGCGAAGGTGAATTACGCATTGCCTACACCGAAGAGCCAACCAACCCGCTCCTGGAAGAACTCTTGATTCAAGACAGCGAGCCGGACTCACGACCCAAAAGCACTGAAGCCCTGCAATGGTATCAAAGCTTCATCCAAAATCTAAGCGCCATCACAGCCGAAAACTTAGCCGAATAAAGAAACACCCATTCGTTCACATCTCATAAAAACCTGAGCCGAACCTTCCCGTCGTTGGATAGGATATTTACTACGACAACATCCATGTCTGTGCCTGGGATGGTATCAGCAAAGCCCGAGATCCTCGACTGCTACCGATCGACGGTAACGACGACCTGTTCATCCCTTGGTGGTTCTCCCCTGAACGACCCACCAAAAAGGAAACCGACCCGCTTCTCTACAAACGATAATCAAAGACTCTTATCAACCCTCTATGATTGCACATAAAGACCAACGATCGACGATCGCTGAAGAAAACCTACAGGAATTCATCAACGCCGCTACCTCCGCCAGAAGCGCCACCCTCGCAGGCCAACAACAGTATTCCACCCCTCCGGAGTGGGCCAAACTGTTCACCTCACAACTGCCTAGCCAATCACCTGACACCGTTTTAGATCCGCAAAGCGCTGCTGGCCACCTCCTAGACAGTGGCTTCTATGGCTGGAACACTGGCCGCTTCGGGATCGAGCTCGACAAGCGAGTCAAAGACGAAGGCTACCCTGGAAAACTCATCACAGGAAACAGCGTGAGTGTTTGGAACCTTCTGGAACAACACTTCCCCGAGACTAACTTCGTTTGCCAAGTGGCGAACCCACCCTTCGGTATCACATGGAAACTTCCAGACGGGTCGAGCATGGATTCAACGGAATACACCTGGAAACAAATCCAACGCTTCGCCGCTCCCCAAGGCTATGGTTACTTCATTGCCAACCATAAGACGATTGAGCGACTCGGACTTTACGAGCATCCCTGGACTTACCTCTACCAGAAACTGCCCGTTGGACTATGGAAACAGAGCGACGTCTCAGTCGGCATCATCCATTGGCAACGATCGGAGGCCGGCCACGTCCCCTCCCCTATCATCGACCTGGACACACTCGACATCGCAGCTTACCGACAGGCCAGCAAAGGGATTAAACCCACGGCAGAGCACTACATGCCCGACGCCACGCCACGAGGCACACTCGAGCAGACCTGGACGATGATTAGCAAAATTCTCGAGGAAGACGCTAAACCCTTCAATGTCTGGCTTGAAAAGGGCATGCTTCAAGTTCACTTGAGCACACGGTTCCAACTCGAGAAGCGGCTCCCTCGAGGGACCATCCTTAAACTGTTCAGAATTCAGGACTGCCACCCGCTCACCCTCACCACCGAAGCCGACACACGCAAAGTCCTGCAAGATTTGGTTCGAAACGGCATATACACGGTCGCTCCGGAGGCACAAGCCGCGATCGCTGAGGCCCTTGCGCAAGTCTTAGGCGCCATCACCCCTATCATGCCAGCCACCGACTTCGAAAGCGTGAGCTATGCTGACGAGCTCGAAGCGCTCCTCTGCGTTCACTCCGCCGCCCTTCCAAGCGCTGCCTTCACCACAGGAAACCGCTACCCGCTCTCGACAGGGACTTACTCCTTCACCCAATTGTTCGACCGCAAGAAACAGCACTTCACCCAAGAAGGGGGTTCCTTCACGATCAACCACTCTTGTGAGCTCTCCGGGCAAGACCGTTTCATCCAAGTCATCGACGATCTAGGCCAAGCACACAGGTTCATGGATCGCCCCAGCAAGAAGCCAGCCCCTAAGCACACCGAAAACGAAGACAGTGTGCTATGGCAACTCTTCGATCGACCGAACATTCCCACCATCAAGGAGATCTATCCGGAGCGTTACAACGAGATCCAAGATAAACTCCAGATCATCACCGGTCGCATCCGGAGCGCCAACGCAGGCTTCTCTTTCTACCCCGGACAAATCGAATACCTCTCTCGAGTCGGCATTAGCAAGCGGGCATTGGTCGCGGCCGATGTCGGCTGCGGTAAGACCTTAATGGGCCTGGCACTCCTTCAACTCCAACTCGGCATTGGTGAAGATTTTGACGGCCGAGCTTTGATCATCGCCCCACAAGGCACGATCAAGAGCCAGAAGCGGAAAGGCTCTGACACCGTCGCTTCTCAGTGGGCACAAGAGATCAAGCGCTTCGCCCCAGGCGTGCCGATCTACACCTTAACCGAGCGAGAAGACTTCTACCGACTCAAGCAAGCCGATGGCACCCTCCCCCGAGGGATCTACATCTCCTATTACGAAGCGATGTTCCGGAATGGGAGCCTCGAGAACCTCACCGCCTCTTGGAATCACATGAAGCTATGTGCCACTCACGAGATTGAGCCCGGACCATCCGAGAAGGTATACACACTCACAGAGGACGGAACAGGGAAGACCGTAAGCGGATCAATCGAAGACCTGAAAAGAAGAGGGTTCAGCCAATCGGAACTGGACCACATCCAAGAAGGCAAGTTTGCTCAAGGCCGTAACGATTACGGACGCAGCACCCCATTCAAATGCACTCAGATCAGCGAACGCTACAAGATTGATTGCACCAAAGGAGTCGGGCATGCGAAAGCCGGAATCAATTGCGTCGCCATCCCCTGTCTTGCCACCGAGATTGCCACCTTCAACGCCAAGGCATTCGACGCGATCATTCTGGATGAGGCTCAGATCATGACGAATCTCTCGGCTCAGATCACAGGCCGTATCTGCCGCATGCAACCCACCTATCGATACGCCCTCACGGCCACACCGATCCCCAACATCGTGTCCAACCTCTTCTCAATCATGGGCTGGCTCAGTGTCGATGATTGGTTCCGAGGCGAGCGAAGGAATGCCACGTGGCCCTATGCCATTAGCGAAATCGAGCGCTTCAATGAGACCTTCCTTTCGACAGAGCGAGACTTCACATCAGAAGAACTCAGGCAAGAAGCCAACCCTGATTACAAAGGAAAATGTCTCAAGTCCTCCCCCGTTATCAGCTCACCAGCACGGCTCCTAAAACTGATCAAACCCACCCTGGCATTCATCAGCAAAGAGATGTGCAACCCAGACTACCGGCAAGCGACCGTGACCGACGTGCGTGTCGCGATGGGCACCGATCAAAGCAGCCTCTACGATCACTTCCTAGACGGATCGAATGTGCCCGCTAAGAACGCTTGGCAACGGGCCGGAATCCAAATCACCTATCTCAGAGAGATTGCGGCAGCGCCAGCCACTGTGAAGTTTGGTGGTCCGGCCGTGCTTAGCCGGTTCAACCCAAAGATTGTGGCCTGCCTCGAGCTCGTGGCTGAGATGCTCGATCGTGGCGAGCAAGTCGTGATCGTTTCCTCTCGCATCGAACAGACCAACGCCGTGCATGATCTCCTTGGGGAAGCGATCGGGCGCGAAAAGATCTCACGCATCGATTCAGAAGTCGGGGCGAAGCACGCCGCGCACCAATCCCAGCTCTTCAAGTCCGGAAAGACTCGAGTCCATCTCATGGGAATAAAGTGCGCTGCTGGGCATAGCTACTCGCATTGCCCCAACGAGATCATCCTCTCGATCGAATTTAGCTACGGCCCCTTTCATCAAGCCAAAGGCCGTATCGATCGAGTGAACTCAGCACAACCCGCGAAGATCTACGTGATCCTCCACAAAGATTCGATTGAAGAGTCCATGTATGACCGATGCGCTACCAAACAGGATGCCGCAACGATCTGCCTGCACGGTAAACGGATCCCGCGTGACTTCCAACCGATCGACGTGGGTGATGTGCTTGCCCAACACGTGGAAGACAAGACCAGCGATCGACATAACAGCCTCACCGACGATACAGATCAAGAGAGCGACCTGGAAGATGCTTGGCCCGAGCTCATGGAACGGATCCGAGATGCCGCCACAGAAAAAACCATCGCTCTTCCGAATTGGCTCACCTCCCCTGATCTGCCCGAATGGCTGGCAGCGTAGGCACAAGTGAGCTGTCCTGGTGAAAACTTCAATCGCAGCCCAAAAGGGTCACATTCGACTTCACTTGAATTCAACGCTTGGAAGCACACAGAAATCCATCCGCCACGACACATTCATATGATTTCTTAAAAACGCTTTCCACGTTCCTGATGGGTCCTTCGATCGCTTTTTCATGTCATTGCGAATCGTTCCCACATCCAATCGTTCATATCCAAGATTAACCAAGGCATCGCGTCTCTTCGCTCCTCCACACATCGGATTCTCTAAACTCATCCGTCTGATCATCGCGATCAGTGTTGGTGAGGCGTTCCTTCCCAAAACCATGCAAAACACCCCCAACTCAATCGTGAATTCTAATGAGGCAACGGGCTCTCGAAAGATAATGGTCATTCTACAAGCCCAAGAGGACCCTGAAATTGTGTTCACCCTCCGGGTTCACAAAGGTTCTTTAAATGATGGCTCCTGACTCCGCCCTCGTCTTCGGTCATAAGTTCTTGGTTTCACCTCCCGTTAGCTTCGCTCTCTCTCAGCGACCCCATTTTTTGAATCCCGCCCCCTTGGCAGCATTAGGCTACGGTTCTTAGCGGCTTCCCCTGGTGGTGTAGGGTAAAGCGCTTCGACGAACCAGTGAGAATCATTGTGCGTCTTGCACCGCATGGAAAGGCTCTTAGCTTAGCAGAACAGGGCTTAAATCTCCCTCAGAAGCCACCTGGGTCGACAAAGCTAAATTTTCTAACTACCCCCGCCGGATTCCTAAAGAACCCTCACGGGGCAGATATGAGCGATTAAGAGGCATCCTGACTCTTCAAAAATCAGGACTTCTATCCCCTCCCCTATCGCCCCTCAAAAAAATCTTCAGGATGACTTGCGGTAATCGAGATGGGACTTTCTGCTGAAACAAGTAGCAGAAAACGGGTGACACACCTGGGTGATAGGAGAAGGAATGGAACGAGAAGGCCGCAATAGACATCGACACCATTGGTTTTGTCTCTTGACCCCTCCTCTTCTCTATCGCCCCAGTTTGGCTCTGAGGTGCGTTCTGTTGGCGACAGCGACAAGAAAAGGCGTAAAACTCTACAAACCCGATCTGGCGCAAATCTCGAACGAGCTCGAGCGAGCTCAGCAGAATAAGCGGGATGGTGGTCGCGGATCTGGGCTGAGGAGATAGCGGGTTGCGAGGGCACGATCGGTTGTAGGGGTGCGGGGCATAGGTATCCTTTCAATCCTGCATGACGTATTGACGTCAAGAACGCATGGTGGTAAGGTACCATGCAAGCATGACGGCAAACAAGCATACGTGAGGTTCAGAATGAAAACCATCGCAATCATATCGCAAAAAGGCGGAGCTGGTAAAACAACTCTCGCACTGCATCTAGCGGTAGCTGCTGTTCAGGATAATAAAACAGCGGTTATAGCTGATCTTGATGAGCAGGCTTCAGCTACAATGTGGCATAAAGCCCGGGAGAATCCTCTGCCGCATGTGCAGCCTACGCATTCCGCTGCTCTTTCCACTTTCCTTCCTGAGGCCGAACGGCAAGGCGTTGACCTAATGGTCCTCGATACGGCACCTCAATCTGATAAGCCGGCCATCAATGCAGCCGAAGTAGCCGATCTTATTCTGGTCCCATGCAAACCTTCGGTTATGGACCTACGGGCCGTTCAGAACACAATTCGGCTTACAAAAGTGGCAAACCTGAAGCCCGGAACACAGGTTTTTGCTGTTCTTACCCAAGTTGAGCCATTCGGTCGACTCCATGAAGAGGCTAGATCGACACTGCAGAAGTTGGATCTTGAGGTATTACCGTATGGGCTGGGCCGTCGAGTTGCGTATCATCATGGCCTAATTGATGGGCGCACAGCTCTTGAGTTTGAACCTAATGGTAAAGCAGCAACCGAAACTAAGTTGCTCTATCAAAGGGTTTGGGAAATTGTCAACATGCCGTCAAGCAATCATGAGAGCATGACGGCAATTCAAGAAAGGAGGTAACCATCATGGCGAACAATAAAAGACCGTCACTCGATCTTGGCTCGCTTGGCACTGCAGCGGGCCCAACTACAAATCCTGTCGACAAACTTGTATCCAGTCGGCTTGGGAAAGCCAATACACGGGTCGGTAAGCGAGCCATTCAGGGCTATTTCCCCCCTGACTATCGAACCCGCATGAAAATGTTGTCAGCAAAATTAGATAAATCAGTTGAGGCACTACTCGAGGAAGCAATGGACGATCTCTTCTCAAAGCATGGAGCATGATCTAATCATGAAAGCACGACGTCATGATAGCATGAACGCACGACGTCAAAAGTGCATACCATTGCAGATCGTAGCAAATTAGTGCTATAAGCTAAATTATTCCAAGCGAAGTCTTTACGGAGTAGAGGGCATGCCCAAGCGTTCAATCACATCAAAGGCTGTTAAGTCAGCAAAGCCAAACAAGCTTGAGAGTATGCCGAGTGTTCGGCAATTCACGCTTTTCAGCAAATTTCTGGGAGACACAGATGATCTCTCAAACACGATCGAACTTTGGGATGCCATTCCAAAATATGCTTTTACGCTCAGACGACAGAACAAGGTTCGAGATGAAAATAATCGCTTAGGTATCCATTCACACAGCTTCACCTATGCTAATCGCTCATGCCACATCAAGATTCAGCCTGCGACGATAGAGTTGGAAGATGGGGCCATTAAGGACTTCTATCCAAGCGCAGACGAAGAACTTGTTGAGGAAGTGTTAAGGAAAGTTTTTGCAGATCAGCAGTTTGGGCGACATGACGCGGCAGGCACGGAAAGCTGGGTCAAATTTTCACTCCAAATGATACGAAAAGAGCTTCAGAAACGCGGAAAAACCCGCAGCCTTGACGAAATTAAGCGATCAATAGAAATCCTCTCAAAAGCCCACATAAGCTTCTTCATCGATGATGATCGTGATCCGATCTACATGAATGCCGTTTTGACTGACGTAACACGTGTCACGCGCGCAAAATTCCTCAAAGATCCGGCTGTTATGTGGTGGGCAAAACTACCAGCCCTTGTGTCCAAGAGTGTCAACGAATTAACCTATCGACAGTTCAACTATGGCAAACTGATGTGCATGAAAAGCCAGCTTGCTCGCTGGCTTCACAAGCGGCTTGCGCACAACTACACACACGCAGATCTGTTGCATCCTTATCACATTCTTTTTTCGTCCATACAACGCGATAGCGGTCTTTTACGGTATGCCCGCACCCAGGATAACGTAAGATCCCTAGAAACCGCTCTAGAAGAACTTGTGAAATCCAAAGTATTGCTCTCCTGGGAGAAAGAAGTGCGGCGAGTGGCTCTGAACAAGATCAAAGATATCAAATACACTCTAACGCCCCATATGGAATTTGTAAGTGAAATAAAGGCAGCCAACGCTCGCTCTCGGGATGGTCGAACGGCAATTGAAAAGGGTAGTAGGTAGAACCCGCAACTGGTTCAAAAGGTGGTAGGTAGAGCCCGCATCTACCCCCAAAAAGTGGTAGGTAGAGCCCGCAACTGGTGGTAGGTAGAGCCCGCAACTAGGTCTTGGGCCAAACAGTCCACAGAGAAAGCCACAGTTTCGGCTCTTTAAGGTGGTAGGTAGAGCCCGCAACTAGGCCAAAAGGTGGTAGGTAGAGCCCGCAACTAGGCCAAAAGGTGGTAGGTAGAGCCCGCAACTGTGGTAGGTAGAGCCCGCAACTGTTCGAAAGGTGGTAGGTAGAGCCCGCAACTGACTAGCTGATACCCGTTGCCTACCAAGGACTTGTGAATTTTTACACGACCCTAACCTTTCCTTTAACTTAACCTTTAATTAACCGTAAGATCCCGCGTGGTAGGTAGAGCCCGCAACTAGCCTTCTCTGGTTCCTGAAACCACGGAAAAACCAACAACAAGTGATCGCCTTCGGCTCACATAAAGGGTTTTGGACTTAATGGACGCCCTGCGGGCGGCAACTTTGAACGTTTCTCCGAAACAGGGGCAATAGGGGAGGGAAGAGAGA
>Ga0114999_10007939_pt1 | contig 11946 bp, 9 predicted proteins | sample ArcticOcean_MG_C_3_FD_89820 | JGI IMG/M metagenome (GOLD analysis project Ga0114999, IMG submission 89820) | Marine microbial communities from western Arctic Ocean - ArcticOcean_MG_CB8_126 | ecosystem: Environmental > Aquatic > Marine > Oceanic | place: Arctic Ocean: Canada Basin | collected...
GCGCCGTAAGCTAGCCAACTAGCGTGCGCGTTCTTCGTGTAACGGCAGAGCGCAATTTATGGCATTGTCAGACTAACTCAGCTTGAAGCGGGCGGGCGAGTTCTGTAGTTTTCTGCGATGTAAAGGGCCGAGATGGAAACAGTCTCTTATTTTAATCTATGCCGTCAATAATGGCCTTGTTTATGTGTCTATTTTACGTCAGTGACGGCGTCGCCAAATGCCATTCGGTCGCCGCCTGGTAGGTTGTGCCCGCGCGCAACAACATCGGCTCGTCCCACCATGCGGCCTCCAATTGCAAGCCGGTAGGCAGACCGTTGCGGTCAAAACCGGACGGCAGTGATAGACCAGGGTTGGCGCCGAAGCCTCCGGCATAAGAATTATGGGCGGCGGCCTTGGTCGCCTCCAGTAGTGACTTATCGTCATCAATGAAGGCGGGCGGTTGGGGTGTCGTTGGAGAAGCCAAAACATCAATTTCCTGGTAGAGTGCTGATAAGCTCCTCTGCCAGGCCTCTCGCGCACGGCAGGCGTTGGCGTAGTCCACTCCCGTAAAAGTGCGCCCGACCAACATCCGTTCGAGGACCTGCGGCTCGAATAATTCCGGATGCTCGTCTATGCGTTTTTCATGAAAGGCGCAGGCATCGGAATAGACCTGGATTGTGTACCAGTCCTGTGTTTCTTCGGCGCCGTCAACGTCAACATCAATGATGTGAGCGCCCCGCCCTTCGAGTACACGGATGGCGTTCATGGTAGCTTCCGTAATATCGTTATCGCACCCAACAAAATAATGATTACGCGGCACGCCAATTCGCAGACCCGAAATCCCGTCCTTCAGGGTGGGCAGAAAATTCCCCAGGTCTGTTGCCGAAGTCGGCGCCGCACCGGGACCTTCGCTACTAATGACGGCCAGGATCCTGGCAAGGTCGATCACGTTTCTGGCCATGGGGCCAATTGTGTCGTAGCTGGCACTTATGGGGGTTGCCCCGTGGTTTGGCACACGGCCGTGCGTAGGCCGCAAACCGGATATGCCGTTTATGGCCGCCGGCAAACGAACTGATCCACCGGTGTCGCAACCTAAGGAAGCCTGAGAAATGCCGACGGCTACGGCAACGCCTGACCCACCAGAAGAGCCGCCGGGAATACGACTTTGGTCCCATGGATTACGGCACTGTCCACTCACTGGACTGAATGTGCGGACACCAAAACCGAATTCCTGCATCGCCGCCTTGCCTACGATGACCGCCCCCGCTGACCGCAACCTTTCGATTACGAAGGCATCCTGATTGGGCACCATATCCTTAAAATGCAGGGAGCCGGAGGTGGTACGAACGCCAGCCGTGTCTATATTGTCCTTGATGGCCATGGTCATGCCGTAAAGGAGGCCGGGCCAGACACCCTCCGACGCGGCCTTGTCGGTCGCAACGGCGGCTTCCTTTGCTTGTTCAGCCATCGATGTGACCAAGCAGTTAAGATTGTCGCTATGGCTGTCTATAGCCTCCAGGGCGACCTTCAAATTGTCCTGAGCTAACCCAGACATCCAGCACCTCCACTCAAAGAATATTCGCCTAGGAAGTTATCAAGCATTGCTTGGGGACACTTTCTGCACGGGGTGCGGCAACGCCACGACGATGATAAAATTTATGAAGCGGACCAATACGGTACCCTGCCCCCTCCGGAGGGGCCAGTCCCGCCCCTCCCCCACGCAATGCCTAACACTAGGGTCAGCGTAACGTTTGCCCGTACCTTCGATACCAGCATCAACCGAATTCCATACGGTAAGGGCGACCATAACGTCAACATGTGGACCCGCTGCAATCGGTTGAATCAACGCGGCCCCTTCGGCACCGGCTGCAATAGCTTTTTCTCGGATTTCTGGAGCTTTCTCGATCAGAGCAGAAGGATCAGCAACTTGATAACGAGTTGAAATGGAATAGCTCATGAGACGTCTCTCTTATTTGTCGCAGTGTTTTAATTCTACGCCTTTGGTCAGCTGTTCAAGTAAGATAGTGCCGCCCAAGACAATGATCCAAATCAGATCCGCATGGGCGATGGCGGACAGGAACCGTTCAAGATCGAGGTCTTGGTAAAGCCAGAACAGCACGACAATTGCGAGCGTCGCGCCAACAACGGGAAGGATCCATCTGATCAAGGTCGGATAACTACTTTTGGTCGAGATCAAATTCGGCTCCATAATTCCTGGGGACGTAGCGACCGAAAGATAGGTGTCGTAAGCGATCACCAAACCTACTTTGGCGTCGGGTCTATATCAACGATGTTGACTTGCGGAATTGGCACAAAACGCTGGTTATGGGCCTGAACGGCAGTTTTCGCTTCTACCTCAGCCTCGAGCATTGCCAATCCAAACGGCGACCATCGAGAATGACCCAAAGCGGACAATCATTGGATTACAGGGACAGGTTCAATCACGGCGTATCGCTGGGCGGCGTCATCGTGACGGTTATTCCCTCGCCTAGACAAAGAACCTGTCGGCGATAGGGAAAACGACAGCGAGAAAAAAGCGACACGAGAGGTGTTTCTGGATGACGGGAGAAATGACTGAATGGCCTTCCGAGTGCGGGCCGATTACCAAAATCATGCAATCGGATGGCTGCAAAGGATACAGTTCCCTTTGCGGTGGGGCGGTGGTACGATTGCCCCGAAGTTGGATGTCATCTGGGGAATGTCAACTCAAGTGGTCATCCGGGAAATCTCGGTTCAGACGGGCAGGCGGCAATCCGACCCTGGTGGCCAACGATAGCCTTCGACCCTCTGGAAAAGTGTACACACCATGGGCCGACACCATTGTTCCCCTGGCTGAATCGGCATTGCTCAAAGCGGAAACTTCATGACGTCTCGTATCGTGCAGGCCTATGACACTCTGGTGTTACACAATCCTAAGTTAGTTCTGGTCGTACTGCTCTCATTTCTGGTTTTCTTCGGCTATCACACAAAAGACTTCAAGTTGGACGCATCGGCCGACTCCTTGTTGCTGGAAGACGACGTGGACCTCAAGGTGTTCCAGAAAATCCACGAGCGATATCCGAGTAGCGACTTACTCATTGTGACCTACACCCCCGACAAAGATCTCTTCTCGGACCAAGCATTAGAGCCTTTGAAGCAACTCCGTGAAGAACTCGAGAAAGTCACCAGCGTGGACACAGTGTTCACGATACTCGATGCCCCCCTATTCAAAAGCTCGGATGTATCGATTCAGGAAATGGTTGACGATATGCCGAGCCTGGAGAAACCCGGTATCGACCGGGCCAAGGCCAAGGACGAGCTGGTCAATAGCCCCATTTACCGCGATCTCATCGTCAGCGCGGATGGCCGAACCACTGCTCTACTGTTGGCACTGGTCGAGGATGAACACTACAACCGCTTACTCAAATCTCGAAACGAGTTGCGGGCGAAAAAACGGCATACCGGTCTTTCGGCCGAAGAGACGCGAACCCTGAAACGCATCACCGCCGAATACGATCAGGTTCAAGAAGCGAAAAACGAGCAACGCCACCTCGACATCGCCCACATCAGAGACATCATCGAGCCGTACCGCCAGCACGGCGTTCTATTTCTCGGCGGTTTGCCGATGATTACCGACGACATGGTGACATTCGTGCGCAACGACCTGATCGTCTTCGGGGGCGGTGTTCTCGCGTTCCTGATCATCATTCTCACCGCCATCTTCCGGAAATTGCGCTGGATCGTACTCCCCCTGCTCAGCTGCTTTTACGCCGGATTGATAATGATCGGCGTCCTCGGATTGATCGGTTGGAAGGTCACCGTCATCTCATCCAATTTTCTCGCCCTCATGCTGATCATCACCATCTCGATGAACATTCATTTAATCGTGCGCTACCTGCAACTCCATCAAGATCATCCTGGTGACGATCAGTTGGCGCTGGTCAGAACCACCATCCATAAGATGGTGAGACCCTGTTTCTACACCGCACTGACGACCATCATGGGTTTTAGCTCCCTGGTCGTGAGCGATATCAAGCCGGTCATCGACTTTGGGTGGATGATGAGTGCCGGTTTGGCGGTGGCGTTCGCGACCTCGTTTCTACTGTTCCCCACGTTGCTGTTGTTGATGGGAAAAACCGGATCCAAACCCACCGTTGAGAGCGACTGGTTTCACTTACATGCATTTCTGGCCCGTCTGACCGAGTTCCAAGGCAACAAGATCCTGGTGTTGGCGGTAATGTTGACCGTCGTGAGCATAGCGGGGATCACTCTGCTGCGTGTCGAGAACAGCTTCATCAACTACTTCAGCAACGACACGGAAATTTATCAAGGTCTCAAGCTCATCGATGAAGAGCTCGGCGGCACGACGCCTTTGGAAATTTTGGTAAAATTTGAAGATGAGGAAGAATTGACGCCCGAGGACCTTAAACAGATGACCCCGGACGAGATACAGGAGGAACGCCAGTACATGGATGCGCTCCGCAGCAAACCGGAGTTATGGTTTATTCCCACCAAGATCCAGATCATCAAAAAAGTACATGACTACCTCGATGGATTGCCCGAAATCGGCAAGGTGCTCTCGCTCGCTTCGACGGTGCGGGTTGCCGAAGACTATGCCGAAAAAGAGCTGGACGGAATGGAGCTGGCAATCCTGTATACCAAGGTTCCCGCCTCGGTAAAAAGGAATCTCATCGACCCTTATGTCTCCATCGCCGACAACGAGTTACGGCTCGTGGCGCGTGTGTTGGATTCGAAACCTAATTTGCGCCGGAAGGAGTTGCTGGAGAGAGTGCGCCGTGACCTGGGGAAGAAGTTCGGGTTCAAGGAGCTCGCCACCCACAAGCTTCTGATCAAGGACGTGACCGTGAGTGGGCTGCTCGTGCTCTACAACAATATGCTGCAGAGCTTGTTCGTATCGCAGATCAAGACCATCGGTGTCTTGATGCTGGGTATTGCGATCATGTTCCTGTTGTTGTTCCGGTCAATCACCTTGTCGATTATTGGCATTCTGCCGAACTTGTTGGGTGCCGTGGTGGTTTTGGGTGTCATGGGATGGTCGAAAATCCCAATGGACATGATGACTATTACGATCGCTGCCATCACCATCGGTATCGCCGTCGACAATGGAATTCACTACATCTACCGCTTCAGAGAAGAGTACGCCCTTACGCACAATTATGTGGAGACTCTGCACATTTGCCATTCCAATATCGGCAAGGCGGTGTTCTACACGACCATGACCATCATTTTCGGCTTCTCCATCTTGATGTTGTCCAACTTCATCCCCACCATCTATTTTGGTGTGTTAACCGGGGCGGCAATGTTCATCGCCCTTTTGGCAGCACTCACGGTGCTGCCAAAGCTGATTTTATTGTGGAAACCATTCGGCTGATGCCGGATTAAACGAACATAAGGTTCGAGGCGGTAAGTGGCATCGAGGGCAGTACGTAGTTGACCCTTTCGGAGCTCGCCTTTCGGTTCTTTCGCTGCGTGCCCCTCTTGAAAACCTCGTACACCGCAGGAACATTCGCTTTTCCTGCGAACGCCCGATACCTTCTCCGGCATGCGAATGATAGCCTTGCACAAGGCTGGCTTTGCCGAAGAAGTGACGCACCGAGCGTACGTCTTCGCGTAAAGGACATCAGACGTTACTGGACCAAGCGTCGCTGTGCGGATATCTTTCTACGGGAAAGCAATCCAGTTGGCCGATGGCCCCTGCTTCTCCGTGAAATGATATCGGGCCGCATTGGCGCAATTTGATGATTGGGGCCCGTTTTTTGGGAACCGTTGAGACAGCATAGATCAGATGAACGGCGGATCTGACAAAGAACCCAAGATTACGATATCGGGCGTAACCAAAAGCTATGGCGATAAGCATGTGCTGAAAGGTATAGACCTCGAGGTTTATCCTGGTGAAACCATGGTGATAATCGGTCCCTCCGCTTGCGGCAAAACCGTCTTGCTCAAATGCATAATCGGTTTGGTCAGACCCGATAGCGGCAAGCTACTAATTGATGGGGAAGACACGGCCGGATATTCTAGCCGACAACGTGACAGGGTTATGGCGAATACCGGTATGCTGTTTCAGCAATCGGCGCTATTCGACAGCATGACGGTTTGGGAGAACATCAGTTTTCGTTTGAGCCAGACCAACAATATCGAACGGAACGAGGTTCGCCGGATTACTATAGAGAAGCTGAACAACGTAGGCATTACTGCAGACATAGCCGACCTCTACCCCAACGAATTGTCAGGTGGCATGAAGAGGCGGGTGGGTCTTGCGCGGGCAATAGCAGACGACCCGAAAATCCTGCTGCTTGATGAACCGACCGCAGGGCTCGATCCCATCATGACGAATAACATCAACCAACTCATCACGCGCAATGCGGAAACAATTAGTGCTACGACAGTCTGGGTAACGAGCGATATGGACGGGGCGAAGGTAACCGCCGACCGCATCGCCATGATATACGATGGCAGAATTATCTGGTGCGGACCGGTGAGCGAAGTAGAGAACTCAGGCAACGAATATTTCGATCAGTTCATACATAAGCGGGGTACCGGTCCAATACAGATGCGATTGAAGCGAAGATAAAAACTATAGTAATCGCCTGTGTTAAATGAGCGGCAGACGTGCTCGCGGTGCCAAACAAGCACGAAACCGGCACCCTCGCTGGCATGTCGCATATTGGCAGTGCGCCCGAAGGCGCGAAACACCTGTGGAGGAGGGTTCCACACGGATAATTGTCGATAAGTCCGGTAGCTGACGAGCAGCCTGGTTGAGGTACTCGACCCGGTCTTTAGTAGGTTTTGCGAGGGCTTCGAAACAGTGGATCTAGTGGATGCAAAGTCGCTGCTTGACGAATTCAGCTGAGTCCGCTTATGGCAGATTTTGTTGAAGAAGTTGGAGTTGGCACCGATCGGGCTGCGTTGGTTTTGGTTTGTTGATTTAGGGCGGTGCTCTTTGATCACCTTTGCCACTGCATTCGGCGGCTTTGGGTGGTTTTAAGTGGCTTTTGGCGTCATGCAGGCACAGCTATCCCCTGTTCGGGTGGCTTCCAGACGAGTTTTGCGAGCTTTCTGAGGTTCTGTGCCGTGGCCGCAAGTAGGAACTCATCCTGGGCGCCATATGGTCCTCGCAATCGCAGCCGGCCAAGTTTCAAGATCCGCTTCAGATGTGCAAACAGCATCTCCACCTTCTTGCGCTCGTGTCTGGATTGTTCGGCTGCCTCGGTGCCTGCCAGGGCGCGGGTGACATCACGGGCATCCTCATCAATGTCGCGGGGGATCTTGCGCTGCGGCGCCTTTGGACAGCAGGATCGTTTCAACGGACAGTCCCTACAGTCGCCAGTACGGGCAAAGTAGATGTTCGTTCTGCCTTCATGGATCCGGCCGGTTGTCTTGAGGTGCTTGCCCTACGGGCAGATGTAGATGCCGCGTTCGCCATCCCAGGCAAAGTCAGCCCGTGACAAAGTACCGTCCTTGCGTCGGGATTTATCGATCACCGGGATATGTGGCGCAATCTTCTTGTCCTTGACCAGCCAGGCCAGCATTGGCGCCGAGCCATAAGCGGTATCGGCGGCAAGGCGGTCAGGCTTGAGGCCGAAGCGATCCTCCACTCGTTCGATCATCGTCCGTGCCGCACCCACCTCCGCTGTGCGGATCGCCCGGCTGGCCTCCACATCGACGATCACCGCATTCTCCACGTCGATTAGATAGTTGGTCGCATAAGCAAAGAAGGCCGGACCTTTATGTGCGCCGGTCCACTGCGCCGCCGGATCGGAGGGTGAGATGAACTTCGGCACCTTCGGGCTGGCCGCGCCGAAGGCGGCATCGTCCAGCGTCTCCAGGTAATCCTTCACGGCCCGTATCGCGTCCGCTGGAATATTCTCAATGTCCCACTCATCACCCGGTATTGAGCGCTGCTTGTTGGCGTCAGCCTGGATCAGGGAAGCATCGACGGCAAAGCCTTCGCCGCCGACCAGGCCCTTCTTCATGCACCGGCGCACCGTGGCCTCAAACACCACCCGGAGCAAATCGCTATCCCGGAAGCGGCCGTTACGGTTGACCGAAAAGGTGGAATGGTCCGGCACCTTGCCCTTCAGTCCCAGACCGCAGAACCACCGGTATGCCAGATTGAGATGGACTTCTTCACACAGCCGCCGCTCGGAACGGATGCCCGGGCTGTAACCGATCATCAGCATGCGGATCATCAGGTCGGGATCAATCGAGGGCCGGCCGAGATGGCTGTATTAAGGTCTAAATGTCGCCCGGACTTCGCTCAGATCGAGAAAGGGATCGATCCGGCGCAGAAGATGATCGTCAGGGACATGGTCTTTCAAACAAAAATCGTAAAAAAACTGCTCCAGAGCTGTCTGTGTTCCCATCATCGAGCCGTCCTCCAAAGCAAATCATTCAAGAGGATGGAATCACAACCAACCAATCCGATCCAGCGACTTCTTCAACAAAATCGGCACATCTCGAGCATCAGGCGGCGTCAAACCGATGTCCGCTCGTACCCTGGCTTCGAGCATCACATACGCAAACCTTTATGTCGCAGTTTGACCCAAAGTGAGCATCATAGGAACCCGACAGCCGTCCGTATCGTCGGCCAGGATGGCGGTTAGCTTGCAAAAAGCCACCATCGACCGCGATTGATGTTCATCAGCTGGTGCTGACCGAGTCAACGGGCCATGAGATTGGTTTGCGCATTCAAATTGTTAACACCGCCTTGCCAGGAAACCGACGTTCGGCAGGTCCTCCGACCTCCTCCATTGCGCGGCGCCGGATCGATATCGTAGGGTATCGCCTCGCACCATCTACGCCGCCGCCCCCGGGAGGATACATGACCAGCTCGACAGATCTGCTCGCGCGACGAGACCGCGCACTTGGCTCGGGCGCACCGTTGTTCTACGAGCATCCGCTGCACATCGTCCGCGGCGATGGCGTGTATCTATACGACGCAGATGGCCGCCGCTATGTTGACATGTACAATAACGTCCCCTGCGTCGGTCACGCCAACCCGCGTGTGGTCGAGGTGATGGCCCGCCAGCAGGCAACCCTGAACGTGCATAGCCGCTATCTACACGAAACCGTCGTAACCTTCTGCGAACGCCTTGCGGCCCTGCATGGTCCGCAGATCGAAAGCGTCATCCTGAGCTGCAGCGGCACAGAGGCCAACGAGGTAGCGCTGCGCATGGCTCGCTTCGCTACGGGCAAGCGCGGCTTGATCTGTACCGACGCCACCTATCATGGCAACAGTGAGTTGGTCGGCGCCCTCACCCGTGTCGGCCAGCAACCAACGCCGAACCCTTCTGTCCGCAGCATACCCTTTCCCGAAAAATACCGCCCCATCGTCGCCGGCCTAAGCGAGCACGAGTTGTGCGAGGCATATTTGGAGAATCTTGCGATTGCGATCGCCGACTTGCAGGCCTCCGGCGAGGGCGTCGCGGCGATGATCGTCTGCTCTATCCTCGCCAACGAAGGCCTGCCCGATATTCCTACCGGCTTCATGGCCCGTGCCGAGGACATGGTGCGGGATGCCGGCGGCCTGATCATCGCTGACGAAGTACAGGCCGGCTATGCCCGTACCGGCCATTGGTGGGGTTACGAGGTGACGGGCTTCACCCCCGACATCGTCGTCACCGGCAAGCCCATGGGCGCCGGCCTGCCGCTGGCCGCCACCGCGGCGAGCCGTGCCCTGGTCGAGACCTTTCGGGCCAAGACACGCTACTTCAACACCTATGCCTCCTCGCCGCTGCAGGCCGCGGTCGGCATGGCGGTGCTGGATGAGATCGAGCAACGGGACGTGCGCCGCAACGTCACCTCCGTCGGTGCTGCGCTGAAGGCCGCACTCACACAGCGCAAGGGCACCAGCGATACGATTGGCGACGTGCGCGGCCACGGCCTGTTCATCGGCATCGAGATGGTCGACCTGGCGGACGCCTCACCCGACATGGAGATGGCCAAAGACATCATAAATCGGCTGAAGGACAAGGGCTTCCTGACCAGCAATGCCGGCGCCTTCGCCAACGTTGTGAAGATCCGGCCGCCGCTGATCTTTTCGCAAGCCGAAGCCGCCGCATTCCTGGAAGCCTGGGACGAGACAATCGCTGAACTCGCGGGATGATCACGGAGGCAGAGCAGGTTTATGCACCGGCCGCCCGTCGGGCGCTCGTCGCTTTTGGCGTCGAACCCGCCGACCTACGCTTCATCCGTTTGGCCGAAAATGTCACGTTTCGCGTGACCGATGCGCGAGATGGATTGCCGCTCGTCCTCCGGCTGCACCGCCCTTGGTACCATGACATCGTTGCGCTTCAATCGGAGCACATCTGGACCCGCGCCTTGGTCCAGGCCGGTATAGCGGCACCCGAACCGCTTCTGACGCAGGCGGGCGAGAGTTTCACTCAGGCTGAAATCACCGAGACCGGCGAACGACGTTGGGTCGGCCTGGCGCGGTGGGTGGAAGGCGAGCTGCTCGCCGACGTGATTGCGCGTGAAACCGATACGGACGCCAACGCAAGCCGCATGGCGCAGGTGGGTGCGATCATGGCGGCGATGCATAACCAGGCGAGGGGCTGGACACCGCCCGCCGGATTCCAGCGACATATGCTCGACGCCGACGGGCTGATGGGACCGAAACCATTCTGGGGCCCGTTCTGGGACCAGGCCATACTCTCCCACGGCGAACGGGATATGTTACTGCGTATGCGCGATCGGCTGCATGCGGCGCTCACCTGCTACGGCCAACTGGCCCGAACATTCAGCCTAATTCATGCCGACCTGCATCCGAGCAACGTGGTGATCGATGGAGCGCGGGCCGCGGTGATCGATTTCGACGATTCCGGGTTCGGATGGCATCTGTACGACGTCGCCGCGGCGCTGACCGCCTATCAGGGCCATCCCGACTTCGCTGTACTTCGCGATGGCTTTATCGCGGGCTATCGGTCTGTACGCGCTATTTCGGACGAGGACCTGACGCTACTGCCAATGTTCTTGTTGATCCGCGACATGGCGACCCTGGGCTGGTACCACCAGCGTCCGGAATTGCCGCAGACAGCCGCCCTACCGCAGCTCAAGGAGCGCGTTTGCGAAATAGCGACGGACTTTGAACTGCCAATCTGAAACGTCTGGTATCCGGAAATGTTTTTTACGAAATGGGCGGTTGTGAGGCGCAAACCTGCACCATCCGGCTGAGACCGACTTGGAAGTCCGAACATATGTGCTCAACCAGGCGGCAAGCTGGCCGGCGCGCAACAAAATGCATGGTTAAGTGGCGAAGGGGACTGACGAGGCTTGTATCACTTGCCACGCCAATGCCCCAAGTGACGATTATGTTTGCATACATGACAGGTACGCTAAGTGGATTGTCGACCTTGCATACCATGACTTGGGGGGCGCGACGTTGGAACTCGCCGTCTCGGTGTTTAGGCTCGATGCATTAGGAAAACCTAACAGTCCGCTTATGGTGGTCGAGCGGACATGCCAGAGCTAGAATTCATGGGACGTATGATTTCCTTCCAATTCGTATGCAGACGATGCCTTGATCATCGTGCTGCTGACCATTTTTGGATTGAACGAGAATAATACCGGGCGATCGACAAACTACGATTTAACGATGTCCGGGCAAAGCGGGATCGACCCCACGGCCGCGAACATCGAACTAAATTGGCGCGTAGTCCAATTGCAAGCAACGTCGGTATGGTGCCCTCTCAACCAACTATGTCGTTTGATTGATAAACGCAGAAACTGGTGTACGAAATCGCAGGCATCGTGCCCGCGCAACCACTTACGTCGCACTGTTACACTTCCCTAATAATGGTAGGGTCTTGAATGTTGCTTGCCCCCGCAACCAAAACACAATCCCGCTAATCCAATCGGTTAGCGGGATTTTGTCTTTGATAGAAATAATTACACAAAACAACAGTCAGCTAAAAGTAGGCAAGAGGGTTAAACTTCTGTCGACCTGAGGGGCTTTATGCATCCTAA
>Ga0114999_10007943_pt1 | contig 11935 bp, 12 predicted proteins | sample ArcticOcean_MG_C_3_FD_89820 | JGI IMG/M metagenome (GOLD analysis project Ga0114999, IMG submission 89820) | Marine microbial communities from western Arctic Ocean - ArcticOcean_MG_CB8_126 | ecosystem: Environmental > Aquatic > Marine > Oceanic | place: Arctic Ocean: Canada Basin | collected...
TATGAAGAAACCTTTAGAATTGGATATCAAGTTATTGAGGATAATGTTGTGCAGTGGGGAGTAACAGACGATTTTTGTTATGATGAATATAATCAATCATATTCTCCATATCAATGTGGTGATAATATAAGCCAATTTTTACCTGTTTATGGCCTTGATGGAGTTTCATCTTTATTATTGAACGAAAGCAGGGTCTATGAAAAAATAGACGACCTATCTTATGATTATGATTATAAAATGGGTACTGATATTGGTTTTAGTTCAATTTTTCCAATAGATGGAACAACTATTGAAATAAATGAATTCAATGCATGGTCAGATACTCTTAAGTTCATTTGGGGAAAAGCTGATCATATGTTTGGTGTAATAGAACCAGGTGATGTAACCTATTACCCAGAAGTAACTGGAGACCTATCAAAATTTTTCTTTTTAACAGGCTCTACAAAAGAAACTTCTTGGAAATTCCCATACAATCAAATCAAATCTAATATGTCCGCAGCTGGTATTAATTTCGCAGAAGGAACTTGGAGTGTTAGAGCTGAAGCAGAAACTATGGTTGGGGGAACATCCCCAGCTATAATAGGTACTGATGCTATTGTTAATGGTCCAGTTATTACTGAAAGTATACTCTTTTTTGATGGATATCAAGATACTGTATTAATTAATAATAGTAATAACTTCGAAAATAGCCCCTTTTCAATGTCTTTTGTAATTTCAACAACTCAAACTGGCTCTGCTGGAATTTTACTGAAAAGCGATGGTAACGGAGTTTGGGAAGAAGGTGAATTCCATCTCTATAATGAAAATGGATATATTACTTTTGTTGGTTTTGATAACGAATATATTAGATCAACTACTAAAATTAACGATGGAAATGAACATAATGTTGTTATAACAAGCTTACCAAATTCTTCAGATAATGATGGAAAATTAAAATTTGTAACAAGTGTAAAAGTATATATTGATGGTCAGGATGTTACCTCAGCATCTTCAAATTATAGAAATGATGATATTGAAGATTCTTCGATTGTTAATTATCCAATAATGCTTGGAATAGCTAATAATTCTGAGACATTTACGAATTTTGAAGGTACCCTCATAGATTTAGCAATTTATAATGTAAGTCTTGATAGCTCTACTGCTAAAGGAGTAAGTGATGGTACAGTTGATACTGAAGATCAGGCATTAAAACAACATATGACAGGTTTTTGGTTGTTTGAAACAGTTACAGGTGAAACTAAAAAAATGGTATCTATTCAAAACAACAACATAAGTCACAAATTAACAATTAATGCAACTAGCTTAAATGTTTCAGCAAATGAGCTCATACCAGATAAATATGAATTACATAAAAATTATCCAAATCCATTTAATCCATCAACAAATATCAAATTTGATATACCGGATAATGGTATAGTTTCATTAATTGTTTATGATCTAATGGGTCACAAAGTTAATGAACTAGTTAATACCAATATGAATTCAGGCTTTCATAGTATTAGCTGGGATGGAACTGATAGATTTGGAAATATTTTAAGTACTGGAGTTTATATCTATCAATTGAAAGCTGAAGATTACAGCAAAACACAAAAGATGTTATTTATAAAATAATACTTGATTAATAAAGGGAGTAGAAATGCTCCCTTTTATTTTATATTAGAAGTAGACATAATATATGTTATGCGCAAAACTAGGGTATATAGGTATTACCATCAGAAGCTAATATCAATTCACCTTTATAGTATTTTTTAACAGTATTTATGATTAATTCATTATTACCTTCATTAATAGGAAAAAAATGAGTTAAAATAAGTTTTTTACAATTCGTAAAATTTGCAAGCTTTCCACATTCAGTTGGAGTTAAATGATTAGATAATTTATTTTTATCTGGAAATGAGCATTCCATTAATACTAAATCAGAATTTTTTCCAGATAGAATTAAATCTTTTGAATAATCAGTATCACCTGTATAAAAAATTGATTTTAAAGAATCGGTAATTTTAAAAGAAATACTATTTTTGGTATGTTTAGTATTACCTGCAATAATATTAAGATCATTAATTTTTATATATTCATCTGGATTTAATTCATTTATGTTAATTGTTATTTCTGGTGAATCAATCCATTGATAGTAAATATTATATAGTTTTTCAAAAAATATGTTAAATGAATTAGGAGCAATAATATTTAAAGTTTTGGGTTTTTTAACATTTTTATCGTTTTTAAGAGCAAACAATAAAGGAATTAGATCAAAAGTATGATCAATATGTAAATGGGTATAACATATTGTATCAATTTTTGAGTAATCAAAACCAAAATCAGCTATTTTTCTTAAAGTACCTGATCCACCATCAAGTAATATAGTATTTTTAGAAGTTTTTAAAAGATACCCACTATTACCTCTATTTGGATAAGGAAATAAAGTTCCAGAACCAAGAACTGTTAATTTCATTCAAATAATTAGCGCCTAGATTTTAGTTTAGCTAAAAGTCTTAATATCTCTAAATATAACCAGATAAGTGTTACTAAAAGACCAAATGTAGCGTACCATTCCATGTATTTTGGAGCTCCCTTTTCTGCACCTTCTTCTATAAAGTCAAAATCAAGAACTAGATTTAATGCTGCAATAATAACCACTCCAAAGCTAAATAATATACCGAAAGTGGAATTATTATGAATAAAACCAATACCTGATCCAAAAAAACTCATTACAAAGCTTATTAAGTAAAGAAAAGCTATTCCTCCTGTAGCTGCAAAAACTCCAAGTTTAAAGTTTTCAGTAGCTTTTATAACTCCAGATTTATAAGCTAATAATAATGCACCTAATGTACCAAAAGTTAAAAAAACAGCTTGATTTACAATCCCAGGATATTGAACTTCAAAAATCTTAGATATACCACCTAAGAAAAGACCTTGTAAGATAGCATAAATCGGAACACTATATTGAGCATTTTTTTTATTAAAGATTGTTACTATTGCTGCAATAAATCCACCAATTCCACCTAAAATCATTAATCCAGTTGATTCACCAGCTGGCATTTGCCAAGTCCAACTAGCTGAAACCATTACAAGCAATAATGAAATTGCAGTTTTGTTTACAGTACCATCAATTGTCATTATTTTAGAACCTGATAAGGAAGCACCATAGTTTTTAAAAGTATTTGCTCTGAGAGCAGGATTTCCAGATCTAAAAGACAAATGTCTATTCATTCAATAAACTCCTTAAGATTTATATTTATTTGTATTTGTAATTTCTAACACTCTTCCAAGAAAAGTATCATTATATATTATTTCAGTTAACCATATTTTTTCAACTTCGAGATCATCTAATTTAACTTCCTTCCACCAAACTTTTCTTACTGGATCCCATTTGTATTTATTATTTTTTATAATATTTTTTTTCTCTTCATTGTATTTAAAATTCTCAGCATAAATACGATAGGTTGAATTTTTAGATGCATTAATAATTTGTCTTAGAGGTTTCTCATTCTTATAACTTTTGTGTGTAACTAAATGTATTAATGCGTTTACATCATTCATTGCCCTATGAGAAGAATAATAAAAACCATGCCATATACATAATAGTTCTTGTTTTTTATTCGAAAACCCTAGATCTGACCAGTTAATATCATTTACAGAACAACACCAAATCTTTTCTTTTGATAAATCTGAAACCAAATCAAAAAAACCTCTATCAAATGAAGCATTATGTGCGACCATCATATCTGAATTATTAACAATATTATTAACTATATTCCAATCTATTGATTTACCTTCAACCATTTCATTTGTTATACCTGTTATTTCTGTTATTATTTTAGTTATTTTTGAATTAGGCTCTTGTAATGAATCATATTCATCAATAACATCAATTATATTTCCAGTATTCTCATCAACTGAAACTAATTTCATAGCTACTTCAATTATTTCATTACTAAACTTATCTAATCCAGTTGTTTCCAAATCTATAAAGCATATTTTTAAACCATTTTCATTAAATAATGAATTGTTTAGAATTAAACCCTCACCATCATATTTATACAAATTAATAGAATCACCGTTATTTAATAATGAATTAATAAATGTCATTATTTTACTAAAATATAATTTTCCATTGAGTTGTAAAAATCATTCATTATTTCCACTTTGTCAAAATTTTCCCAAATAGTAATTTTTCTTGTATTTGAAGGTACATCAGACCAAATACCATCTTTAAGAGTTGGAGCAGGAATTATTTTTTTTTCTGCCCATTTAGAATTTTTTACTATAGCAATAGCTGCCATATCAAATAATGGTCTGGTTGTATGAATTCCACCTTCATAGTTTTCAAAAAGATTAACAGAGTAGTCTCCAAAAGTAGAAAATTCACCACCATACCTTCCAGTAATTGGAGATGAAATATTTGGACCCAAACCTGGCATTTTGTTTGCAATTTCAATAGTGCTAGCAATTACAGCATCTGTTCCAGAGGGTTTTCCATATCTTACTGTTGCTATTTCAAAATCAACATCAACATTAAGGATATATTTTAATGCCTCAGAATCATTTACTTGATTATATTCACCTTGATCTGGATAATTTGAACCAAGCCATACAATTTTAACGTTTGGTATAATTGTCGGGTCTTTATGAATTGCTAATGCGATATTTGTAAGTTTTCCAATAGGCAATAACACCAACTTTGAACTTCTATTTTTTTTAGATTCAGAAATTATAAAATCAACTGCTTCCTTACCGTCAAAATTATTTTTATTTACACTTTTTTTAATATCAATAAAATCTTGGTCAGCACCAACAATAATTGGAACTTTATTCTCTAATGAACATAGCTTAACGACTCTTTCTGCTTCTTTGTGATGTTCATACACATCTCCACCATTATAAGTTCTATTTATTGTAATACCCTCAACATTAAAATGATTTCCATTAAATAAAAGGTATGCTATTGCATGCTGATCATCTAATTCATTGTTAGCATCAGTATCTAAAATAACATCAATTTTTGAAGTTTCATTTGAACAATTATTTAGAAAAAATAAAAAAAACAAATAAAAGAATATTTTTTTCATTAAAATAAGTTACCTTTCAATAAGTTTTTTTATATTTAATAATATAAAAAATAGATGAATTTAAGTAGTCTTTTTATTATATGAAATAAAGGAGAACAAATGAAGCCTAAAATTATGATTTTAATTACAAGTGGTATTTTTTTATTCATTGGACTTAGTCAGATTTTTATAGGACGCTCAGGAATTTCAATATTCGACAGTTCTTTAAATACAGAAGCTGCATTAAACGTTTTAGTTCCAATGCAAGAAATATTTGGTGCTTCACTTTTATTTACTGGATTAATTTTTTTATTTGCTAGGAACATAGATTTGGATTCTTCTAAAAAATTATTATTAGGAAATGGAATTGGTATTTTTGTTTTTATAACAATTGCTTCAAAACATATATTTTTTGATAAATTAGTAAACCCAGGATTCATCTCATTATTAGTTTTTGCTTTTATCTCTTTTGGATCAATTTATACTTACTATAATCCTAAAGAAGATTAAAAAAAATTAATATGTAAATGGATTATTAAAAAACTCTGTAAAAATATATCTTACAATAAAGATTGCAAATAATGTAAGTCCAGTTTTTACACTAGGCTTGCGAATAATACTTTCTTTTTTTTCTACAATAACCGTACCCATATAATTATACTTTTTAAAATTTTGACATTTTAAATCATATTCAGAAAAAGTAATAATTTCATCTTCACTCAATTCTTTTTCATTATTTATTTTTTTTAATCTTAAATATTCTTCATGATTACAAGGAGTATTTTGAGAAAAGCCTAATGAAGTTAAAAAAATAAGGTAAAATAAATATTTAAATTTTAGGTAAAACACTTATTATAACTCTTTGATATCTAGTTAAAGAAGGCACACCATCATCTTCTACCTCTAAAATAAAATGAATAGTCTTTCCTTCATCCACTTCAGGTGCAATAAAGTTAATTTTTGAGGAATCTAAATTTTTAATTTCAATCTCATGCCTTATTAGAGTTCCAACTTCTTTATAATATATCCACCTATAATTCAAAGAATCATTATCAGGGTCAGTTGAACTTGAAGCATCTAGAGTAATTAATTCACCTGATTTAGCAGTTATCTGATTTTTATGATTTAATAAAGGAACTGGTGGATGATTAGCATCTGAATATTTTTTTTCGTTAGACCAATCTATCCTAGCAGCAAAATCATGTTGATAAGCTCTTCTCCACCTCCATATTGTAGCATGATTACTAGTATGAAAACGTTTAGTTATATTACTATAGACCTCATCTTCAGCATTTGTCCAGATTGGTCTAGTTTCTGGGTAATACATATATTTTTTAAATTGAGGTATATAAAACTCATACCTTCCTCCCCATCCTCCATAATTAGGGTTTTCTGGATTATTTAAACCATTTTGTACTAATCCTAGAAATGAAGGAGTATCTCCTTCCATCAAATATTCAGTGTGAGGATGTTCATTTCCAAGCTTTCCATGGTTTTTTCTAATATTTTCATCTAACCATGGATTATCAACTATTTTAAAGTCTGGACCATCAAATCTTCCATGAAAATTATCTCCAGAAATGCCAGACCAAGTAGCATAATGATATTGACCACCCCAGTTTTCCTCAAAACCTGGACTTACTATATAAAATAAAGATGGGAAATTTTTTCTTATCCATGGACCAGAATCATCCTGATCTGAAATAGTATATACTCTTAACTTATCTATTATATCTTCTACTTCAGAGGGCGTTTTAATTCTATTTAATTTCCAAAGAGCTTGAGCCAATACATTTGCACCTCCCCAAACTGAAATCCAAATTGGCCTATCATCATCTTTTTCAAAAATATCAATTAAAAAATCTGAACCTTCTGAATCTTCAGAATTTCCAACTCCATTCATTCCAAATTTTGGATTACCTTTTTTTAATATACTTAATAAATATTTTGAATCCGGATAACCTTTTTCATGAACATCTAATTTTTTTTTTACTTTACCATATGAAGATATTATTTCTTTAATTCTCCAATCTGCTACTTCATTTCTCATCCATGTTGAAGTAGTTGCTACTAAAGCTTCTATATGAAAATGGTTTGAATAAGTTAACAATCTTACCATTGATTGAGCATCGTCAGGCTCATTTTCAATATCAGTTAGAACTATTAAGCGTATATTTTTACTAGAAATTGGTTGAGATAATAGGCTATAAGTTGTTATAATTATAAGAGTTAATATAATTTTATTTAATATCATAAGTTCTTAATTAATCTTAATAAAATGTTCAACTTCATTATTTTTTGGAGCAGATGGAATAGCACCAAGTTTTGTTACTGATAAAGCAGCTGAAGCATTAGCAAATTGGATACTTGCACGCAAACCTCGGTCCTGGCTAATAGCATAAGCTATTGCTCCATTAAAAACATCACCTGCAGCAGTTGTGTCAATTGCTTTAACCTTATAAGGGTCTACCATAAGAATTTGACCATTTGAACTTGAAAAAAAAGCACCTTTTTTACCAATAGTTATAATAACAGTTTCAATCCCTTTATCATGTAAAATGTTACTAGCATGTTCTGCAGTTTTAGAGTCAGTAACATCAATTCCAGTCATTTGTCTAGTTTCAGTTCTGTTTGGAGTTATAATATCTATGTTTTTAATTAAATCGTCAGATAAGATTTGATAAGGAGCAGGATTGAGAATAAATGTAGAATTAAAATTTTTTGATAATTTTGCAACATACTCAATAACATCCATTGGAGTCTCTAATTGAGTAAGAATAACTTTTGAATCAGATAATAAGTCCTTAGCATTTTCAATATGATCAATTGATAAATCAAAATTAGCACCAGATGCAACACCAATACAATTTTGACCTTCTTTATCAACAAATATAAAAGCAACGCCTGAAGGATTTGTTTTAGATTTACTTACATATTTAATATCAATATTGTTGGTTTTTAGAACCTTTAAAGAATTTTCTCCAAGCTGGTCATTACCAATACATCCTATAAATGAAACATCTCCACCTAATCTTGCAGCAGCAACTGCTTGATTAGCACCTTTACCTCCTGCAGCAGTTGAAAATTTATTACCAATAAGAGTTTCTCCTGGAAATGGTATTTTATCCAATTGCATAATCATATCAGTATTTGAACTTCCTATAACTGTTATCTTTGAGATATTTTATCCTTGCCTTGAAGCAATAATTAAAACTAAGCCAATTAAAAAGAATGCAAACATCATTGCAATCATATAATTAGTACCTTTAGGCGCATCCTTAAATTCCTTCCAAATAAATACGCCCCAAAAAGCAGCAACCATTGTAGCTCCTTGACCAAGGCCAAAAGAAATAGCAGGGCCAGCAATACCTGATGCTATAATATTAAAAGTCATTCCTGTATTCCAAATAAATCCACCTAGAATTCCAATCATATGAAGTCTTAAACTACCTTGATTAAAATAAGCTGAATAAGTTGTAGGTTTACCAACAATAGGCTTGTATATAATAAATGTATTTAAAACAAAGTTTGACACAAAGACTCCAAGGGTAAATATAACCACAGCTGTATATGGTGAAAGCTTTCCTGCTTCCATAGCAACTGATTCAGTTGGAACAACTGACATTGATTGTGCAACAAATCTATAAAAAGTTCCTGCTAAAACACCTGCACCAATAGATAGTATAAGACCTTTCCTAAAAGATTTAGAAGAATCTTCTGATTTAGGAAGTCTATTATATGCAAGTGCATCTATAATAACAGCAACTACAACAAACCCTACTCCACTAAATAATAATAAAGTAGCATATTCAGATGGAGATGAAATATAATTCGTTAATACACCAAGAGATAAAGCAATTCCAATTGCAATTGGAAAAGCAACAGCCATGCCAAGAATTTCTAGAGCAGCAACAAGAAAAATATTTGAAAAATTAAAAACAATACCACCAATAAAAGCACTCATCATACTATAATTAGATGCCTGCGAAAGATCTTCAAGAAAACCTCTCCCTATATCTCCAGTACTTCCTAATGTGAATGCATAAATAAGTGAAACAATTAATAAGCCTAAAACATAATCCCAATAAAATAATTGAGAAGGCCAATCTTTACTTGCAAGTTTTTGAGTATTTGCCCAAGAACCCCAACATACCATAGTAACAACACACATAATTACCGCAAAAATATATGTATCTATTGTAAACATCTGTTATCCCCCTAAATTTATAAGCGATTGAATTAAATCTATTTCTTTCTGATCGAAAGGTGTACCATCTTTTCTGAAAATATCATGAAACCATAAGTCTGGATCATCTGTTGTATATAGTGAATCCCATTGGAAAACAGTATTAGTCTTACCCTTAACTAATCCCCAATTTATAGCACCAATATTATTTTCTTTAAAGGTGGGTAAATGAGTTTCAAAAGTATTACCTCTAGTCCTAGCTACATATTCCGTGCATATAAGTGGTCTATTATAAGAAAGTAAGTTTGGTAATCTTTTCTCTTTAAAATTTTCTATAGAGTTATAATCGTGAAAAGTTATAATATCTGAATTTTCAGCTTGAAATTTATTAAAAATTTCAAAATCTTCATTCCACTGCCATAAACCAATAGTAATCGGATGATCAACATTCACCTCTCTAGCCCACTTCATTGATTCTGTTAGAAGTGGATAGGTACGCATAAGTATTTGTAATTGTTGTTCTTTTGGAAGCTTTTCATGTTCAGCATTATACATATTATTTCCTGGTTCGTTGTATAAATCCCACATTAGCACTTGTTCATGTGAAGAAAAATGAGTCATAATATCTTGAACAAAGGCTTTTAAGACAGGAAATAAAGCTTTATCATCAACCACTTCTGCACCAGGGTTTTCTACCCATCCAGAATTATGAGTTCCAAAAACAGGCTCTGGTTGCTTCCCTAAAATAGGCTCACCTATACCAGGATGATGAGGTGCACAATTATTCCCCCAACAATCATCAAAAAAGACAAACATTATTTTAATATTATGTTTTTTGCAAATAGATAAAAAGTTTTCTATCCTATCTTTCATTTTAGTAGGATTTTTAACCCATACTAAATAATGGAGATAAACTCTCATTACATTCATACCGATACCTTGGGCATATCCAAGTTCACGGTCTATAGTTTTAGGGTCATACGATTCTTCCTGCCAAAATTCAATTTGATTAATAGCAGTACTAGGAGAAAAATTCGCTCCTATTAACCAATCATATTCTGCATACCAAGCATTAGCTTTTTCTATAGACCATACTTTTGATTCAAAAGAATTAGAACATGACCAAATATTTAAAATTAAAACAAAAATAAAAAATAATTTAAAATTTATACTCTTCATTCAAACACCATGATTTGATTTCTTAATACAACTCTTGACAAGAAATTAAGTAATTTTTAGATAGGTTGTAATGATTTTATTATAGACCAATCCATTTATCACCAAAGCAAAGACTTTTATATTGACATTTCTTGCAAATATTAACATTTTCAACCATTGGGAAATTATCTATATTTGCTATATTTTTATCCACATCATCAAGCATTGAATGCATTTCTTTAATACTGTTTCTTACATATTTTTTAGTATCATGGATAGATCTAATATTTAGCTTAATCTTTACTGGTAAATTCCTAAAAATATATACATCAAACAGTCTTATAAGATCAAAATCTTTATCCCATCTTTGATTTGCATAAATAGCATAAATAGATAGTTGTCTTTCATCTTCTTCTACCCTTTGCCCTGTTTTCCAATCATATATATAAATTTTTCCATCATGCTTAACAGCAAAATCTAGATTAACATAAATTTTAGTATCCTCAAAATCAAAAAAGGACATTTGCTCAATGGACAGTACATCACTATTAGATAATTGTTTAATGAATTTAAATGAATCAGAATCATAAAAACCATTGATGCATTTTTCAATCTTATCTTTAACTTTTAATAAGTTTTCTCTTGAGGGCTCTTCTTTATAAAAGTGTTCATATAAATTTGTATAATCTTTAGGAGATTTTTTCCATTTCTTACTTTTGGATTCATTCCATGATTTTTTAAAACTATCAATGGATTCTTTTAATACTTTTTCTCTAGAAATAATTGATCCTTTTTTAAGTTTTTTTAAAATATTTTCTATTTGTTGATGAATGATTAAACCAATAATTTGAGGAATAGATGACATTTTTTTTAAAAAATAGATCTTTTTGGTTATCTCATCACTTTGAGAAAGCCATCCTCCCCAATGACCATAATATTGAAAATAATATTTACGCTTGCATGTTGAAAAGGATCTTGCTCTAGAGGAAGACCATGAAAAGATATTTTTCATGGTTTTAAATTAATCAATAAAATCTTTTAAAATAAAATAATCTATCTTTCTTTTTTTTTCTTTATCAACGAATATTTCATTTCCTTTCATATAATAATAAGAACCTTGATAATACCATTTTACATTCATCAATTCTTCAATCTTTATAATCTTGAGAAAAAAGTAAATTAGAGAAACATACAATAATTAAAAAATTTTTTAACATTTAATGTTCGGTCATCAATGAAGAATAAACAAGATGTTGAAAATAATTATAAAAAGACTCATCTTTTGCAGGTGCAATTTGATTCATCAAAATACCAATCATATTTTCTTCTGGGTCAGCCCAACATTCAGTGAAAAAATATCCTCCCCAACCAAAAGTACCATTAGATACTCTAGAATAACTTCTTTCTTCGTTTTGAACAACACTTACACCTAAGCCTATAACAAATTCTCCACCATAAAAAACTTCTAGTGGTTTATATATCATTCTGGCAGTTTTTTTACTAATTATCTGTTTTCCATACATTTTCCCATCATTTAATAACA
>Ga0114999_10007944_pt1 | contig 11934 bp, 13 predicted proteins | sample ArcticOcean_MG_C_3_FD_89820 | JGI IMG/M metagenome (GOLD analysis project Ga0114999, IMG submission 89820) | Marine microbial communities from western Arctic Ocean - ArcticOcean_MG_CB8_126 | ecosystem: Environmental > Aquatic > Marine > Oceanic | place: Arctic Ocean: Canada Basin | collected...
CTCCTGCCGATGAAACAGCGCATGGATCGTTTCGAAGAGGGCGTCCAAGTCATACGCGCGTTGTTGCGCGACGCAACCACGTCATTCTCGGGCGAGCATTTCCAGCTTGGTCAAGCACGCTGTGAACCGAAAGGGCCACAACCAGGCGGACCGCCTATCGTGATCGGTGGTGGCGGAGAAAAACGCACATTGCGAATCGCCGCGTTGTACGCCGATCACTGGAATCTTCCATTCGCAACCCCCGATCAATTTCGGCAAAAACACGAGGTGCTGCAAGCGCATTGTGTCGATGTCGGTCGCAACGTTGATGACATCGAATGTTCGGTACAGATTGCGCTGCCCGCCGATCAAGACCCTCGTGAAAGCGCGGATCAAGCGTCGGCGCTCGGTGCGGCGGGCGTCAATACGGTGATCTTTACCCTGCGCAATCCGTACCGTGCCGAAGTAATAGAACCACTGGGCAAAGCGCTCAGCGCTCTCGGGTAAGGTTAAGCGAGTTGATGCCCGCAAATGCAAATGCAAATAATGATGGGCCTACCAACGATCGGCCGCCGGCTTCTGCAATATATTTTTGGGTGAATTAGGCTACATCTGTCCTTGCTGAAATTGGTCGTTTCGATCGCGTTGTTGGTTACTATAGCCGGGGGAGCAGCGGGAGGGGCCGGGTGTCCAGATTCGAACTGACTGACAAGACCGCAATAGTCACCGGAGGCGCGGGATCCGGACACGGTATCGGCAAGAGCATCGCACTGGCCTTCGCTGCCGCCGGGGCTAACGTGGCAATCGTTGGCCGCCACCAAGAAAGCCTCGAGCCGGTCGTGGCCGAAATCGAAGCACTTGGACGCCGCGCAGTCGCGATCGTCGCTGATGTGACCGACCCCAATGATGTCAACAGGATGGTCGCTGAAACCCTAGATGCACTCGGACCGATCCAAATCCTCGCCAACAGCGCTGGCGGCGCATCCTTCGGGAAGCCAGAGGAAATAAATCCCGACGAGTGGACTCAATCGATCGCGTTGAACTTGAATGGCACGTTTTTTTGCTGTGCCGCAGTTGCAAGGGAAATGATCCAACATGGCTATGGCAAGATCGTCAATATTGCATCCTCATCCGGCATCAAGGGTGAAGAGTCGATGGCACCGTATGCGGCCGCTAAAGCGGCTGTAATAAACTTAACTAGATCGTTAGCTATCAGCTGGGCGGAGCACAACATCAACGTAAATTGCGTTGCACCTGGTCGTATTCAAGTGCCCGATCACGCCATTCATGGCATGCCGGAGCCGGAGTACGCGAAACGCCAGACCGAGCAATCTGCGGAGAAGGCCAAACCGTTGCAACTCCCAGGCACCCCTGAGGACATCGCCAACGCGGCTGTTTATTTCGCGTCGCCGGGCTCAGATCTCATGACGGGTGAGACATTGGTAGTCAGAGGCTCGGAGTGGGCTTCGGCCTACAGCTAACTCACTACGCTAATAAGGACAATTGATGTCAGTTTTCGACTTGCAGGATAAAGTTGCCATCGTCACCGGGGGTGGCAGCGGCATTGGGGAAGAAATCAGCAAAGCGTATGCCAGGGCAGGCGCTCACGTGGTGGTTGCAGCACGAAAACTTGAACGCTTGGAGCGTGTCGCGGGCGAAATCAGAGAAATGGGTCGAGAATCCCTGGCGATTAGTACCGACGTGACCGTACCCGAGCAGGTCGACAATCTCATCAGCAAAACTGTAGAGCAATTTGGCAGGTTGGATATCTTCGTGGCCAATTCCGGGGGCGGCGGATTCCCACCAATTACCGAAGCTACCTTAGACGATTGGGATAGCCAGATCGGCCAGAATCTAGACAGCGCATTTTTGTGCAACGTTGCCGCCGGCAAGGTCATGATCGAACAAGGTACCGGCGGCAAGATCATCAACATTTCTTCCACTGCGGGGATAAACCTCAATCCCGGGCTCTCAGCCTATGCCGCTGCCAAGGCAGGCATGATCAATTTTACCAAGAGCATCGCCGTTATCTGGGCGGCACATAACATCAATATTAATTGCATTGCACCTGGATTTACCGCAACGCCGGGCATCAGAAAAGCCGGTTACGTACCGGACGATACACGCAAGGACGGCAGCAAAGTGCCACCTCTACTCATGCCAAACGAGCCGGAGCATGTTGCAGACGCAGCGGTGTTTCTTGCATCTGAAGCCTCATCTCACGTCACCGGTGAATTGATGATCATCCGAGGCATGTTTCACATGGAGCGCAGTGATGATGTCTTGCGTGAACGCGCACAACTCACCCGTTAGCCCATCTAAGTAGTCGCAGATTGAAATACGATCAGAAAAAGTGCGATGACTCGAATCAATTGATTGCGGTGACAGCTTGGCGCAGGCGTTCGTTCGCTTGTTTACTTCTAATGCTGCTTGCCGCCAGCACGGGTGCGCGAGAACCGAGCCACGCCTTTTCGTATTTTGGTGACATAAAATACCCCAAGGACATGGCCCATTTCGACTACGTCAATCCAGATGCCCCCAAAGGCGGCACGGCAAGACTGTCAATCGTTGGCACCTTCAATAATCTGCACACCTACGTAGATAAAGGAATCGCCGCACTTTTGGTAGATGGACAGATCTACGAGCCGCTCATGCGCACATCGGAAGACGAGCTTGCCTCATATTACGGGCGCTTGGTGGAAACCATCGAGTCGGCAGACGACTACAGTTGGGTCAATTACACGTTGCGCAAGAACGCCTACTGGCACGATGGCGAGCCAGTCACAGTTGCCGACGTCATCTGGACATTCAATACAATCAAGACGAAAGGATCAGCCATTCGCAAGAGCGCCTTCCGCGACATCGAACGAATAGAACAGACCGGGCCTTGGTCATTCAAGTTTCACTTTAGCCATACAGCCGATAAAACTCCGCAATTGGTCATCCAGACCGCTGGGTTCGTAACTTTGCCTGAGCACTACTGGAAGGACCGAAAGTTCGACGCAACCACGGTGGAGCCGCCGCTCGGCAATGGACCCTATCGGATCGCCGAGGTCGACCTCGGACACAAAATGGTATACGAACGCGTCAGTGACTATTGGGCAAAAGACCTCAACGTCACCGCAGGCTATTTCAATTTCGATCGCATCGAGGTCATCTATTTCTTCGACAACAGCGTCATGCTACAAGCCTTACGAGCGGGTGTTTTTGATTACTACCGTGACCAGATCGAAAGCGACTTTGCCACCGCCTACAATTTTCCTGGGTATCACAAGGGACTGTTTAAAAAAGAGACCTACACAATGGGTGTCTCCTACGGCATGCATTATGCGGTCGTCTTCAATTTGCGGCGCAAGCTGTTCCAAGACATTCGACTACGCGAAGCGCTGAACTTGGCTTACAACTTCGAGTGGGCCAACCGAGTTTATTGGCACAGCGGTATGGAAAGAAACAATTCCTATTTCATGCGCACGGGGATGCAAGCCAAAGGCTTGCCAACAAAAGACGAGTTGGTACTTCTAGACCCGTTTCGCGAGCAAATTCCAGAGCGTGCTTTTACCCAGCCGGTTCCGCTACCCAAGAACGACAACTTCGGCCGCAACCGAGACACGCTCTTGCAAGCCGACAAATTATTGCGCGAGGCCGGGTGGATCGTCAAAGACTTCAAACGCGTGCAAAAGGATACTGGCGAACCGCTCACCTTCAAATTTGTCGTTTCGGTCGGCGATCATGAGCGCATGCTGGTGCCCTACGTTGACAACCTCAGGCGCTTGGGGATCGACGCCAGTTTGCGCAAGATAGAACGTAATCTGATGGTCAACCGCTTGCGCAATTACGACTATGATGCCCTCGTGCGCAAGATCTATACATTTAAGATTCCATACACAAATCGCATCCGCAGCCAATTCACATCGCAATATGCGGACCTGCCCAACATGCTGAACTATGGCGGCATGGAGAATCCGGTTATCGATTATCTAGTCGATAAAATCACGTCAGCGTCAAGCGAGGCCGAAATGAATACTGCTGGTCGCGCCTTGGATCGGGTATTGCTTTGGAATTTCTACGCGATTCCCGATGGCCACCCGATTGGTCGGCACCTCGTCTACTGGGATCGCTTTGGCCACCCTCCCCTTGGGGCTGAATATATGAATTGGACCGGTTTTCCGTTCCTTTGGTGGTTCGACAAAGAACGCAGTGCTCGCGTCGACGCGGGAATTACCGAGCTTGCCGATTAGTGAACCGAGGAATAACAAGGTGAGCGGGCCAACCGGACTGCGGGCATTCATGGGTGCCATTGTCTCCTCCTACATATTCCGCAGGATCATGCTCATCATCCCGACAATTATCGGCATCATGATGGTGAACTTCATCATCATTCAAGCCGCGCCGGGAGGGCCTGTAGACCAAGCCATTGCGCGCATTACCGGGGAAGGGGGTTCTGTCACCGCCGGCATCGCTGGCGGTTCAGGCGCCGCCAACGACCCTGGCGCGGCAGCGGCCGCCGGCACGCGCTTTGAGGTTTCCCGCGGGATCGATCCAGACCTTTTGAAGGAGTTGGAGCAACAGTTCGGATTTGACAAACCAGCCCATGAACGGTTTTTCAAGATGTTAACCGACTATGCTACGTTTGATTTCGGCGATAGCTTTTATCAGGATGTTCCGGTTGTTGACCTGGTCATCGACCGGCTACCGGTGTCATTGTCACTTGGAGGCGCCACCCTACTCATCGTTTATCTGATCTCATTGCCTCTCGGCATCAGAAAGGCGGTGGTCGACGGTAGCGCATTCGACGTATGGACTAGCATTGTCATTCTGGTCGGCTACGCCATACCCGCATTCATATTGGCAATGTTGCTCATAATTCTCTTTTGCGGCGGCGAGTTTTTTGATTGGTTTCCGTTGCGAGGCCTGACATCGGACAACTACGACGCGCTTGGGCTGTGGGATCAAACCATGGATCGTGCGCGACACCTTGCGATGCCAGTCACGGCAATGGTTGCCGGTAGTTTTGCCACACTGACGATGCTGTCGAAAAACTCTTTTCTAGATGAGATAAATAAGCAGTACGTGCTGACAGCCCGGGCAAAAGGATTGGGGCCATCTGGAGTTCTGTACGGCCACGTTTTCCGTAATGCCATGCTGATCATCATTGCAGGATTTCCCGCCGCTTTACTCGGCATCCTCTTCACCGGGTCGGTCCTCATCGAAGTCATATTTTCCTTGAAAGGCATCGGCTTGCTCGGCTTCGAAGCCATCTTGACTCGAGACTACCCAGTCGTGTTCGGCACTTTGTTTGTGTTCACTCTGCTAGGCCTCGTCGCACAACTCATCACCGACATCGTCTACATGCTCGTCGACCCCAGAATTGATTTCGAGACGCGCCCCGGATGAGTTCATTGACCCAACGGCGCTGGGCGAGTTTCCGGCGCAACAAGAGAGGCTATTGGTCGTTTTGCCTTTTCCTGGTGCTGTTTACCACGACACTGTTTGCGGAACTGATCGCCAACGACAAACCAATCGTAATCGTGCACCAAGGTGAACTTTACTTCCCGATCTTCAAAACCTATTCGGAAGTCGAATTCGGCGGCGTGTTCGAAGTCGAAGCGGATTATCGCGAAAAGGCCGTCCAGGAGCTGATTATTGACACCGGTGGATCAATGATCTGGCCGCTAATACGTTTTCGCCACAACACGTTGGACTATCACCTGCCGGGACCGGCGCCCTATCCACCTTCGTCCGAACACCTTCTTGGTACAGACAACTACGCCAAGGACGTCCTTGCCGGACTCATCTATGGAACCCGTCTCTCCTTCCTCTTCGGGTTGGTACTTACATTCTTCAGCTCCATCATTGGCGTTTTCGCCGGGAGCGTGCAGGGCTACTTTGGCGGCAAGATTGATCTCATTGGGCAGCGCTTGATCGAGGTGTGGGCCGGCCTACCCATGCTGTTTATATTGATCATTCTCGCAAGCGTGGTTGAGTCCAATGTCTTTTGGTTACTAGGCATTTTGGTCCTATTCAGTTGGATGTCGCTGGTTGGTGTTGTCCGCGCGGAATTCCTACGCGGCCGTAATTTTCCATATGTCATGGCCGCGCGCGCGTTGGGCCTTAGCAACCGCATCATCATGGTCAGACACATGCTACCCAACGCTATGGTTGCAACGATCACCTTTCTACCATTTATCCTGACCGGATCGATCACGCTGCTTACGTCTCTCGATTTCTTGGGCTTCGGCCTGCCAGCCGACTCGCCATCTCTTGGCCGTTTGCTTGCGCAGGGACGAACGAACATCCACGCACCGTGGCTGGGTTTGACGACCTTTTTCACGTTGGCATTTATGTTGACGCTGTTGATCTTTACGGGTGAGGCCGTACGTGACGCGTTTAATCCTTTGAAAGATACCGCCTAGCAGCCCTGAATTTCGCCCACCAGATTGGGTGTCGTTATACTGTGCGGGAGCGGCTTTAGAGGGTGTCGCAAAACACCCTCTAAAGCACTTACTCTACTCCGCTGCGCTCCGCACTCGCACATCCATGTGCTCATTTGGTCCAAAATCAACCACTTAGCAGTCGTCGATTTTGCTTGGCCTTCCCTGGCCAGCGCCTGGAGGCTGTTTTACAACAGCCTCTTTATAGTCGCCCCCACAAGACACCAGCCGTTTTGCATTTAACGCAGCCTCTCTTGCATATACAAGGTCAGCTCAATCATCCGCTGCAACAATTCTGCGGCTGAGGCGCCCGGGAAATTTCGCTGCACCATCTCCTTTACATATAGACGCGCGATGCAACGCAACTTGACCGCATTATTGCGATTGGCATAGACGAAGTCGCGATGCCCGTTGTTCACCACAATCAGGTTTTGTACCGTGGCATGGCGCGAACGCCACAATCCAGTAGGAGCATGCTCGAAGGTATGGCCGGGCAGGCCATGGTCCTGAACGGATCTACGCCCGCCACGATTGTCGATGAACTGATCGGTGACAGTGACTGCAGCCTCGTCCGTACATGTTGTCGCCCCCTGCCTCACCCTCACAGAGAATCGCAACAATCCGGGCTCACTGAGTGCTGTGAAGGTAAAAAACTCGCCGGTACGTTCAGTCGCCTCGGCGTGGCCCTCGATCAACGCCCATTCGTAGGTCAATCCATCGGTCACGGAGAGACGGCTTTTGTCGCGGCACAATGCTCGCAACGTATGCGATGGTCCTACCAAGGCGATGCTGGAAACCGGCGATATGCGAACACCGTATAGCGGGCCCGGAAAGTCGAAAAAGTCCTTCTGTTTGCGACTGGCGCGACATCATCGGCCAAGGGGCGCGCGCCGACTCGTCAGAAAACTCATCGCCTGCCGTGCCTAACTGCCCGTTACTTTCCGACCCGGCATTTGCGCGCTTGCGAATCTCGAACCAGTCGTAGTCCTCCGCTGGCAGGGCAAGAGTTGCTTCGCGAAACGCGCGTTGTAACGTTTGAGCATGCGCTCACTCGCGCGCTCTTCTTCTGCGCGCCGATGCGCGTCTACTTTCAATAAATTCGGCCACAGCTTTGAGCGGGTTGGACTGGGCCAAGGCAATGATCGAAATGGCATTCCAGTCATTGGGAAAGGTCTCCCAGAGCGACTTCAACGCACTGCCGATCCATATACACCATCTATTTTACTGGCTCATGTATCGTCTAACCGGTCTGATAGATCCTCTGCATCTACCTTGAACATTTGTTCCAACTCTTTCGCGGCACCAACGGCAAGGTCAACCATCTTTTCTTCGTCGTTGTGCAGGTGACAGTGGTCGTAAAAGCGGGCTAAGTCATGATCCTTGAAGGCGTTCACCGATCGGTTCGCGTGGTCTTGGTCAAAGCCGAAGCCGTGCAGCACCGCTTCGGTCAGACTGAGCGCCGAATAGAAAGTTTCGCGCCGTATGATGGCCACGCCCAGATCCATCAATTGATACGAATGCTTGCGATTGCGCGCGCGCATAGATATCGAGATGGGGAAACTTCTGACGCACGACTTCAGCTGTGCGTAACGACTGATCGACATCGTCAATGGCAAGCACAAATAGCTGCGCATCCTGCGCACCCACTGCCTCAAGCAAATCGAGCCGAGACGCGTCGCCAGAATAGATCTCGTTACCGTAACGTTTCACGAAACCCACCTGCTCGTGACTTGCATCCAAAGCAGTAAATAGAATGTGTTTAGCGCTGAGTATCCGACGACGATCTGGCCGAAACGTCCAAAGCCGCAATGATAACCCGAGGCTCACTGCTGTCAGGCAATTCGTACGTCACGTCGGCCTCGGGCTTTGCCGACAGTCGGTCCTCGGCAAACACCAACAGCGGCGTCATCAACATGGATAGCGACACGACGACTATCCATAGGTCGGCCGTACCGGCATCGAGAACATTGGCGGTCACGGCCACGCTGAAAACCACAAACGCAAACTCCCCACCCTAGGACAACACCCAACCCAAGCGTCTTGCCGAAGCCGTCGTGAGACCCTGCCACTTGCCTAACGCAAACAACACCAAGAATTTAATCGCGATTAACCCGACCACAAGCTGAGCAATCAGGCCAAGCTCTTCAGCGATGAGGCCGAGGTTCATCGACATGCCAACGGCGATAAAGAACAACCCCAGTAGCAAGCCTTTGAAAGGTTCAATATCCGCTTCGAGTTGGTGGCGAAACTCGGTGTCTGCCAGCAGCACTCCCGCAAGAAATGCCCCAAGGGCCATCGAGAGTCCAGCGTATTCAAGTAGGAAAGCCGTACCGAGCACTGTAAGTAGCGCCGTCGCGGTCAAAATTTCACGCACCCGACTGCGCGCCACTATCTTGAGCAGATTCTTCAACGCCCAACCACCGACCACAACCACCCCAACCAAGGCGCCGATCGCTATACCGACATCGAACCATTGGAGATCACCAAACGCTCCGCCTGCCAACAACGGCACGCCGGCAAGCAGCGGGACAACCGCTAGATCTTGGAACAACAAGGTCGCAAACGGCAAACGACCATAGCGGTGCGTCAGCTCTTTGCGCTCAGCGAGCAACTGTAGGGCGAACGCCGTGGAAGATAATGCCAGGACAAGGCCAAGGAGCACGGCGATCTGGATTGTCGACCCCATGAGGTACACGCCGAGACCAATAATCACGGCCGTAATGAGTGCTGCGTACTGCCAAAGCCAACTATTGAGCGACGTAACGCCCATAGCCTAGATGGCTTCAGCTCCTAGCCGATGACAAACAACAGCATGACGACACCGAGCTCCGAGAAATGCAGGATACTCTCGACATCACCGATAAGAGCCAACCCCCAAGGACCGACTATCGTGCCCGCGGCTAAATAGCCGAGCACAGAACCCAAACCCAAGCGTTTGAAGATCGGCACGGCAATCACCGCGCCGAGCAGCAAAATGATCACATCTAGATTCACGATGTATCCCGCGCAACGGGACCTGTCATAGGCCGCCGCTCATTTACATACGTAGGAGTCCGCTGACTCAGATTCACCGCCGGTAAATACCGCCTGTTGCGGCCAAGCACATAGCTTGCGATTGCCCACCTTACTGGGATAAGCGGCACTTATTTGGGTGGGTGCAATGTCCGAGTCGTGCCAGCTCTCGATTTGATCTAACCAACCCACCACCGAAGGTCCCTGCCCGCCGAAGCAATGGAGCACACCCGGCATCATGAACAACCGGACATCGTCTTTGGCACTGTCGTCCTGCGCATACACTCGGTTGACGTAATCGGTACTCATGCGGGCGGTCAGTGCCACATCACTCCAACCGTGAAACATCAGCAGTTTTCCGCCATGGGCGCGGAACTCCGTGAGATCCGGACTATTCGCATCGAGCACCTGACCAATGGGCACTAGGTCGTCACGGAAATCGTTCCAGTCGTAACCGCGATAGTCCCAGTCCGCATCTTGATGCACGAAATAGCGCATCACGCCCAAGCCGAACCCATAGGCCGCATTAGGTGGTCCGGAAGCCGACCCGCCGGTCAGCCAGCTACCCCATCCGTTCGGGCCGACGTCTTCTGCACCAAACGGAAAGCCGAAGAAAATCTGTCCATTCTTATCGTAAGGCCCATCGTAGACGATATTGATTGCATCAAGCTGCGCGCCGGGTATGCACTGGTCCGATTGATCTACGCCGCACCGTAGCGATTCAGGATCAAAATCGCAGGTCGTCGGGTCGTTGAGAATCCCGTCGACCTGCCCGTCAGCCGCGTCGCAAGCTTTGAGAATAGCTTGGCGCAAGAACCGTCGGCTTTCCAGCGTAACCAACGAATTCTGCAATTGTGTGGGGTCAGGAAACATCTTCTGGGTGATGCTCACAAAATTGGCAGTGACCCCGGTGAAGCTCAATGCGGGGGCGCCTGCCACAATCCCGTCGAAGTCGTGTGGATAACGTTGCGCTTCATGCAACGCCTGCCGTCCGCCATTAGAACACCCAACAAAAAACGATTTATCTGACGCCTTGCCATAGTAGTCGGCGATTACCGCCTTGGCGGTAGTGACCGTTCTGTGCATCCCCAGATGGCCGTAATTGACAATGGCTTCATAGTCATTCAACGCCCACGAACCACCCACCCCTGTTCCCCGATGCCCGGTATCGCTCGATGCAGTCGCAAAGCCTTTGGCCAACAACTGAGGGTCAAATGTCATAGCTTGATTGTCTTCTGGACCGACGAAACCGCCTGCGCCTCCCATCGCGAACCGACCATTCCACCCGTCGGGCAGCCACAGCGAAAAGCCAATCTCGCCACCAATCTTCCCCTTGACCTTACAGTGCGGCGACGGCGTCGCGACTTCCACCGCACTATCGAAGGCAACGTCGGGAAGTTTCACATCGATTACTTTGTCACATTCGCCTTTGGCTTCGGCGACCTGCGTAGCCACGATCAGCACAACCATCAAGGCAATTGAAAGCTTGTTCATTATTCTCCCCTAATCGTCAACGCCTGCATTGAAGACGAATATTGTGACAATGTCAGGTTGCGCACAGCATCATTTGATACTACTCAAACCGTTTTGAATGCCTTCTTTCGCCCAACCGCCCCAAGGCAGCGTGAAGAACTGAAAGCCTTTCTCGATTAATTCAGCCGGAGTGATTCCGGGTGGCACAAAAAACATGCCCGGTGCAACCCCAGCGTCTTTACACGCCGCGGCAATCTTGTCCAACGCAGCGTGATATTTAGGATTTGTATAGTCCAAAGCAACATCAAGGTTGATCGAAAGATCAGACGGCCCAATCAATAGCACGTCAACACCAGGTACGCTCACAATGTCCTCAACGCAATCCAGCGCTTCCGCAGTCTCGATCATCGGGATGACCAACAACTGCTCATTAACGGCATCCATATAATCACGGTAGTTTTCATATTCACCCCACTCGCCGCGCATGCCCGCCGAACTGCGCTCACCTTCGAAGGGGTATTTGCACCAGGCAGCCATTTGTTCCGCCTCTTGTTTACTATTCACCATCGGAACAATGATCCCCTTGGCACCGATATCCAAAGCATAACAGATCTGATCTGGCCGGTTATCACCGACCCGGACAATGGGAATCGCATGCCTACCACGCATGGCCGAGAGCGAGCTTCGCAGTTCCTTAATCTCCACCGGCGAGTGCTGGGTATCGAATAGAAGAAAATCGAAACCGGCGTCGGCTAAGAATCGGACCTCCCCATTTAACACACCATCGGTGCCTACCGCGGTGCCACCGGACTTAAGCAGATCTTTCACGAGGTTCATTAATCAAAGCTCCCAAAATTGACCGTCAAACATAAGCCGGCTTAACGGAAAGTGCCAGCGTTATATGCGCGATAGAGAACTTGGCCAAGTGCGGCTGAAGAGGGGGTCGTTAAACGCTCGTTCAAATTGTAGGAGCGGCTCTAATTTGGCTGGTGTCTTGTGGGTAGCTTCAGCCGCGACCTTAGCTCGCCGAGTCAGTGAC
>Ga0114999_10007946_pt1 | contig 11932 bp, 9 predicted proteins | sample ArcticOcean_MG_C_3_FD_89820 | JGI IMG/M metagenome (GOLD analysis project Ga0114999, IMG submission 89820) | Marine microbial communities from western Arctic Ocean - ArcticOcean_MG_CB8_126 | ecosystem: Environmental > Aquatic > Marine > Oceanic | place: Arctic Ocean: Canada Basin | collected...
CTTTGAGGATCGAGATGATCTTTTCTTCGGTATATCGCTTTCGTTTCATGTCGGGATCTCCTGTGATCAAAAATACTAGGAAATCCCACATCGTGCATGGCTCGAATTACGGGGGTACGGTCAGCTGGATCGATGACGTCGTCGACTTCGTAAATGGTCCCAGCGTTCAGCGCGCGTGACCAGTCGTAGGCGTTCACAACCAATTTTTATCGTAGCGTGCTTTCTTCTCAGGAATGTCTTGGATGGCCATTGCTGTAAACCCAGTTCTACAAGGCTCGCCCGATCTGCAATGTGAAGTTGTAATGCGACCAGGTCGAATCCAGTGACCTCTTCCGTGACCGTGTGTTCAACCTGTAACCTGGCATTGGCTTCCATGAATACGAAGCTGTCATCAGCGACCAAAAATTCGATGGTGCCAACGCCGCAATACGCCGCTTCGCTCGCTAAGCGTACCGCGGCTTGCACGGTTTCGGCGTGCTTGTCTTCGGCTAGATCAAAGGCTAGAGCGATCTCAATCAACTTTTGTCGTTGACGTTGCAAATTAGATTCTCGATCCTACAGGTGTGGGACTGCACCGCTGCCGTCACCAATGATTTGCACTTCGATGTGGCGAGCACGGGGTAGTAGCTCTTCGATGCATAAATCACCCGAGCCGAACGCCCGTTGTGCTTCAGAGGTGGCTCGATTAAAGGCCTCTGCGAGGTCGGCGAATCCGTTACAGGTCGCATGCCGCGTCCACCGCGCCTGCAATTGCCTGGGGGGTCTGACGAATCACGTGTGCCCGTCTGTTAGGCACCGTTAATTAAGCAAGACCTTGTCCGTCACTCGTGTGGGTTGATACTTGAGCGACGCTTCATCAGGGTTTTATCGATCGCTTGCGCGACGCGATCATTCGAACCTGCGAAAAACATAATGATTGTGAGATTGGCGACTACCGAACGGCAACGCCAAAAACAGCATGTCGCGCAGAACAGTAGGGGGTTGTTGGATGAAGACGAGGCATACGCTTCTTAGAAACGTCATCTGCCTCGGACGGCTAGGCTTGCCTGCACGGACTTCACCGGTTCCGATGTACCCTGCGAACCTGTCAGCATTTCCCCACTCACATCAGCAGACTTCAACCATGTCTCGTTGATCGTTTGAAGGCTCATTGTGGATGCCAAAGGAATGTGGCCCCGACGCCCAATGAGTTGGCGGAATCTCCTTAGTAGTCCGACGTTGGGATAGCCAACGACATGGCGAAGGGAGGCAGTTTAAGAAACTTGTGCGGTAGATTATCTGACCGCAGAGAGGTGAAGACCTTTGATAATCAGTGAAATGCAACACAAGTTAGCAACTTGGTCCTCGGCAAGGTGGGGTTATCTCGCAGCTGCGCTGCAATGCCTCCATGCTCCATCCGCGCATGCCTGTACGGGCAACACGCACCGCGTTCAGGGTAATCGGCAAGCCGTGATTGCCGGCAGCATTCGTAGAACCATTTTGACTTTGTTCGAACGCGCCACTTGAGGGTTCCATACCCCGGCTATCCAGATCGGTAAAGTTCTCCTAATGAAGACTTCTTTTCCATAGCACGTTCTAGATTCAACCACTTTTTTATACTTTTCTAAATTGACCTAGACAACTAGGTAATGGCACGCTGGCCGAGTGGATATTTGCATGCTTTAGGGGAGGGACAGGTTAAATGAGTCAAGACGATCATTTTTATAATGGCTGGCCGATGCATACGCCGATGGACATTCGGCTCGGTAAAACCAAACAAGAAGACATCAACTTCACGCTTCGTTGGGGAATTATTAGCGCATCCGCCATTGCCTCCGATTGGATCAAGTCGCTGCAAGATGTTCCGGGCGCTAGTGTGGTCGCGGTCGCTGCACGCGACCAATCGCGCGCGCGGGCTTACGCCGACGCCCACGGTATCCCGACGGCGTACGACTCTTACGAAGCGCTGTGCAACGACCCAAACGTCGACATCGTCTACATCGCATCCAAAACTTGGGACCACCATCGAGATTTGCTCACCGCTATCAATGCCGGCAAGCATGTGTTGTGTGAAAAGCCGTTCACCGACACCGCCGAGCAAGCCCGCGAAATCTATGCGGCCGCGGACAAAGCCGGCGTTTTCTGCCAGGAAGGCATGTGGTTGCGCTTCTTTCCAGCCATCGAACATGCGCGCGCGGCAATGGAACGCGGCGACATCGGCGACCTCAAAGTAGTGCAAGCCGACTACCCTGACCGCGTCTATGCGCTCAATCCAGCCATAATGGGTTTCGGTGGCGATGAAATGCCCGTCATTGCTGCCGCTGGCAAAGCCGTCAAAGCCCAATCTTATGCAGATGATGCGTATTCGGCTCACGGCGCGTCCCCAAGCGCTGCGGTGTTGCAGTACAGCGATCAACAAGGCATCGCTGTCATCACCTTCCCGACGGGCCGTTTCATCGAAGAAACCCAGTACGTTGGGAGCAGAGGGCGCATTACCATTGAAACTCCCTCGCACCACCCCAGCGTACTGACGATCCGCACCGGGCGCCCAGAGCGTCGCGGCACACGCAAGGACGAAGGCCTAGCGGTCATGGAACTAGATCCTTCCGAGGGTTGGGTAGGCGATTGGCAAGAAACCCACTGGAATCAGGATCGCAATCCCAGCAATGGGCCATTCAATCAGGTTGAGCGATTCGAGTATCCCCTACCGACGCCGGCACCCATTACACGCGGTCAACCCGCGGGTTCGCGATGGACCGGCGAGCAGCTGATACGCTATAAAGGCTGGACCTGGAGTGGGGGCAATCAACACGGCTTCATGTACCAGGCGCAAGCGGTGCATCGGTGCCTTGCGGCCGGCCTCACTGAAATGCCGCAATTCACACGCCAGGAGTCACTTCGCGTGTGCGAGATTATCGATGAAATCAATCGCCAGTGTGCCGAACGCGGCTTTTAACGAACAAGAATTGAGGGACTGCATGCTTACACCGTACACAGTGCTGGACTTTACCGATGACCGTGGAGAAATTGGCCCCATGATTTTGGGCGACCTTGGCGCCGACGTCATCAAAGTGGAACCGCCCGGCGGTTCGTCTGCCAGGCGCTGTGCGCCACTTCTTGCCGATGCGCCTGACGACCAACAAAGCCTGCAATTCCTTGCCTTCAACCGCAACAAACGTTCAATCGTATTGGATCCTCGCTCGGAAGAAGACAGAACTGTCCTATCCGAATTGGTACGTCGTGCGGACTTCGTCTTTGATTCAAGCCCACAGCGGGCCCTTGCCTCATTCGACTTGGATTTCAATGCGGTTCGCGCTCTCAATCCACGAATTGTGCACGTCCACATTTCCCCTTTCGGTGACAGTGGTCCACATCGCGATTACCTCGGCAACGACCTTGTGATTGCCGCAATGGGCGGACCGGTATCGCTGCAAGGCATTCCTGAGCGCCCTCCCGTACGGGTTAGTGTGCCTCAGGTTTGGCGCCACGCCGGGATAGAGGCTGCGGCCGGTGGCATGGCGGCGCATGCTCGAATGTTGCGCACCGGCCACGCCCAGTTCGTGGACCTGTCTGCACAGAGCGTGATGACTTGGACAATGTTGAATGCGATGGATGCTTACGCGATTCAAGGCTTCGACTTCGAACGTGGTTCATCTGGGATGGGACGCCAGGTAAAGATGGAGATCGTGCACCCGACGGCAGACGGCCATATCGTTGCACTCCCAATGTCGAGTGTTTTGTCAGGCTGTGCGGAGTGGATGATCGCCGATGGGGTTGTCGACGCGGAAACCTTAGACATCGACTGGACCGAATACGACCTGAATGCACGTGACCCGGAAAGCAAACCGCTCAGCCTTGCCGAGGGTACCGAGATCTGCCAACGGTTTTTGGTCAAACACACGAAACAAGAACTGTTCGAGTTCGGCTTGGCCCACGGGATTACGTTCGCACCTGTCAACCGACTGTCCGAACTGCTCGCTTTGGAACACATGCAGAGACGTGACTATTGGCACAGCCTCACACTACCGAGTCGAAGCACCGTAGATAGCCCTGGGCTATGGTGTAAACCAAGTACCGGCCCGTTGCGAGAACCACGGGATGCGCCGCGCCTGGACGAACACGGCGCAGCCATCCGCCAGCAGCTCGCAAGCGACGCTCCACCACGCACTTATCCACAGGTCGAAAGTGGCGACACGCTGCCCTTTGACGGCATCCGGGTCGCCGATTTTGCCTGGGTGGGTGTAGGGCCGATCTCATCGAAATACCTGGGCGATCACGGTGCTACCGTGGTCAGAGTCGAGTCGGAAAGTCGGCCCGACGTGTTGCGTGGGGCCCCGCCTTTCAAGGATGAAGAAGAAGGCTGGAACCGCTCGCAGTTCTTCGGCGATTTCAATACCTCAAAGCAGAGCCTGAGCCTGAACATGAAATCCCCGCAAGCGATCGACATCGCCAAGCAGCTCATCACTTGGTCGGACGTCATGATCGAGAGTTTTGCGCCCGGCGCTATCGCGCGCATGGGATTGGGCTACGAGGAGGTCAGGGAACTCAATCCCAGCCTGATCATGATTAGCACCTGTCTCATGGGGCAAACCGGCCCGGCGTCTCAGCTCGCCGGATACGGCTACCACGCGGGCGCTATCGCCGGATTCTACGACGTCACTGGCTGGCCGGACTTGGGGCCTAGCGGACCGTGGCTGGCGTACACAGACACGATCGCACCACGGTTCGTATCTACGCTGTTGGCGGCCGCATTGGACCATCGGCGGCGGACCGGTGACGGCTGCTACATCGATGTCGCGCAAATAGAAACCGCGCTGCATTTTCTCGCGCCGGAATTACTCGACTTGCAAGTAAACAGTCACGAAGCAACGCGCGCCGGCAATCGCTCGACATCAGCCGCTCCGCAAGGTTGTTACCAATGTACCGGCGACGACAACTGGTGTGCCATTGCGATCGATACCGATGACCAGTGGCTTAAACTTTGTGCCACGCTCGACCGTGACGATCTCGCAACATCCATGCCCAATCCCACCACACGCCTTGCCGCCCATGACGCCATTGATGATGCAATATCCAGTTGGACTCGACCTCGGGAGGCGACCGACGTTATGCACACGTTGCAAGCCGCAGGCGTACCCGCAGGAGTCGTGCAAACCAGCAAAGATCTACTCGAGGACCCGCAATACGCTCATCGCAACTTTTACCGTTACCTGCAGCACCCTGAGATGGGGCAAGTACCCTACGCGGGCCACCAATACACTATCAGCGACTACGACAATTCCCCACGCGGCCCCGCCCCCATGTTGGGCGAACATAGCTTCAACGTGCTAAGCGAAATCCTCGGATTCAGCGATGAAGAAATCGGCACGGCGTTCGCCAACGGGACGATCGCCTGACGGGCCGATTTCGTCGTTAGCGAAATTGCCCGGCCAAGAGTCGCGGTAGACTCAAGCGCTTGGCATGCTGAAACTAGTGACAATTAGCAAAAATAGTAAGACAAAGAACAATAAGAGAATAATAAGGACACACAATGACCATCGATTCCTGGCCCCCCGCGCCAGATCTGCAGCGAGCCGATATCAGTGTACAGTTTGCCGGCAAAGACTATCTTGGCCACCTCGTCGCACCACCCGCAGATGCCGGACCACGTCCGCTCGTTCTAGTTATCCACAACTACCAGGGGCTGAAATTCTTCGACGTTGATGTCGCCGAATACCTCGCTCGTGTGGGCTATTGTGGGCTTGCGATTGATCTTTACGCTAGCGACCTGCCGCCAGGTCAGCGGATCTGGCCGGACGACGCCAACGCGATCGAAGGATTCCAGCGCGGTTGCTTCGAAGCAATGGTCGCAGTGGATCATGACTTTGGTAGTTTCCGAGGGCTTCTCCAAGCCTGGTTAGACGCCGGCCTGGCCCATCCTACTGTAGACCCAGCATTCGCACCTGCGGCGATCGGCTACTGTTTCGGTGGAGTCGCGGTGTTGGAAGCGGTTCGCGGCGGGCTCAACCTCGGTGGTGTCGTTTCGTTCCACGGGCTACTCCAGACAGGCGAAGACCCAAGCCCGGCGCGCATGGGGGTCGAGCGTGCGCCGCTCGTGCATTGCGCCAACAACTACAACTCCGATACGGTCGTGATCATCGAGAACGGTGCAGAAGACCAATTAGTGCCACTCGAAAGCCAGACTCGGTTCTTCGCGGAGATGGATGCGGCGGGTGTAGATTGGACCTTCAATCACCATGCACAAACGCCGCACGGATTTGCATTGCCGCCTACGCTAGGGCCGCCCGGCAGGCTGCACGGCGCCACCGACCGACGCTCAACGGTGAATATGCTAAGTCTATTTAGAGAGATATTTCCTGGGATCCTACAAAACCCGGTCGCTCACAATGCAGCCGGAACGGTGATTCCAACCTAGGCGCGATCGCCTCAAAACAGAAACTCACGACAAGCTTTTAGTTGGTCAGATTGTCGAACGAAAAATGCTACGCCTTCCTCCACGCGTTTGATTTGGGGCTTGGACCACGTCACAAGGTCGACAAAACAGCCGTGGTTGTCTTGCAACGACAAACTGCCACCTGAATTACGCAAGAGAACCTTGCCCAAAGAACAGCCTTTGAATCGTTTCGATTCGCCGAAGCCAATACTGTCAGTCAACTCCGCGACTCGGCCTTGGCTGTCGATCAACCGCCAACCACGTATGCGCGTTTCGTGGTTGCCGCGATTATGCAGCGACACCCATTTCCCTGTCCGTTCGTTGCCTTTCGGATCGATCATCGCCGAGCTGATGGCGATGCGCCGCATCGCGTCGCGAGATGCGAGACCTCTGGCCTGCGGTCGGATGCATCACCCTTCAATCCCGGTGACGGGAATGCGGTCGGGAATCGAGTTCACACCGTGTGCACGATTGCGGCTAGCGACATTCCGATAAAACAACGGATTCGCGTCATACAACGCTTGGCCGAAGTTTACATCGATGAAATTCAGGGCATAGCCTATCTGCATATGCAACTCCTATAGTCGCTCTAAACCAAGCCACCTGGGCCCAGGCAACGTCTACCGCACGAGCAAAACTATCTGAACGTAACCAACGAAATCAGTTTCTGCTCATCTTCACCGTGTTTTAACAGCAGTTCGTCACGCCCATCACCATTTAGGTCCACCACTTGGAATCCCCGTGGATTGCGCGGCAAATCTATGTCGTGCGAACTATATTTTTTCGAAAACAGCCCCGGACCACCTGTGCCCTCGTAGACCCTAAGCTCGGTCTCACTCTCTTGCACCAACCAATCCAATATGCCGTCTCCCGTCACGTCGGCCGGCAGGATGTGAGGCAGAAAGAGTTCGCCCCTACCTAAGTCCAATCGTGCGGTAACAGATCGTTCAATGTTGGGCTTCCGTGGGAACCCGCCTTCCGACAAACTGTAGATGCCAACATCCAGCGAGAACGTGCGTGTCAAAAGCGCCCGAACGATGGTGCCGATGCCGATGTCGATCGAAGTAACGATCACTTCCTGCAAACCGTCTCCATTGAGATCGACCCGCTCGCTGACAGCCTGGATACCATTAGATTCGATTATCGTCGTCGGTGATTGGGGGAAAGCGAGGCCACCCATTTCTCCGGCATGGCCTAGGAAAAACTCGTACCGAGTCTCTTTGCCAAAAATGCCATCACCTGAAATGGTCTGAACAATCAGATCAGCCAGGCCGTCGTTGTCGATGTCATCAATCGACTCGAGCACGCGTTGCGCGCCGTCAGGATTGTCCGGATCGGCACCAATACTTAGAGAGTAGAAACCTTCCAACACATCGCTGTGTCCAGTGTCTAGTCGAACCGGGTCCGGCTCAAATGTTCCATCATCTCGTTGTAGATGTACGGAAAGTTCGCCGTCAATCCAGAATGCGATGTCTTGTTTGCCATCCACATTGCTATCCAGAAAATAAGGTTCTTCGGCCCGAAACGCTGTGTATCGATCGGTTCCAATCGCCATGAACGGTGGTGGACCTATCGCTAGCGGTTGTGAATAGGAGCCATCGGCAAATTGGATAGCCACCTGCCAGCCGGCGAAGTCCGCCATGATGACATCGTCCCGGTCGTCGTCGTTTAGATCCTTGAAGATTTCAATCTTTGGCGAATTACTTCGATTGATACCACGAAAGATCGATGGCACCGCGATCATGTCTGTGAACTGGCCGTTCGTCACGTCCAAGGCGTACAACCGTTGATCTTGGTAGCCGACAAACATTGGCACAGAGCCGCTGGTCGTCGTATCTACCAAATGCATGGCTGCCGGCAATTCCATGTCGAGCGAAGGCACCCCTGCAATCACGCCGCTGGCCGACACGTCATACAACTGCACCCGACGCGGAAAGTCAGATACGGCATCGTCATCGTTATAAGTCACGACAATGAGCTTTGGCGCCACCTCGTTTTTTGCGTGAAACGCCTGTACAAAGAACTCGCCTTCGGTCGCGATGGAGATAGTGGATATATCCACATCGAGCCCTCGAGCACCTGCGGCCAACACCACTATCACGAAGCTCAGAAACAGCATACAAATCCGTTGCAGGTGACTCGCCCAATATCGTGCCGTTCCCGGAGTCTGAGATTTCGCGCGCAAATGAAGACCTAATCCTTGGATGTACGACTCCTCTTTCACAACTCCACGCCATGACCTCGATTGCCGTGGTTGGTTCGATCAGATTTACAAGATCCCGGGCATCCGTCCGCGATGAGTCAATTGGGAGAAGTCATTGCGTCAAACGCTCTCTCAGCGGCCGGGCCTGCAAATCATATGCCACTTCGCTTAGAATGGCACCTTCTGGACACGATAACTAACAAAAAACGGAACGCAATACATGCCAGCCATTCAAGGACCCGCCGACGGACCAGTCGCCGTCACCGGAGCTTCCGGCTTCATCGGATCTCACGTAGTCAAAAACTTAGTCGAAGCCGGTTATACCGTGCGGGCTTGCCTGCGCGATACAAGTCGCGAGGACAAAACAGCCTATCTAAACGCTATCGGCGAACACGGCCCCGGAAGCGTCGAACTTCATTCCTGCGATCTTCGGCAAGCAGCCAACGGGGCGTATGACGAAGTATTCGCAGGTTGTTCCGTAGTGTTTCACGTCGCAGCCGACTTAGGCAGTGACAAGTCCTACGAGCGCCCCACACCGCAGACTATGTATTCGGGGTTACTCGACGCGACGGGCGGCGTATTGGAGTCCTGTCGCAAAGCGGCCACTGTAAAGCGCATCGTCTATACGTCCTCCACAGCTGCCGTCATGGGGCGAGGCTCACCCGGGCGCGAAGAAAACTACATGTACACTGAAGATGATTGGACGGGTGGATCTTATGAAACGTTAGATGCGCGTCATACCTATACCAACAAAAAGGGCGAGGTCGTCAACGCCTGGAGCATCGAGCGATCTGCCTATGCCAAAGGCAAGATCGATGCGGAGAAGCTTGGATACAAATTTGGCGCGAAGCACGGCATCGATGTCGTGTCTGTATGCCCTTGCCATGTGCTTGGGCCGCTGATTGCCAAATCGCAAGACACCGGTTGGCAACGCCGTATTGGCCTGATGCTGAGCGGCACGACCGATTTCCAAGAGCAAGGCATGCAATGGAACATCATCGACGTACGCGACATCGCCCAGACGCAGCGGCTATGTGCCGAAAGTGATGTCGCAACCAACGGGTCACGCTACTTGATGGTCGCGACGGATGAGACAGGCGAGCCAACCATGCGTATGTTGCTCGACACTCTGGGCAAGCTGTACCCTGACATCAATATCGCCGGCGACTACGATCCGCCCGCAACCCACCTACGCCTACGCGCACGTATGACCAAAGCAATCGAGGAATTAGGTCTCGAGCCGCATGATGTGATGGACACACTCAAGGCAACGGGTGACAGTTTGATCGAGCTTGGCGTCGTGCAACCGGCCCTCTTTCGCTAGCTCTTCCCTGTCCCAAAATTGCCATCTCGCCAATCTACGATTGGCGCAGGCAATTTTCGTTCCGACGGTTGTCCTCCTTACGAAGGAAAACCTCACTAAGGAAAACCTCGCAAAACCCTTACGGGGGTTGAATCAGGCACGCGACTCCTGTCGCGACCAGGCGCACGCCACCAAATACTACGTATTTGGGACGCGCACTAGCTAGCTGCCACTTGTTGCTATCGGCCAGACGGCGGGCCGTTCTTTTCGATCCACTTGCGCTCCAGGACGCGCGCTCCGCGAAGCGTGTTCGCCATTGAGTAATTTCCCTCGTGACAAGCGTATTCATACAAGCGCTTGTCACTCTTGGTCCACGGAAACTCGCCGGTATAAGGCGCAACGTAATCCGAGTCATGCACGGTGAAGTTGTACAGCAAGCTACCTTCGTCGATCGCGCTAAAGCGCTCAACGATACGCAAACCCTCTCTGGGGACATCCGGATAGGTCAAGAAATTCGTCGTCTCAACCACAAGCGTATCGCCTTCCCACCAGCCAATTGAATCACCTCCCAATGAACCCATGTCTTGTGGCACGTGTGTTGAATTCAAGCGGATGACTCGCGGCCAGTGCATCCATTCAACCATGATCAGCACGTGGTCATCCGATTGCACAATCGTTTTCATGTTGTTGTACGCAGACGGTCGCGCCGGAACGGTCAAGCCCATGTAGAGGCAGCGGTCGCCCAACGACATATCTTCCGGATTGCCATAGGGATCGCCGCCCTCTTCCAACCAATATGCCTCGCCGGGATATTTTGCTTTGTAGTATGGGCGCAATGTCGCGCGTCGCGCCTTGCCGGCGTCGGACACCTGCGGTAGTTGTCCATTGGGCGGGTCGACAACGATCGAGGTGCGGTATTTGCCACCCAACTGGTAAAGGTCGCAGTATTGGCCACCGCAATCGAACCAAAAATAGTCGTGGCTGCCCGGTGTGTAGCTTCCAGAGTTATCCACCCCCCGGGTTTTTGCATCGCCCTCGAGTGCTTCGAGCGGGCCACGTGACGGATCGATCGCCGCAGCCGCGGCGTCAACCCGCGAATGCGCTGTGCTCTTAAGTTCTTCGACCTCTTCGGCGGTGAACTCCATCTTTTCCCCAAAGCTACGATTGCGGGTAAAAGGCGTCAGGGTGGTGATATCGTATGTTCCAGAAAGGTCAGGTTTGCCATCATCCATTCTAGGGATGTCGGCGCTTGCATAGGCTCCCAACAAGCATGTCACTAGTGCAACGCACGCGTTGATAGAAACAAATCGAATCTGCATCGCTCCCTTCTACTTATCCGTCAGTAACCTATACCCTAAACCGGCGCCCGGATACCCGCAACCGGCTTGGTGCGGGGAAATTAACCACACGGTTAGGCATTGACTGGATCGGCTACTCGACGCAACAAAAACACCGCCACCACGACGAAGACTCCATGTGCAATCCACATCCCGAACACACTCGGCAAATTGTCCTCAGCGAGCGCATTCTTGTTGACGAGCAGGGACAAGTAATACGCGAGGATCATCAGCATGCCTGGAACCACTCTGGCGAATCGCCCTTGCCGCGGTCTGACGTGACCAAGTCCCAACGCCAACAATCCACCAATCGCGCAAAACAGCGGCAACGCAATCCGCCAATGCAATTCGGCAACCTCTATTGACGGGTTGCTTAGCTCAGTTGTCGATTTAGCCGTAACATCAACCTCCTCCTGAGGGACATCGGCCGTGTCCACGCGCTGGCTGAGCACCTCAAATTTTAGAACCTGGTAGTCGCTTTTTCCGGTAGTTCCCGAGTACCGGTAACCGTCGTGCAATACCAGCAACTGTGCCCCGGTGGATTCATCGAACTGTTGTTGCGCCGCTTCCGCCCGTCCCGTGATCACGGGCTCGGTATCTAGGTCTTGGGCGAGAAAGAAGTCGGACAGCGTGCGTCGGTCGGACGAAATGTCCTCGCTGTAGGTGACACTGGAGCC
>Ga0114999_10007953_pt1 | contig 11927 bp, 12 predicted proteins | sample ArcticOcean_MG_C_3_FD_89820 | JGI IMG/M metagenome (GOLD analysis project Ga0114999, IMG submission 89820) | Marine microbial communities from western Arctic Ocean - ArcticOcean_MG_CB8_126 | ecosystem: Environmental > Aquatic > Marine > Oceanic | place: Arctic Ocean: Canada Basin | collected...
ATCCTGCAGATCCTGCGCACCCTCGCGCCCCTCGTCCCGGACTGCGAGCGCGGCTTGCGGGTCAGCTTCTACACGACCGAGGAATGGGGCCTGTTGGGTTCCTACCGCTATGTCAACGACCTGACCGAGGCCGAGCGGCGCGCCATCGCCGTCAACGTCAACCTCGACACGATCGCGGGCAGCCCAAACCTGGCCTGCCTGACCAGCGGCTATGTCGAACTGGAGGACTGGGTGCGCGGAGTCGGCGCGGAGATCGGCCAGGGCTTTCGTATCATCCGCCCGCCCAAGCGCAATTCCGACCATTACAACTACGCCCGCCGGGGCATCCCGGCGATGCGTCTGGTCGCCGGTTTCGACGAGCCGGACAGCCGGGTCGGCCTGATTCTCACCCCCGCCGATACCCGCGACAAGGCGCCCGTCGGCGAGCTCAAGAACGGCACCATGGCCGCCGCCGCCTTCGTCTGGAAAGCGCTCAACCAGCCCGGCCCGGTCGTCCCGCACAAGACGGACGAGGAAGCCGCCGAACTGGTCGCGGGCCTCGAGTAGCACGGGGCGATTCGGCCGCCCCGTCTTCTTCCGACTCGTCGAAAGCCGGGCTGAGATTACTCGTCGATCCGCGCCTTCTCGACCCTGGCCTTTTCGCACCAGAAATCGCAGAGTGCCGAGAAGTCCTTGCCGCCCCAGCCGGCGGCCCGGGCCTGGCTCAGACTCTCGCGCGCGCTGGCCACGATCGGCAGCGGAACCTGCTCGCGATTGGCGCTGTCCAGGATCAGGGACAGATCCTTATGGGCGAGGTCGATGGCGAAGCCCGGCTCCGTATCGCCCCGGAAAACCTTGGTCGCGTAGTTGATTTTGAGCTGGCCGTTGGTCGCCGTGGTGCCGTGGATCACATCCAGGGTGGTCGGGAGATCGAGGCCGAAAGCCTGGCTCAGGGCCATCGCTTCGGCATTCATCATGCAAGAGGTGATGGCCAGAAAATTGTTGACCAGCTTGGTCCGGGTGCCCGAACCGGGACCGCCGCAACGATGGATCGTCGTGCCCATCGCCTCGAGCAGCGGCTTCACCCGCGCGAAGCCCGCATTGCTCGCGCCGACCATGAACAGGCTTTCGCCCTTCTGGGCATGGCTGGCGAGACGGCCGACCGGGGCGTCGACGAACTCCGCGCCCGCCTCGGCGCAGGCGGCGGCGAGGGCGTCCGAGGTTTGCGGCAGCACGGTGGACATATCCAGGACCAGCCCGCCCTTCTTGAGGTTCGCCAGCACCCCGCCGGCGCTCTGGACGACGGCCTGAACCTCGGGCGGCCCCGGCAGCATGGTCACGACGATATCGGATTCGGCGGCCAGTTCGGCGACGCTGCCGGCCTTGCGCCCGCCGACCCCGGCCACGTCATCCATGCGCGCCTCCGAAATGTCGAAGAGGGTCAGGGACATCTGCTTGCGCGCCAGGTTCTTGGCCATCGGCCCGCCCATGCGGCCCAATCCGACGAATCCGATACGATCGACCATGCTAGGCTCCTGTTCTTGTGCTTATGTTCGATCGCCATGAAATCGGTTCACGCCTTCGCCAGCAAGCTTTGTGAAGCATGCTTGCGCAGCGACGTCACGGGAGAGTTCCGCAATGTGGAGATATTGGCTCGTTCTGGCGGGCATCGGAGGCGCCCTGGCGGTCGCCCTCGGTGCGTTCAGCGCCCATGCCTTCGCCGACGCCTCGCCCGAGGCGCAACGCCTGTTCCACACGGCCCAGACCTATCACCTCTGGCATATCCCGGCGCTGCTATCCGTGGCCTGGCTGGTGGAGCGCGGCCTGGCTGGCCCGACGCGATTTCTCCCACATCTGGCCGGGGCCTGTTTCCTGCTCGGCTTGGTGCTCTTTTCAGGCTCGCTCTACCTCAAGGCCTGGACGGGCGCGGCGCCCGCGCCGGCCCTGATTCCCGTCGGCGGCCTCGCCTTCCTGCTCGGCTGGCTGAGCCTCGCCGCGGCCGGGCTGAGCATCCGGCGCCTCGCCGGCGAATAACCATCGCGCTTCGCAGAATGCAGTCCCGCTCAGCGGCGCGCCTTGAGCCGCCGGCTAGTCGAAGTGCGGTTGTGGAAATTCGACGGCCTATCGGACCGCTCTGCGCTTCAAATCCTTGAGAATCTCGCGCGCCGCGTTATGGCCGGGAATGCCCGAAACCCCGCCGCCCGGATGGCAGGACGAGCCGCATTGGTACAGCCCGCCCAGGGGGGTACGGTAATCGGCGTAATGCGGCACCGGGCGCTTGAAGAAAAGCTGCTCGGGGGACAATTCGCCCTGGAAGATATGGCCTTGGGGCAGGTTCACGATCTCCTCGATATCCTCGGGCAACAGAAGCTGGGCATGGGTGATGTCGTTCGAGAAGCCGGGCGCGAAACCCTCGATCGTGTCCAGGACGGTCTTCTTGAAGTTCTCCTTTTCGTCGGCCCATTGGGCCCCATCGAGCTTGTAGGGCGCATGGCCGCCGAAGAAGTTCATCACATGCTTGCCGGGCGGCGCCAATGAGTCGTCGACCACGCTAGGGCTGACCGGCGTGATGAAGGGCCGCGCCGAATAGCGGCCCCATTTGGCGTCGTCATAGGCCGCTTCCAGATACTCAATCGTCGGGCCGATATGGACATAGGTGGGGTAGTCGAAATCCCCCAGCGCGCCGTCCGCCAGGGCCTTGGGAAGGCCCTTGTATTGCGGCGGCCGGTCGCAGGCGACGTTCATCTTGAAAGCGGTCGAGAAGGTGCGGTAGTCGCGCACGTCGCGCAGCAATTCGTCCGTCAGATGGCCCGGATCCAGCATCTGCAGGAAGAGCGCCTTGGCGCTGGCATTGGAGACGGTGGTCTTCGCCTCGTATTCTCGGCCGTCCTCGGTGACGACGCCGACCGCCCGGCCGCCCTTCACCGTGATCTCGGCGATGGGCGAATTCGTCTCGACATCCATGCCCAGGGTCTTGCCGTAAGATTCGATGGCGGCGGTGATCGCCCCCATGCCGCCCCGGATGAAGCCCCAGCCGCCAGCGCCGTCATGCTCGCCCATGATGTGATGCATGATGACATAGGCCGAGCCAGGGGTGCGCGGCCCGGCGAAGGTGCCGATAGAGGCGTAATAAGCCAGCACGGCGCGGATGCGCGTGTCCTCGAACCAGCGTTTGAGATAGTCGTCCGCGCTCATGGTCATCAGATCGACGATGCGGAAGACCTTGTCGCCGACCTTGCGGTTGCGCCAGAGCAGTCCGGCCATGTCCTTGAAGGTCTTCCAGTCGCGCCGGCTGGGATCGGGCGGCGTCTCCCAGAGCAGCTTGCGGACGATCGCCGCGCTCTCGTTCATATAGCGGGCGAATTCCGGATAGATCGCGGCATCATGGTTGGAGAAGCGCCCGAACTGGCCCTGGGTCTTCGCCACGCTGTCGGAGAAGACGATGTAGTCGTCACCGTCCAGCGGCGAGAACATGTCGCTGCAGGGCAGGACCTCCAACCCATGCTTGCGCAATTCCAGGTCGGCGATGATCCGCGGGTGCAGCAGGCTCATCAGATAGGAAAAGGTCGAGGCCCTGTAGCCGGGATGGATCTCCTCGGTCACGGCGGCGCCGCCGATCACCGGGCGGCGTTCCAGCACTTTCACCTTAAGCCCCGCGCGGGCCAGATAGCCACCGCAGACCAGCCCGTTATGGCCGGCGCCGATGACGATGACATCGTACTTCTCCGCCATCTCCCGCACCCTTTCCTTGGTTTAGTCGAGGTCTAGTCGGCGGCCCCCGCCAGGGATTCGGCCGCCATGGCCCTCAGGACTCCGCGATCAACCTTCTTGGCGCCGGTCAATGGCATCTCGTCGAGCAGGAACACCCGGCGCGGATGCATATAGGCCGCACCGTGTTCGAAGAAATACTGGCGCAATTCCTCGGCGCTCGTCTGGCCGCGCTTCTTTTCGACGACATAGGCGACAGGCACCTCGCCCTTGGTGTCGTCCGACATGGGCACGACCGCGACATCGGCCACCGCCGGATGCTCCATCAGGACATTCTCGACTTCCTTGGGATAGATGCTTTCGCCCGCGCAGCTGATGCGGTCGTCGATCCGCCCCACCACCTCGATATAGCCCTGGTCGTCCGAGCGCACGATGTCCTGGGTCCGGAACCAGCCGTCGGCCAGCAGCCGCTCCGCCGTGACCGCGGGCAGATTGTGATAGCCGACCAGGTTGCCGGGTGCGCGCACCAGCAGCTCGCCCATCTCGCCCACGGCCATGTCCTTCGACGTGTCGGCAGAATCGACGATGCGCAGTTCCACCCCTGGATAGGGAAGCCCGGTCGTGCCCCGCTTGGTGACGCCCCAGCGCGGATTGTTGCAGACGAAGCCACATTCGGTGAGGCCATAGGCCTCCAGCATCGGCGCCATGCGGTCGGTGAATTCCTCCAACAGATCCTCCGGCACCTCGGACGAACCGCAAATGACGAAGCGCAGGCTGGAGCAGTCGTTCTCGGCCAGCACCGCCTCCTCGCGCAGCATCATCTTGTACATGGCCGGAACGCCGGTGGTGTAGGTGCAGCCCTCGCGGGCGATAGCCCGGATCATCCCGGCCGGATCGACATCGTGCAGCAGGACGATGGAGCCGCCGCATTCCAGCATCGAGAACAGGCCCGCATACATGCCGTTGGCATGGAACATCGGAACCGCCAGCAGGCAGCGGTCGTCCGGGCCGTAGAGCATCGCCCGGCGCAGGTTGCGCGTCATCCAGTCGAGCCCGGCATGGGTCAGCAACACACCCTTGGGCTTGCCCGTCGAGCCGGAGGTATAAGAGATGAAGGCCAGATCCTCGGGCCGTTTCTCGACGATCTCGCGCGCGTCGGACTGGCCGTCCAGCCAGGGATCGTAAAGCGTCGCGCCCTTGGCTTCCTCGTCCATGACGAAGACATGATCCAGCCCCTCGACCTCGGCCGCGAGCTGCGTCGCCTGGTTCGCGAAATCGGCCGAGCAGAACAGCGCCTTCGCGCCCGAATCGCGCATGACATGGACGAGGGTCGTCAGATGGGCGCGGGTCGTCGCGGGAGTCGCCGTGGCGCCGGTTCGGAGGGCCCCCAGGATGCATTCGACGAAACGATGGTCGTTCTTGACCAGGACGACGACATGATCGCCTGCGCCGATACCCAAGGCGCGCAATCCGTTGGCGACGCGATTGGTGCGCCGCTCGAGTTCGCCATAGGTCAGACGAACATCGCCGTAGATGATCGCTTCCTTGTCCGGCCACATGGTCAGTGGCAGGTCAAAGATCGCACCGAAATTCATAAAAAACTCCCAGCCCCGATCCGAATTTCCCAAGCTGCGGAGTCTTGTTGCCGCCGCCGCCGCCGTCAAGCTGACCCGTCGGAACGAACCGGAAGGTGGACCGTCGCCTCAAGGCCGGTCCATAACGGTGCCACTGCTCCATTCGGAAAACGAAGGCGGCGGACCGTGAAACAGGCAATTTTGGCACTGGTCCTCGTCGTGGCGGGCGGCGCTTTCGCCGCCCAGGCGGCCGAACCGGGCAACCCCGGACGCGGCCACGCCTTCGCCGAAGCCAATTGCTCGCGTTATCACGCGATCGGGCTGGACGGCACGAGCCCCCTTGCCCCAGGCCCCGCTCTTCCGCGACCTGGCGACCCGATGGCCGCCGGAGAATCTGGCCGAGGCCCTGGCCGAGGGTATCGTGGTCGGCCACTCCCCCATACCCGAATTCGTCTTGGAACCCGACCAGATCAACGACTTCATCGCCTATTTCCAGGTGCTCCGCGGCGAGTAGGCCGGACTTTAGGGCTGGCCCGGCTCCTGGTCGCAGCAGACGGCCAGCACGGGCACGCTGGCGTTGTTCGGCAGGGACAGGACCATCGCGACCAAGCCGGCGATGGTATCCGGGTCGGTCAGCCTGTCCCGGTCGGGCCGCCCCTCGGCCATATCGGTGTTGGTCGGTCCGGGGCAGATGGCAGTCGAGCGGATGCCGTCGTCCCAGCATTCGCGCCAAGTGCCCTGGCTGAGGGCCATGGCGGCGTGCTTGGTGATGCAATAGTCCATCGAGCCGTTGACGTAGCGCAGGCCGGAGCGCGAGTTGATATTGACCACCCGCCCCGCCCCCGTCTGGCGCAGATGCGGCAGGGCCGCCACGGTCAGGCGGTAGGGCGCCACGACATTGATCTCGAAACTTTCCTGCAGCCGGTCTTCGTCGAATTCGTCGATCTCGTGCAGGTGAAGAATGCCGGCATTGTTCACAACCCCGTCGATCCGGCTGAAGCGCTTCGCCGTGGCCTCGACCCAGGCCCCCGCGGACTTGCGGTCCTGGGCGTCGAAATCGTGGCTCATCACCCGGTCGTCGGCGAAATCGGCGATCGCCGCCGCAAGCGCATCGGGGCGGCGCGCGCCCAGGCTCAAGCTATAGCCGGCGGCGTGAAGCGCGCGGGCGATGGCAAGGCCGATTCCCCGGTTGGCTCCGGTCACCATGATCACCCTGCCCTCGGCAGGCAGAAACGGCGGTTGTTTTCCGGTCATGACACAGCCTCCTTAGCCGATGGTTCAATGCCCTGGTCACACCAGGATCGTCACAATATCCCCTACATCGCTGGAACGATGGGTTGGGTCACGTCGCGGCGCGGAAAGAACATGTAGCCGCCGTCGAGACGCACGGCCCCGCCGCTGACCCCGCTCGACAGGTCGCTCGCCAGATAGATCGCGGTCTTCGCCACGTCCTCGGGCGCGATCAGGCATTCCAGCGCGACCTTGGAATGGAAATCCCGGGTGAGCGAAGCCTCGACCGTCTCGCCGCGCGCCTTGGCCCGCCCCTCGACCCGGCTCATCAGCGCCGCCGATCCGACCGCGGCCGGACAGATGGCGTTGACGCGAATCCGGTAGGGACCAAGATCCTGCGCCATCGAATCCGTCATCGCGATGACAGCGGCCTTGCTGGCCGAATAGGAGGCCAGCTTGGGATCCGGCGCCCAGCCCGTGATGGAGGATATGTTCACTATGCTGCCGCCGCCGGCGACGCGCATCAGCGGCACCACCGCCCGGCTACACAGCATCGTCCCGCGCACATTGACAGCGAAGACCTTGTCCCATTCTGTCACATCGATTTCCTCGACTCGGCGCTGGGGCGGCACGACCCCGGCGTTGTTGACCAGGATATCCAGACAATCGAGCGCCGAGAAGGCCGCGGCCACGGCACCCTCGTCCGAAACGTCGAGCACCAGGGCACGGCCGCCGATTTCGCGCGCCACGCCTTCGGCCCCGGTCCTGTCCCGGTCCGCGACGACGACCTCCGCGCCCGCCTCGACGAAGCCCCTGGCGATGGCCGCGCCGATCCCGTTGCCCGCGCCGGTCACCAGGGCCGTCCGCCCCGCCAACAACCCCGCCATCTTGATCCTCCCCTCTCGATCCGATTGTGCCCGGCCACTATGCCCGATCGCACTTGCCCTCGTCTTCCGCCTCACGGCGCGAATCGCCGCGATTTCGCAGCGAAATGCAGGGTTCGGCGCGGAAAACGTCGCTACCCCGCCACGGCAAACCCTTGCCCGGAAACGAAAGGCACGGACGCGGACCGTTTGTTATTTTGAATCGCCCCGGGATTGCCGGAGGCTCCAACTTCAGAGAAGAAGGAGCCATCATGAGCAAGACAACGAACAAGTCTTCCCTTGAGGTGCGAGCGCGAGTGGTACGGATGGTGCTGGACCACGAAGGCGAGCATCCATCGCGTCGGGCGGCCATCACAGAACCAGCTCAGGCGAAGCCCACCATCAGGAGATGTAATGATACTGGATTCTGGCGATGGTGAAAGAGTGGTATCCCCAAGGGGAGTCGAACCCCTGTTTCCGGCGTGAGAGGCCAGCGTCCTAGGCCACTAGACGATGGGGACATTCTCGCGGGAGTGTTTAGCGGAAGCGGGGCGAGGTTTCAAGGCCCGTCCCCGGCATTGCCCCGACCTTACGCCGCCTTCGCCATCGCCTCGCCCGCAACCGCGATGACCCGGTCGATATCCGCCGAGTCCGTGCCGAAGGCGGTGACGAAACGCACCGTCGGTTCGGTCGCCAGAGCCCAGCGGTTGAAGCCCACGCCCGCCGCCTCCAAGGCATCCATCGCCGCCGGCGGCATGGCCACGAAAACCTCATTTCCCTCGACCGGATGGACCAGATCGATGCCCGAAATCGCCGTCAGTCCCTGGGACAGGCGGCTCGCCATGGCATTGGCATGAGCGGCCCAGCGCAGCCAGCGGCCATCCTCGATCGAGGCCAGAAGCTGCACGGCCAGAAAGCGCGTCTTGGACCAGAGATGCCCCGTCCGCTTGCGGCGGTAGAGCAGTTCCTCGTGCCGCGCCGGATCGAACAGGACCACGGCGTCGACCGCGAGACAGCCGTTCTTGGTGCCGCCGAAGCTGAGCACATCGACCCCGGCCTTCCAGGTCATTTCGGCCGGGCTGCAGCCCAGAGTCGCCAGGGCATTGGCGAAGCGGGCGCCGTCCATATGGAAGCCCAGGTCCTTCTCGCGGCAGAACTCGCCGACCCGCTTGACGTCGGCAAGAGGGTAGACGACACCGGACTCGACGGCCTGGGTCAGGCTGATCGCGGCGGGCTTGGCGATATGGACGAAACCGGGCCGGATATGACCGATCGCGGCGAAGAGATGATCGATATCCATACGGCCATGCTCGCCCGGCACGGGCATCAGCTTGGCGCCGCCGGTGAAGAGTTCCGGCGCGCCGCATTCCTCGAGATAGACATGGGCCTCCTCGTGGCAATACATGGCGCCGTAGGACGGGGTCAACATGGCGGTCGCCAGGGCGTTGGCCGCCGTGCCGGTGGCGACCGGGCAGACCGCGACCTCGCGCTCGAACAACGCGGAAAACGCGCTGTCCAGCCTCGCCGTGTAATCGTCCTTGCCGTATGAACTCTGGGTGCCGGCATTGGCCTGGACCAAAGCCTCCATCACCTCGGGCGCGGCGCCCGTTACATTGTCGCTGGCGAAGTTCATGCGGTTCCCCTTTCCGTGCCGCCATTCGGCGCGCTGTCCTGGTCGGGCGGGAGATTAGCACCGCCGCTCCGCGCGGCAAGCGCCGCCAGGGCCTTGGCCGCTTGCCGCACCGGATCGGCCCAATCCCCCGCCTTGGCCTGGCGAAACAGGCGCATGGTCGGATACCAGGGGCTATCGTCCCGGCCGAGCAGCCAGCGCCAATCGCTGCCCAAGGGCAGCAGGGTCCAGACGGGCCGGGCCAGGGCGCCGGCGAGATGAGCCGCCGCCGTGTCCACGCTGATCACCAGATCGAGCCAGGTCATGGCAGCGGCCGTGTCGGTCAGATCGTGAAGCTCCGGCGCCAGATCGACGACCGACGCCGGCGCGCCGTCCTACCAGAGATCGACGACGCACGGGCCGAGTTGGTGGCTGTAGAAGGTGACCCCCGGCACGGCGAGGATGGGCGCCAGGGCGGAAAACGGCATCGACCGGTAACGGTCATTGGCATGGGTCGGGTTGCCGGCCCAGACGAGGCCGACCCTGAGCCCTTCGCCCTCCGGCGCGGTCGCGCCCGCCGCCATAACCGAGGGCAGGCGCAGATAGGGCGGCGCGCCGCCCAGAATCTCCGACCCGGTGCCGAGCAGCAGCGGCATACTGAGGAAGGAGACATGAAAATCGAAGGCCGGCACAGGTTCGCCGGCGGCGGCGACACGCTGCAATCCGGGCACCCCCCGGAACAGTCTGGAGAGGGGTCGTCCCACGACCGCGACGACCCGACCGCCCCACGCCGCGATCAGCCGCGCGTAACGGGCGAACTGGATTGAATCGCCCAGGCCCGATTCGTGATAGACTAGGATCGTCTTGTCGCGCGGGTCCTCCCCCTGCCAAGGCTTTCCCGGCAGGGCAGCAACGAATTCCGCGACCGGGGGCAAGGCCCGGCCCCATTCGTAGTGAGGTCAGCCTGCCGCGTAATCGCCCTGGCGCATCAGCGCCATGCCCAGGGCGACATGGCCCATGGGATAGTGCGACGCGCGGGCCGTCAGGAACCGCAGAACGACCAGGGCCTCGTCGAAATACCCCAAAATTTCTAATGCATCAGCAAGTTTGATCCAGACCGGCGGATCCTCCGGGGCGGCTTTCGCCGCATCCAGGTAGCGGGCGAGCGCGCTTCGCGGACCCCCCCGCTTGGAAGGCCGTGTCGCCGGCCGCCAATGCGTCCGAGACCGCCGGATCGGATAAGGGTTTCTCGCCCTCGCCCATCCGGTGCCTAGTTCGCGCCGCCGGCCTCAATCGTGCCGAGCGTCTTTCCGGTCTTGAGGTCGAGGACATGGACACGGCCGCAGGCCGCGCCAGCGCCCTCGGTCCGAAGGATCAGGCGGCCGCTATCCACCGCGCTCTCCACGATCCGGCAGCCTTCGCTGCCTTCGAGGCGGACCGCGCCGAAGGCCATGATGCCGCCCCCTGCGGTCTCGTCGCTCTCGACGATCCGTTCAACGACCTTCTCCTCCGCCACCTCGCCCGAGCGATTGACGATGGTGAAGGCGATGACGGCGATCCCACTCAGGATCAGCAATCCCATGATGATAACGACGGCCTTGAGCGCGGGCATGTTTTAGGTCCAGTGTCGCCGCTGAATGTCGAATATCGAAACACGTTACGCGCTGATCGCGGTCGCGGCTGATGCCGGTGAGCGGTTGGACCGGCTGCTTGCTCGCGGTCTGCCGCAACTTTCGCGCAGCCGCATCAAGTCCCTGATCCAGGCGGGCCAAGTCGCCGCCGACGGCGCGACGATAGCCAACCCCTCATACCGGGTCAAACCGGGCCAGTCCCTGGCCGTGATCGTGCCCGCCACCGTTGCCGCCAAACCAAAGGGCCAGGATATCGCCCTGACCGTCCTGCACGAGGACGAGGACCTGATCGTCATCGACAAGGCGGCGGGACTCGTCGTCCATCCGGCCGCCGGCAACCCGGATCGGACCCTGGTCAACGCCCTGATCGCCCATTGCGGCGACAGCCTCTCGGGCATCGGCGGCGAGCGCCGGCCCGGCATTGTCCATCGTCTGGACAAGGACACCAGCGGCGTCATGGTGGCCGCCAAATCCGACGCCGCGCACCATGCCCTCGCCGCCCAATTCGCCGATCATTCGATCGACCGCGCCTATAGCGCGGTGGTCTGGGGCCGGCCGATACCGCCGCACGGCACGATCGACGAACGGATCGGGCGCAGCCGCAGCAACCGCAAGAAGATGGCCGTGCTGACCACCGGCGGCAAAACGGCGCGGACGCATTACACGGTCCTGCGCAGCGCCGGCGCGCTCGCCAGCCTCGTCGAATGCCGCCTGGAAACCGGACGAACGCACCAGATCCGGGTCCATCTATCGTATCTCGGGCATCCGGTCGTGGGTGATCCGGTCTATGCCAGGGGTGCCGGCAGCCGGCTGAGCAAGGCCGATACCGAGCATCGGGCGGCAATCCTTGCCTTCCAACGCCAGGCTCTTCATGCCCATCTGCTCGGATTCGACCATCCGCGCAGCGGCGAGCGCGTCCGCTTCATGGCAAGCATTCCGCAAGATATGGAAGACTTGCTCGAAAGCCTGGAATCGCTCTAGATCCGAGACCATATTATGAACATGTTGCGGGCGAATATTGAGTTCGCCCGATCTGGGGGCCTAGATTGGCATCCAAACCGCATGAATCGGCGAGACGCGCATATGTCGCGCGCCGTGCGCACGGAGGCAGTAGGAAATGACGTCCAGGGCCGTTGCACCACTACCGGCCATATCGCCAGAAGGGAATCTGCGGCGCTATCTGCAGGAAATCCGCAAATTCCCCATGTTGAAGCCGGAAGAGGAGTTCATGCTCGCCAAGCGCTGGCAGGAGCATAACGATTCCGATGCCGCCCAGCGGCTGGTGACGAGCCATCTGCGCCTGGTGGCCAAGATCGCCATGGGCTATCGCGGC
>Ga0114999_10007954_pt1 | contig 11926 bp, 9 predicted proteins | sample ArcticOcean_MG_C_3_FD_89820 | JGI IMG/M metagenome (GOLD analysis project Ga0114999, IMG submission 89820) | Marine microbial communities from western Arctic Ocean - ArcticOcean_MG_CB8_126 | ecosystem: Environmental > Aquatic > Marine > Oceanic | place: Arctic Ocean: Canada Basin | collected...
AGGATGATATTTGTGGACGCGGAAACCGATTCAAGCGTGGTCTCATAAATGGTGGTAAAGGTCGAAGCGCCACTGGCGGTAGTGGAACCCGATCCATCCGCGATGGCGATGGTGTCCGGATCGAGAAGAAGGGTACCGGTTTTTCCATTGGCGGCGGTGGTGTCCATCGATCCATCAAAATACAATTCTTCTTTTCCGGAAACCTCTACCAAACTGCCACCGCCAAAATATTTTCCACCCCGACCTTTAACGATGCCGAAAAATCGCATTCTCCGATCGGCCCAGAAAATGATCTTGCCGCCATTGCCGCTTGTTACCGCATCGGCAAAGGTCTGGGTATCGGGTCCGATATAAGAATCGGTCGCGTTGGGAACCGAGCCCTGGCCCTGATAGTCGCCACCAAAAAGGAGCGTTCCTCCACCCAGGTCGCCCGAGACATCAATGAGGCCATATCCATCAAAACTCAGCATTTCGCCAAGGACATGAACGACACCTCCCGTTTCGCCCTGACCATAACCCGAAGCATCCAGTGTACCGGACACACTGACTTCGCCAGCGTCCCCACCCATGAGGATGATCTGTCCGTTTTTTTCAACCACCGAACGCGCCTGGATGATGCCATCCATATTGATCACCCGGTCAACAATATTCTGCGCGGCATTGACATCCAACCGAACCACCCCGCCATCGGCAAAAATGCTTCCACTGTTGGAGACCAGCGAAGTTAACACTTGCCCATCCATTCCGGTTACCTGCCCCATCACCTGGCTATCCACTCCCAGGTTGATGAGCTGGTCGCCATACAAGTCCACGGTAAAAGTTTTTCCGGAAGCCAGGCTCACTTTGCCCAAACGTGCGGTGATGATCCCCATGTTCTGCACACCGGGAGCGACCAGGGCAATCAGTCCGCCCTCCGCCGCAGTAATACTGCCCTGATTGACCACCGTCGAAGCCAGACTGGAAGGAATGCTGAAGTTATAATTGCCGTTCATAAAATCCGTATTGGAAATATCGCTGGTGGTCGCGATTAAACCATGAACATCCACCTGCGCACTATTACCAAACAGAATTCCATTGGGATTGATCAGCCAGAGATCGCCGTTGGAGGTCAACTTGCCAAAAATATTTGAAGGATCGTTTCCAGTTACCCGGTTGAGCGTCACCCCACCCTGGGACAACTGAAAGTCAACGTGTTCGGCGCTTTCAATGTCAAACGTCTGCCAGTCGATAATGGCCTTGTCCGTAGTTTGATAAATAGTCATTAGCTGGGAAGAAGACGAATCGATGGTGGCCGATCCAGCCTGAACTGTCCCGCCAGCAGGAAGGGCGTAGACCATGGAAGGGAAAATGCCAATCAGATAGGTTAAAAATGAAATCAGGAAAATGGCAGCGTTACTCGGCTTTTTCGAAACCTGAAAAACCCTGCGCCGCCGGAGCGCGCTCCGCACCTGCGGCGACCGGGCCATGCCCGGTGAGAATGGGCTCCACCCCTGCGGCTGTCGCTTCTCCGTCACATTGCCGCCAGGGAATGCTTTCTGATTCATTTTAAAAACGTTCATGAAAAATCCCTAAAACCTTGCTGATAGGCTGAAAAAGAATCGCCCGTCTTTGTTCCCTTCCGCCGACACTTCCTGATTCAGCGGTTTGTCCCATTCCAAATATCCAGAAATCATATCTGTCACGTTAAACCGGATACCAAGTCCTAACGAGTTAAGATCCTGAACGGTGGAACCTGTGGAAATGGGAATGCGGTTCCAAACCGCCCCGTAATCGAAAAAGGTGTAGGCCTGCACATCCCTGAGATATTTTTTCTTCGGCTGGAAGGCTTTTTGAAGTTCCAGCTTAAAAGCCATACCCTGGTCTCCGGTAATTTCAGAAGAATCATAAGCCCGGCCAAATTGTGCGCCGCCTACACCAAATTCCTCAGAAGCCAAAAGTTTTTCAAAAGAATACTGCCAGGAAAACGCTCCCAACAACATCCAGGAAGGCGCCAATTGCTGAAGCCGGAGCACCTGCCCGGAAAGCTTGGTAAAGTCACTGTGGCCCACACTACGGGTCAGGTTTTCCGATCCCGTTTTCGTGGAATCAAAAATATCAAAGCCCTTGCTCAAATTAAAACTCACCAGGTTCACCCCTCGATACTGATCTACAAAATCGTAGGACAACCCTAAGTTAACGATACGCAGGCGGTCTTCTGAATCCAATGTCCCCAGAATATCCGTGCTCGAGTTTCGATGCGTATAACTCAGAGATCCCGTCAGGTTTTCAGCCCTGGATCGGATGAACGGATGTGTGATTTTAAGGGCGAAGGTTTTACTTTCCCCCGCTACCTCAAAATCTTTGAGGGCGGAGCCGGGCTTGGAATCACTGAATGATGCGGAAAAAAACAGTTTGGTGCCCTCAGAAGATATGGGTTGTTCATAGAAGCCACTGAAAAATTGCAATTCATCCGTGTCACTGGTGACCACACCCTGCAAACCGATGCGCTCATAGTTTTTAAAAAGTGCATTGCCAGATAACCCCGCATTTATCTGGATAGGTCCGTTGAACTTAGTGCCCCGGTTATCCAGACCCAAACTTCCCTCATAGGCTTTATTACTAAGAATCAGTGTCATGTTGGTGGCTCCCGGTTTATCTTTGGAAGGAGTGAGAACCGACTTAACTGAAACACCCGGCAAGTCATCCACCAAAAGCAAATATCTCTCAAGATCCTTGGCTTTCAGGGGTCGGGATCTTAAAATTCCTTTTCGATATTCACTGAGAAGCCTTCTCGGGCCGCGCACCTGACCCTGAACGACAACACGATCCACAAAACCCTCAATCACATTAATTTGAACCGCGCCATCCTCAATTTTCTGGGGAGGCACCACCGCTTTGGAAAGAATATACCCATCATTGCGGTACATATTGGTGATTTGCTGGGCAATGATATAGATCTGTTCGAGAGTAATCCTCCGGTGCAGATATTTTCTGAACAGCCGCGAAAATTTTCGCTTGCCATAAATCGTAGAGCCTTTGATGATCATTCTCTGAAGAAGAAAGTTCACCTTCCTCATCGCGGCCGGAAAAACAGGCTTCAAGCTGTCCGGTTTTACCGGCACCCTTTGCGATTGTGGAAACTCCTGTTTTTTGAACCTCTCCTCAAACCGATGGGGGGCGGCCTGCTTGTAGGTCTGGTCTCGTCCCTGAGGGGTAATTTGGGCGTAGGATAACTGTGCCATAGAACTCCACCAAAGGTAGGCAATAACCCCTGTCAGCATTATTTTGCTACAAATTCGATTATTTGCCATCACCCAGTCCATTCAATATGCCTTATTCTTAACGGTATCTCAGAGCCCAAAGTTAAGCCTTTCCCGCATCGCCCCAAAACCTTTGAGTTACCGGAAAAAAAGGAGTTAGACGATTTTTGCTAGCAGACAAATGCACCCATTCCAGCTCAAAATAACCTGCGGTTAGTTCCTAAAAATCAAGGTGTTTGACTTCCCAGCCAGGATCAGGAACCCCCTGCGCAGAAAACCCTTTGTTTGTAAAAAACTATTAAAAAAAATCGTGCTTATTTGTCCCTAAAATTGGGCACAGTTATTCGCCATATAGAGGAGCAAGGAATATGCCAAAAAGGGAGGTCAGCTCAAAAGCATTCAAACAGCTATAAAATAAGGAGTTATGTTATTTTTTTTGCGGGGCTTTGTGATGGGAAATTGAACTTTAAGGGTAAAAAATTCACCCTACGTCAATTAATTGTTTTTCTCTTTAAATTCGCTGGATATCAGAAGAAAATCTCGGATTGGACAAAAAAGGCAAAAGTTTTTGAAACCTCGCCGTTGATATAGTTACAAATAGCCATTTAGGGCCTATGATGGGTAGCAAAAAAAACCCATTGCAAAAATTAATGGTACGGATCAACCTTAAGGGCGTAAACCATGGCAAGTAAGCAATCTATGATAACTTTGAATATGTGCGACTTTTGTTCGCACGAGAGGTCTGAGTGTGGCGCTCAACCCGTTCTGGTAGATTCGCTGAATCTCGATAATCTGGATTCTGATCAAAAACATTCCGTGGTGGCCTGTGACAAGTATGTTAGTCCCGTGTATGTGCTCAAAGAAAGATTCCACGACCCCAACCTGTAGGAATAATTACTACTATCCCAGCTTTTTTCAAACATACCAATTCCCGGCTTTAAGTCCTCTATATCCTAGTTAATAGGTTTTTTTAGCTCCTCCAAACGGACTTTCTCGATCTTTACAGGGTTGTGACAATGGCTTAACAAACATGTAATGGCCACGACCTATACTGTTCCCATGCAAACACTTCTGAAAGAGGAAAAATTATGTCTTGGGAAGGGGACGAGAAAAAAAGATTAGCTGAATATCTTTGGACAAAAATCAATAAAGCGATCCTGAAATCTCCATAAAAAAGCTGCAGAAATTGGAACTCCTTGATTATGTTTCGGAATTCAATCTAGTGCTGGAAGTGGATAAATTGATAGAAAGCATTTTGAAAAAAAATACAACGAAGGAAAACATAGCGGACTCAATCCTTGAAGAATTGCATATTCATGCCGAACTTGGAAATGACCGGGAAGAAAAAGAAACACCCGACCTTCCCTCTTCTTCTAAACTCTCGCAGTGGGTTGACGGCAAAGCCTTGTCAGAAAATGAAATCCGCTTTGAAGAATATTTTAACCAACGGTTCGATGAGAAACACTGGATGAAAAGGGCCAAAATCCGCTTTGACAGCTAGTTTCTTAGCAGCAGATCGTGATATTCGACCATTGCCTGCATGCCCCGAAGGGGTACAACAACTCGTCAAGCCAAGACAGCTCTTTGCTAGTCAAATAGAGTTATTGCCCATTTCCTCCGTGCGCGTGGCAACTTTCATTTGCCCTCATGCCCCGTAGGGGTATTGCCCGGCGCCTATTGAGGGGAAGTGACCAAATGGTCAGCGATGAGAATGATATTCTGCTTATTGACAGCCAAAAACTCCGATTTAAATAAAACATTTCCGGTAACCAGGCAGTAAACCGTCGCATCAGTAACTGGGATAAAACTCTCCTCTCCCTTGATTCAACATATCCAGGAGGCGGTTATGCGGAAGTTTGGAAATCTTTCCTTCTATTTTTTCCCCCGATGTTCGAATTACCGCGTTAACCGTTTCCTTTTTTACAAAAGTATTATAAGCCATAGTCCAATCCTTATAAATTCCCTATAGTTGGCCTGCCTACTGCTTAATTGGGTAGGCTTAGCTTAACGCTCCCTAAAATCAAAATCCAGCAAAAACCCTTTAGCCTGCAATCGCTTTTTCTGGCGAGAAACCGTTTTTCTCGGCTCAACGAGCTATTGTCCATTGCCTCCGGTGGCTCACCGATGGCCCCTATGTTACAATCTGTCGGCTACGAAAAGACCTTTGAAATCCGCTCATTTTTTCGAACCCAAAATTTCGCATGAAACCTAAAACGATCCCAATGCAAACAGTTGTGCCCGACCGCCTGCAGGGTACCGATGGGATTCGCCGGGAAACCAAATCGGCAAAAGATTCAGAATGCCGGGGGTCGACTCCGCTACAAATTTTTCTTGAAAAGGGCTGGATCACCGAAGAGTTTATGGAGCTTTACGTCTATTGCTACGTCAAAAACCAGAAAAAATCGGCTGCGCCAAAAAAAAGAACCATCGTCATCGGCTGGGATCCCAGAGATACTTCCGGCAACTTTACTGAAGCGGTAGTTCGGGGTGTCCGCAAAGCGGGGGGTGAGGCCATGGTTCTGGGTGTAGTACCGACTCCCCTGGTGCCTCTTTTCATGCTACATAATGGAGACGATGGCGGCATTATGGTCACAGCATCCCACAACCCTAAAGACCAAAATGGGATAAAGCTTTTCCTGCCTTTTCATGGCATGAAGCCGTTACCTTCTGACGATATCGACCTGACCCGTAACCTGCTCAAACAAAACTTCGATGCAATTAAAAAACTTCCCCTGAAAGGAGGAAGAACCGATTGCCAACAAAAAGCGTTGGCACTGTTTCAGCATTTCTCCCTACTGCCTGAAAACTCCTGGATCGATTCTCCTGATACTTTAAAAGCCCTCATTCTGGTTGTTGACCCCGCTTTTGGAGCTCTCACAGGAATCGCCGCGCAAATTTTTAAGGAAGCCGGAGTCGGCAAAGTATTAGAAGTCAACGCAGAAAAAAATGGCGCGGTAAACCTGCGCTCTGGAGTCGGTGACCTTGAAGGCTGCCCCCGCATCACCGCAGACATGATCTTGAAACCCGCCGGACTTTTCCATTCCCATAAAGCCGTCGTCAAACTTTTTCAATTGGGCCGGGCAAACCAAAAATCCGCAGAGTCTGGAAGAAAAAGAATTGCCGGAGCCATCTTCGATGCGGATGGAGACCGTTTCTTCCGTCTGGAATACGATCCGTTTCAAGATACCCTGTGGGTCTTAAGCGGAGACGAGACCGCCATCCTGCAGGCACGACATTTAGTATCCCGCTTTCCCGGGAAATACTCGCTTTATATCAATACTGTGGAGAGCGACCTCAATGCCTCTGCCTCTGCCAAATCAATGGGGCTGACCCCTCTCCTCACGGCGGTTGGCGATAAATGGATCCTGCTTAAAATCCGCCTCGCGCTGTTGCAACAAAAAGTATCGACACTCACAACGCACAAAAAACTTAAAAATAAAATCGCATCGCTACAAAAAAAAAGGGTGACAAGAGTGGCGGACCTTCTAAACCTCGAAGCGTCTATTCCGGAAACTCAGACCACGACAAAAAATGATTTCCAGGTTCTGGCGGTAGGCAGCGAAGAAACAGGGCACAATATCACCACCGCTTTCTTAACGCCCCCCAACCAAAAAGAGATGTCGATATATTCCGGCAATGGCTTAAAAAGTGCTCTCAACACCTTTGCCGCCACCGAGCATCTGGCAACAACCCTGTCACCCAAAAGGTATATCCAGTCTGTTCGCCAACCTTTTTCACCCGGATTCAAATCCACTCTTTACACGTATTATATCTGTCAGGAACTATTTTGCAGAGATTCTCAAGTATGGGGAAAAGTTAAGAGGCTACTATTTCAAAGCGCAAAACAAAGTGGGTACTCCGCCAAGACTCGAAACTTCCCTGACGACCCGGATATGTTATATATTTCCCTTTCAGGAGGAAAAGCCGGTATCTTTGTAAGAAATTCCGGCACCGAAAACAAAATCAGCGTTAACCTGCGGGGAAGAAAATTGGATGCCGGGAAACTGAAAAAAATAGGGCTGGAGGTTCTTAAACTTTTGTTCTCCCTACTTAAAAACCGTGACAACCTTTTTTATAAACTGGAATTGTATGCCCTCAGCCAAATTGCTTCCCAACCAGTAATCGACAAAGAGTTGGAAATAAAAAACCAGTACAAATCCAGGCTGATTAACGAAATGAGAAAGCAGAACCTTATTCAATTAAGCCTCGAGGGAAACCGCCTGACTCCTCTTGGCAAATGGTACATAAATCACTAGCCGGCGAACCGCCGGTGGCAAAGTGCACGTGATACTCTTCCTTAGCTTTCGTGCCCCGAAGGGGTAATAGCTTTTGCTGGCGAGCAAAGAGTTGTCTCGGCTTAATGAGTTTTTGCTATATTCCTGCTGGGCGTGGTCCGGCTCAACAGACCCCTTTCCTCCCCCGACAAGGGGGAATTGAGGGGGTTGTTTTTTAACAAAAAGAACTAGAACTTTTAAAGATGAAAGATTTAAACCTGTTTTTTTCAGACCTGAGCGAACCTTATCGGGAGATTTTTGCCGATTGTGAGCACGTATGGGAACCTTTAACAACACTGGGACCCCGGCTGAAACAGATGATGCGCAAAAAAGCCCAGAGTGTATCTCATATCTCCCATTTACCTGGGGTAAGGACCACCCTGGATTCCGCCAGTTACCACCGAGGTGAACAAGGGCTTTACGTCCAGGACTGGATCGATCTGGCTGAACCCGTTTATTTTAACGAACTGGATATCTTCATTGGTAAAGGGACACAATTGGAACCTTCGGCCATTATCAAAGGCCCCGCTATGATTGGTGAGAACTGCGACATCCGGCAAGGAGCTTATATCCGTGGAAACGCCCTGATCGGAAACCACTGCGTGGTCGGCCATGCCACCGAATTGAAAAACAGCATTCTCATGGATCATACCGAAGCGGGCCATTTCAACTATATCGGTGACAGTATTATAGGAAGCCATGTCAACCTGGGAGCGGGATCGAAACTGGCCAATCTGCAATTGAGAAGTGCCGACGAAAAAAGCAAGAACTATATCAACACTATCCAAATCACTCTCGACTCTGGAATCCTGGATACCGGAATGGAAAAACTGGGTGCGGTGATCGGCGACAATGTTGAACTGGGTTGTAATGCCATCGTCTGCCCTGGCACATTGATCGGAAAAGATGTTTGGATCTATCCCGGCCTGACAGTCCCGAAAGGCTACTACCCTGCCGGAACCCTGCTCGTTCCAAAAGACCGTAAACCCCAATCAATACGGAAATAATGGAACACCACGAATCTCAAAACGAGACCCGGCTCGATGAATTTTTCGAAATGTTCGATGCCGTTGAAGATGATATTGCTGAACTGGTTTCTGATGAAAATGAAGAGCCTCGCCAAATCGGCGGGTACGAATGCCTGTTCATCGCCTTCAGTAATCTGCGTCTTTATTGCGAAAATTCTGGAATCCGCCTAAAACAGATAGAAGACCAGTACAAGGAGCTCAAAAAATCACAAATTGACGAAGAATCTGGCACATTGGCTGTTCATGAAGATTTGGATGAAAACAACGAGGTCGTCAATTTCTGCAAACTGCTGGAACAGATCGAAGACAGTTTTTCCGCTTTGGAAAAACGGTGTGAAAAAAGCGGAGAAGTTTTTGACGAATGGGCCTGCGTCCTCATCATGTATTTCTATCTCAGGAATTATTGCGTAAAAGAAAAAGTCGATTTTGAAAAGCTTCTGAAAGAAATTTCACACCTCCATTCTGAAATAGATAAGGATGAAAATTCTTAAGAGACCAGATATTTGCAGAATCCGTTTCTATTAAATGATATATTGGCTCTACAGGTTGTCTGCGGGCTCATGCCCCTTTGAAACAGCCAAAGAACCCGGGTCAAAGGCCATCGTGTAAACCCTTGAAATATAATGCGGATGTGGCGGAACTGGCAGACGCGCATGATTTAGGATCATGTTCCTTACGGAGTGGAGGTTCAAGTCCTCTCATCCGCACCACTACCCGTGGAGGGGGAGAAAAACCTCCCTAACGGGAATAGCAAATAGCAAGGGCTGGTTGGGCCGAGATAACTCGTTGCTCGCCAAATAAAGTGATGGTACCCCTTCGGGGCATGAAGGCTGATGAAAAATATAACGTACACTGGCCCCACGCCTAGTGGGCTTAGAAAAAATTAGCGAATAAATAGAGACCCCTTTTAAACATTTTGGAAACTTATGAAAATAGAAATCGAAGACGTTGATTCCTGTAACAAAAAAATCAAGTTCGAAATCCCTCACCAGGAATACGACAAAAAGGTAAAACAGTATTATCAAAGGCTCGGGCGCGAGGTTAAAGTTCCCGGATTCCGCAAAGGAAAAGTGCCCATCGCGCTTCTGGAAAAACAGTTTGGCCCGGATGTCAAAAAAGAAGTCTTGAGCAACCTGATCAGCGAGGAGCTCAATAACGCCATTGTAGAAAAAGACCTGAGAGCGGTGGGCCAGCCCCACCTTTTGGAAGTCAGCGCCGAAGACGGAACGGATATCACGGTTTCCGCATCCATCGAGGTACTCCCAACCATAAAACTGCAAGACTACTCTGGTATTGAACTCGCGATGGCAATCCCGCGCATCACCGATGAAGATGTCAACCAGACCATTGAGGTAATGCGTCAGCGTATGGCAAAGACAGTCACCGTGACCGACCGCCCCGCCCAGGATAAGGATTTACTCAAAATAGATTTTACCAGCAAGCTCGGCGACCAACCCTTTGAAGGCGGGTCCGCGCAGGACCAAATCATCCAGGCGGGGGCAGGGCAATTGATTGAAGGACTGGACAAGGGCATGATTGGCATGGAAATTGGCGAAACCCGGGACATTCAGGTGCAGGTCCCCGAAGATTACCCCAACAAGGAAATCGCCGGGAAAGATGTGGATTTCCAAATTGTGTTGAAAGGCATTCAAGAGCAGAAACTACCGGACCTGGACGATGAGTTTGCCCGCAGTGTGGAAGACAAAAATTATGAAAGCATGGACAATATGAAACAGAGCGTCCGCTCCGAACTGGAAGGTTTTGAACTTAAGGAAGCCCGCAAAGCAGTGAAAACAAAATTGGCGGGAAAAATCACCGAGTTGAATCAGGTAGATCTTCCGGAAGGGCTTTTGAAAGATCAGGTCAAGTTCATGGCCGAGCAGGCCAGAAAAAAACAGGAGAAAGAAAGCAGTCACGCACATCATGACCATGAACATGACCACGATCATGGTATTGAGGTAACTCCCGAACTACTCAAGCAATATCGCGAACCGGCCATGAAAGCCCTGCAGGAAGAACTGATTCTCGACCAATTGGCCCGGGACCTGAAAGCAGAAGTCACCGAGGAAGAATTGGAACAGGAAGTCAAAAACATGTCCCAATTGCTGGGCGGGGGCAACCTGCAACAGATTAAACGGGAATGGGAAAAAAATGGCATCCTGGCCCGACTTCACAATCGCATGAAACGGGATAAAACCCTTGAGGCCGCACTGGAAAAGGTGACGATCAAAGAAGAAATAGTTGACAGAAAAGATTTAATTGCTGATAATTAAAAAACAACCATTACGAAGATATCTAATTATTTTTTAATGACTTACAAGCCGAAAACGCTTTCGGAACCACAACCGGATCCAGAAAGAAGTTTTTTCCTTGCCCCATTTCTAATCTAGAGAAAACCATGACCAAAACTTACAACCAGTTAGTACCCATTGTTGTTGAACAAACCAGTCGAGGCGAGAGGTCTTATGATATTTATTCGCGCCTTCTCAAAGACCGAATCGTTTTTATAGGAAGCGCAGTTGATGATCATATGGCCAACCTTATCATCGCCCAGTTGCTGTTTCTGGAATCCGATGAGCCCGATCAGGATATCTACCTTTATATAAACAGTCCGGGCGGCCAGGTCAGCTCCGGAATGGCGATCTACGACACCATCCAATATATCAAACCGGATGTTCAAACGATCTGCATTGGTCAGGCTGCCAGCATGGGGGCGTTGCTCCTTACCGCTGGCGCACCGAAAAAACGGTTTGCCCTGCCACACTCACGCATCATGATCCACCAACCGAGCGGAGGGTTTCAGGGACAACATACCGATATCGAAATCCAGGCGAAAGAAATCACCAGAATCCGGGCCATTCTGGATTCCATCCTGTCCAAACACTCAGGAAAAAGTGTTAGCCAGGTCAACAAGGATACCGAGCGGGATCATTATATGACAGCGGAAGAAGCCAAGACTTACGGCCTCATTGACAGCGTGATCAGCAACCGGGACGAGGCCCATAAGGGCAAGGGCAAAAAGAAAAGCGAATAGAATGAGCTCGTGGGCTCAATTCCAACCCTTTTGGAGAGGGCTTTATGGCAAAGAAAAGTACAACCACCGGGAATTATCGTTGCTCTTTCTGCGGGAAAAGCCAGGATGAAGTCAAAAAACTGATTGCCGGACCCAGCGTCTACATCTGTGACGAGTGTATTGAGCTTTGCAATGAAATCATGGTGGAAGAGTGGGCCCAGGAAAGGGCGAAGACTTCCAGCATCTTCTTAAACCTCATGATTTATACAAGCACCTCGATCAGTATATCGTTGGGCAGGAACGTTGCAAAAAAATCCTTTCCGTTGCTGTTCACAACCATTTTAAAAGGGTCGACTCCAACCTTGACCTGGA
>Ga0114999_10007955_pt1 | contig 11925 bp, 13 predicted proteins | sample ArcticOcean_MG_C_3_FD_89820 | JGI IMG/M metagenome (GOLD analysis project Ga0114999, IMG submission 89820) | Marine microbial communities from western Arctic Ocean - ArcticOcean_MG_CB8_126 | ecosystem: Environmental > Aquatic > Marine > Oceanic | place: Arctic Ocean: Canada Basin | collected...
CACGGCACTCTATCTCGCGTGTGATGAGTCAAGTTATACAACGGGCGCCACGCTGTACCCGAATGGCGGAATGTACAACGCCTGAGCGTACCCAACTGATCGATCCCGAGTCTTTACAACCGTGTATAGAGTCGTGAATAGAAGACTCGGTGATCGAACAATCGTCATTATATTCAATTACTTAAAAAAATATGTGGCGGAGGGGCAGGGATTCGAACCCTGGATGCCTCTCGACATGCCGGTTTTCAAGACCGGTGCATTCAACCGCTCTGCCACCCCTCCGTGGCGCGCATATTAGGACATCCACTTTCGGATGTTAAATGTGAACGACAATTTTGGGTTGGTTTTTTTTGGCCATGCCCAATGGAGGGTAGAACGTGGTCGATGCAGGGATTGACTCGGGCCATCCATGGCCCTCGGGCTTCGCCCGCGCCGTCGGCGCGCCCAAATCCGCTTCCTGCCGATTTGTCGAACCCTGGATGCCTCTCGACATGCCGGTTTTCAAGACCGGTGCATTCAACCGCTCTGCCACCCCTCCGTGGCGCGCATATCAGGACATCCACTTTCGGATGCTAAATGTGAACGACAATTCTTGGGGATGACCGTGCAGCGAGCCGATGTCAGATCCCCGACGTTGAACCTTGACACACCGGGAGCACAGCCTTGACATGCCCATGTCAGCCGATGAAGCTCGGAATGAGCGCAGGTAGTTCAGCGGCGACAACCCCCGGCCAAATCGCGTCGCTTCGTGACCGCACCTGGGTCGTCACTCCCGACGTATTTGATCAGCAATGGCTGGTCCGTCTGCACGCGGGTCTCGAATCGATCGCGCGGGTCAAGCCGTTGAAATCACACCAGCCATACCTGCCGTTGACTGCTCCGCTCACCGACACGTCTGTCGTTGCCAACCCCGCAGCGTTCGCGCATGTTCACGCCATGCTCGGTGAGTTGGTCGTCGGTCCGCTTGGCATGCACCGGCAAGCTGGCGGCGCAAGGGACATGTGGGTGCATCGGGACAGGCCGCAGTTGTTTTCAGACATCAAAATGCCTCGGTCCGCGTATTCGCTCGTCGTGCAGATTGCGTTGACCGACTTCACCGACGCCAATGGCGCGACTGAGGTCTGGCCGCCGTCACATCTGCTTGTTGACGCGAGTGCGGGGGGATCAGGCTCGCGTCACCGAAACGAGCGGCAGCCACGCCATCCGAGCCGATGACGATGCCTGCTGGCGCGCTTTGCCTGCGCGACTCACGCCTGTGGCATCGCGCGCGGGAGAATTGACCGGTTGCGGACGGGGTGATGCTGACCACCTACGAGCGCGACCTGGGTCAGTCTAAATTGACCCGGTTTCGGGCAGCGCGGTCGCGGTCCGGCCGGTAGCATCCTTAACCGACGACGCTTTCCGGACTAGATCCACCCGCGATGTCATTTCCTGTGCGTGCGATAATCCAACGCAATGGCCGAATTACTTATCATCATCGCGCTTGTCGGCGTCGTCTTCTACTGGCAAGCGGCCGTCCACAGCAAGGACATCGCAAGGCAGGTTGCGCGCCGTGAATGTCAGCGCTGCGGGGTGCAGTTTCTGGACCAATCGGTGCACCAGTCGCGCCTGTCGATGAGTCGCGATACAGAGGGTCATTGGCGCCTGTGGCGAGATTATCGGTTTGAATACTCAGAAGATGGTGAGACACGCCGTCAGGGTACGATCGTAATGCTGGGCCAGCGCGTCGTCAGCACGCGCATGGAAACGTTCTCGCCGATCATTCACTAACAGCATTTCACGGTGCTGGATTGCCGCGCTGTCGCACAGGGAACACCGCAGCATATTGCTTTAGTTCCATGAAAGGCTGCTGAAAAAGCAGCTTGCTAGACCGATATATGGATTTCACGTTCGCTTCGCGAGCCATGAATCGCATCGGCCGCAAATCGCCATTGTTAAGTCGTTTATTTGTCGCGAGCGGGCCGAGGCCCGCGACTCTGAAAAAGTGCAGGAAAGCACTTTTTCAGCACCTTGCTAGAACGGCCTTGCCATTACGCCGTCCAGGGTGCACCCACGGGGTGTCAGCGCCAGCATTCAGCCCGGGGCGAAAGTCTCATCGAACGCATCCCGCCACTTGGCAAGGTCTGTTCCCGCCGCATCCTGCAGCAGCACGCCCATGTAGTGCGATCCTTCTGAATCCCGCACCCACCGGACCCCGCGGCGCACAAGGTACATAGCGAAGGGGTTGCCGATGCCGATCGTGACATTGACCAGGCTGCCGGGTGCAATCACCTTGTCGGTGCGAAATTGGATGCCGTGAATCGAGAAGTCTACAGCCTTGCAAGACAGCGACACGCCGACCATGTCCGGGTCGTCATCGCATTCGTGGACATGCACTAAGAAGCGGACCGCTGACGACACTCGGTCTTCGCTGCGTTTATCCATCGCTCCTTCTCCTTAAAGATTCGGACTCCTTCCGACATGCGCCCTCATAGTGCATCGGAGGTTGGACCCGTGATGATGTCAGGACCCAAGTGGCACTTTAAGACTATGGGGACGATCCACGCCAGTTTTGTGCGCTGGGTCCGGGTGCCGGTCGTCAGACGGACACTTTGGGTCGATTCACTTACGGTTAATTCACTTGGGCTCGATTCGCTTGGGCTCGATTCACTTCGGGTCGATTCACTTCGGGTCGATGAGGGTACGATACGTGCGCAGGTGCTTTAGCGCTTCTGCATGTTGACCTACCAACTCGTAGAGTCGCGACAGATTGTAGTGGGCATCGGCAAACGATGGCGCTTTTTTGTATTCGGTAATCGCCTCCTGAATGCGCCCGAGGTCCTCAAGCAGGGTGCCGAGGTTGAAGGCTGCGAGGACGTTCTCAGGTTCAGTGGTGAGCGCCCGTCGATAGTGGCTCTCCGCCTCTTCAAGCTTGCCGGATTCATGCTGCACACGACCCAGATTGACGTGCGCGTCCGCGTGATAGGGGTCAAGTTCCAGCGCTCGTTCGTACGCCCCCGGCGCATCTTCCGGGCTCACGGCCTCGAGATCGACACCCAGATCAAACCAGTCGTCACTGGTGAGCCGGTCTGAGTCCTCAGCCTCTTTTTTGGCTTTGCGCGCGAGTGGCGCGACGTCGCCGGCGAGTTCGCTCACGGTAAAGTTGAACTGCAACTGGCCGGTCTCGGCGCTGAAGAGCTGATTGCCGTCACGAACCATGACTTCGCCGTCGCCGCCGCTGATTCGCACCGACGTCAGAGATTTACTTTGCAGCAGCCGCGTCTTGAGCCGGAAGAGGGCCCGGTTCACCCGCGATTTGCCGATGCCTGCGGCGATCAATTCCCGGGCCGTGCGCAGGATGATGATGTCCTGAAAGCTGAAACGATAGTGCAGGCCGGGTCCGCGTTCTGGCTCAAGCGCGCCGCTGCGCGCGATCTCGCGCACCGTTTCCTGCGGCATGTCGAGCAGTTCGCCGACCTCCCGGGTGCTGTACCCTTTCATGGTGACCTCACGCGGAAGTGGCTGTCGAAGCGATCAATAACTATCCTTGCGGGCAGCCCCGCCAACGCTTGCTAGACCGCCTTACCTGGCAGCCACTTTGGACTTACTGCTCTTTTTTTAGGGACGGCCTTTTTCTGGGCCGAAGCAGGCTTCTTGCCGTCATCATCTTTCTGAGCCTTCAAGCTGGCCTTCAGGGCTTCCATGATGTCGATGATCTTGGTCTCGTTCTGCTCTTCCGGTTGAACGACGATTTCCTGGCCGTTCACTTTTTGCTCGATCACTTCTGCGATGTGATCGCGCACTTCGTCGCGGTAATTCTCGGGCTCAAACTTCTCGTTTGAAACCTGCTCCACGAGTTGAATTGCCAGCGCTAGTTCTTCATCCTTGATCTCCGCATCCGGAATCTCAACCTCATCCATGGTGCGTAGCTCTTCGTGATGGCGCAATTGAATCATGACAAGTCCGTCATCCAGCGGGTGGATTAGCACCAGGTATTGTTTGCCGCGCGCGGCGTATTTGGCGAGAGCGGACTTGCCGGTCTTGCGCATCGCGGCCGCCAGCAGGTGGTAGGACCGGGCCGCGCCTTTGTCCGGCCCCAGGAAGTTGACCTTTTCCACATACAGTGAGTTAACTTGATCTGCAGGAATGAATTCTGCGATCTCAATCTCGTTGGTGGACTTGACGTCCATGGCCTTGATCTCGTCGGGCGTGAAGAGCACGTATTGGCCCTTGGAGAATTCGTAGCCTTTGACGCGATCTTCGCGTTCGACAAGTTCGCCGTCGGCGACAGAAACGTACTGCTGTTTCAGACGGGAGCCGTCTTTGCGCAGCATGTTGAATCGAACCGCGCTGGTCGAGTCTGTAGTGGAAAATAGCTTGACCGGTATGGAGACCATACCGAAGGAAATCATTCCGGTGCCGGTTGCGCGTGCCGCCATTGTTGTCTCCTTGGGTCCGGGCCATGCGGATGGACGTATTCTGTCCGCGTTGGGTCGCCGTTCTCGGTTGCTCTCGGGTGGCGATTCCCCCGCGGGATGGGGACGCCCTTCCTGTTTCGTGCTGACCTTTTGTGCACACGGAGGACGCACACGCAGGACGCGCACGGAGAAGAGAGCCTCCGATGTTCGTTCAATGACCGGTAACTATCGCGTAACAGCAGGTTGTCTGTCAACGCAATCGGTCCATCAGTTTCGAATACAGCTCTGAGCAAAAACAAGCATTTAGCCCTGGTTTGTAACGTGACTTGGACTTTGGCTTGCGCGCAAAAAAGGGCAACGTTCGTCGCGCCTGGAGTCCGCTGCGTCGCCAGGAGGTGGCATGCTCTGTTACGGGGTTGCGCGGGTCGGTTCATCGTCTGGTATCGTCCATAAAATCCGTTGATCCATTGATGATGAATAACGATGATAAATCACGCGAATAACGTGATGTAATATATTGATTAATAAAAAATGATAGGGCGGAAGTTATTCCGGTTTTGTTTTGAAAGGAGCGCGGTGACATCCGCATGGGACGATCGGTATTCACGCGATGCGGGCTTTCTCGAATACCCGCCATAAACCCTCCGTCAACGGATGGCAGAGCCATTTCGAATGTGGCTGCCGGTCTGCAGTTCAACAACGCTATAATCGCGCGCTTTCATGACCGACCCTTGGCGTACGGAGATTCGACAATGGCAAATTTCAAATGGGACGACCCGTTCTTCCTGGACGAACAATTGACCGAGGACGAGCGCCTTGTCCAGAAAACCGCACATGACTATGCCCAGGAGAAGCTGCTGACCCGCGTGCAGCAGGCGTACCGCGACGAATTTTTCCATCGCGAGATCATGAACGAGTTCGGCGAACTCGGACTGCTTGGTCCAACCCTGCCGGTGGAATATGGCGGCTCTGGCGTCAACTACGTTTGTTATGGCCTCGCCGCGCGCGAGGTCGAACGGGTCGACAGCGGCTACCGTTCTGCGATGAGCGTGCAGTCGTCGCTGGTCATGCATCCAATCTATACCTATGGCGACGAGGACCAGCGCAAACGCTATCTGCCGAAGCTGGCGACCGGCGAGTGGGTGGGCTGCTTTGGGTTGACGGAGCCCGACCACGGCTCCGACCCGGGCGGCATGGTCACGCGCGCGGACAAAATCGACGGCGGCTACGTGCTCAATGGCGCGAAAATGTGGATAACCAACTCGCCCATCGCGGACATCGCCGTGATCTGGGCCAAGCTTGACGGCGTCATTCGGGGTTTCATTGTCGAGCGTGGGATGGCCGGTTTCTCAACGCCCATAATCGAGGGCAAATTCAGCCTGCGGGCGTCAGTCACGGGCGAGATCGTGTTGGACAACGTCGAGATTCCGGACGCGAATCTGCTGCCCAATGCCAAGGGCCTCGGCGGACCATTTGGCTGCCTGAACAAGGCACGTTATGGCATCGCCTGGGGCAGCATGGGCGCCGCCGAGTGCTGCTGGCATGCGGCTCGAAACTACACGCTGGAGCGAACGCAATTCGGACGCCCGCTCGCAGCGAACCAGTTGATCCAGAAAAAGCTGGCCGACATGCAGACCGAGATAACGCTCGGCCTGCAGGGCTGTCTGCGCATCGGTCGGTTGATGGACGACGACAACTGCCCGATCGAGAATATCTCGCTCATGAAGCGCAACAACTGCGGCAAAGCGCTCGATATTGCTCGGATGGCGCGTGATATGCATGGGGGCAACGGCATTTCGGATGAGTATGAGGTGATCCGGCACGTTCTGAATCTGGAAACGGTCAACACTTACGAAGGCACTCACGACATTCATGCCCTCATCCTGGGCCGGGCGCAAACGGGCCTGCAGGCATTTACTGGTCGTTAACAGCGCGTGTCTCGCCGAGAGCCGAGTTGGGCGGGCGCAGGGAAAAACCCTGACGAGCGACGCATGTGAAGACCGGAGTAGCCCGCGTCTGGTTGTTTCACAGGGATGACGCGGCGGCGAGTCCGGATGAGCGGGGAAGATGAGAAGGGGAAGATGTTGGGGTCCATGCGGGTCCTGACTTAAGTGTCGCGCGGCGGCCAGGCGTGATGGAGGGGCAACGACGGCCCATCATCCGGGAGTCTGGCGAACGCGCGGCTGACCACGTCGGGCGGATGTCGCACACGTGTGGCCGATTTCCCAGCCAGAAAACAGAGATCTCCGGAGCGAATTGCAGCCCTTGCGTACAGCCGCTCGTGGTGTCCGCCCTTCCATTATCGGCAACGTCAGTTTATGTTTGATTTCGCTTCTCTTTACGAGGGAAAACTGTGATCAAAGTTCTGGTCGTTGATGATCATCAGCTTGTCCGTGTCGGCACTGCGCGTCTTCTTTCCGATGAATCGGACATTGAGGTTGTGGGGCAGGCGGCGAGCGGTGAGGAAGCCGTGGAGAAATCAAGGCAGTTGCGTCCCGATGTGATCCTCATGGATGTGCAAATGCCGGGGATGGGTGGTCTTGAAGCAACCAAGCGGTGTATCCGGGGAAATGAAGACGTGAAGGTGATTGCGGTCACTGTCTACGAAGAAGAGCCGCATCCGTCGCAACTCATGGGTGTTGGTGCGGCGGGGTACCTCACCAAGCGCGCAGACGTCAGTGAGATTGTCCGCGCGATTCGAACCGTCTGTGCCGGCCAACGGTACATCAGCACAGACGTCGCGCAGCAATTGGCCCTGCGCCCGTACTCAAGCAAAGACTCATCGCCCTTCGAACTGCTCTCGGGCCGCGAGATGCAGATCACCATGATGGTTGTTGGCGGCCACACGGTGCCCGAGATCTCAAAGAACCTCAGCCTTAGCTCCAAAACCATCAATAGCTATCGTTACCGAATTTTCGAGAAGCTCAGTATCAGGAACGATGTCACCCTGACGAAGATGGCGATCAAGTATGGTCTGATCAACGCCGAAGCGGTCGCCTGACTGCCTCCGAAGGTCGCCTGAGTGCCTCCAAAGAAAGCAAGCTCCGGTCGCGATCACATGCTCGACTTTTGACGAGGCGGTGTTTAAAAGAGCCGCCTAATCAGGTGTCATATGATCAGCAGTCGCGCGCATGACGCTCGACTTAATTTCTACCAGCAACTCCGGTTCGCTTACTGCGCCACGATGCGAAGTGCGCATGGAATGCGGTTGTTTGGTCACGTTTGGTCGCGAGAACTTTTCAGGGGACCAAGAATAGATAGTGGACCAAAAATAGTGGACCAAAAAACAGTGGACCGAAAAATACGGTGCCGCATGTCGATCTGCCGGGAGCCGTAGATGTCTGAGCGGCGCCTGAACGACTGCCGACGTTGCCCGCGCCTGGTCCGTCATCGGCGCGAAGCGGCGAGCACTGCAGACTATTGGGCGCGACCAGTCCCCGCCGCGGGTCCGGATGACGCGCGCCTGCTGGTGGTTGGGCTCGCACCCGGGGCAGAGGGCGCTAACCGGATGGGCGCGCCGTTCTATGGCGACGACGCCGGAGCGGTTCTGCGGCGCCGGCTCGCATCTGTGCCGACGGCCGTGCGGATCACCAACGCGGTCAAATGTCTGCCGCCACAGAACCGACCGAGTCTGGCCGAAGTGCGGCGCTGTCAGCCTTACCTGGCGGACGAGATTCTGGCCCTGCGGGAAGCGGGTCATCAGGCGGGCTTGCCCGCGGTCATACTCGCGCTGGGTGTCATCGCCCACAAAGCGGTGGTTGAGGCGCTGGCGATCGAACCCGGGCGCTATCGATTCCAACACGGCGCCCTGTGGCAACCGCATCGGGGTCTTTTCCTGTTGGACTCCTATCACTGCAGCCGCTATAACATTCACACTCGCCGTCTGACGGAGCCCCAGTTCGCGGCGGTGATAGATCGCGCCGCAGGGCTGCTCGGGCGACCGTGATCCTGGTTGGATGCGCGCCGGTCATGCAAGGCCGTAACGACGCCGCAGAGGTCACCTGGTCGAGCCGCACACCCAGGTCCTGCTCGGTCACGGGGCGGTCCCGCGTCCGCTTCTTTATGCGAAGCGATTCATTCGAGTCGGACATCCACGCTGGTCGTTGTTAGATTGGTATATCGATGGACGCACTAACGGACACGCGACAACCGTGCCGGACAGATCATGACGATTGATGAGAAGAAAGGCGGGGTGGCGGAGACTGGCACCGATGCCGCGGTGACGTTGCCGCCAACCGAGTCGGTGCCGCCCAGCGTGTCTGACGGGGAGATGTCACCCCCTGACACACCTGCGGTGGACCTCCCGACTGGTGCTGCTGATGACAGCGCTCGCCCCGCATCCCGAAAGTCACGGTTTGAGCCTGCGCCTTACGTCAAGCAACTGCCGCTCCGGCCCGGCGTCTATCGGATGTTTGACGAGGCCGATGCCATTTTGTATGTCGGCAAAGCCAAATCCCTGCGGGCGCGGGTCTCCAGCTACTTCAGGAACAAGGCACTCGACAACAAGACCCTGGCGCTGGTCGGTCGCATCCAGCGCATCGAAGTAACCGTGACGGCAAGCGAGACCGAAGCCCTGCTCCTCGAGCAGAGCCTGATCAAGGAGCTGAAGCCCCCGTACAACATTGTCTTCCGCGACGACAAATCCTATCCGTACATTTACCTTTCGAGCGAAGACGAATACCCCCGACTTGCATTTCATCGAGGTGCGCAGAAGCGTAAGGGTCGCTATTTCGGACCGTTCCCCAGCGCCTACTCGGTGCGTGACAGTCTCAACATCCTGCAGAAGGTATTCCGGGTCCGGCAGTGCGAGGACACATTCTTCAAAAACCGTACGCGTCCCTGCCTGCAGTACCAGATAAAGCGCTGCTCGGGGCCATGCTGCGATCTGGTTGAGCCGGCGCAATATGCTGATGACGTGGATGACGCGGCGAGGTTTCTGGAAGGCAAGAGCGTGCAGATACTGGAGGATTACGCGGTACGCATGGAAACCGCTGCGGCAGAACTTGCGTTCGAGCGGGCTGCGGTCTATCGCGACCAGATCAGCCACCTGCAAAGAATCCAGGAGCAGCAGTATGTCGTCGGCGGCCACGGGGACATTGACGTCATTGCGGCCGTGGTGAATCCGGGCGGTATCTGCGTTCTGGTGATGTACATCCGCGGTGGCCGCATGCTCGGCAACAAGACCTATTTCCCTGCGCAGCGCTTGTTGCTGTCAGCCGCGGATGTGCTGGCCGCATTCATCCCGCAGTTTTATCTCTCCGGCCAGGGTGGACGGGACATGCCGGGAGAGATCGTCGTCAATGCGGCGCTGGCCGAACGCGACCTATTGACGGCCGCGCTTGCAACGAACAGTGCGCGCAAAGTCGCCATTTCAGACTCGGTCAGGAGCCACCGCCGTCGCTGGCTAGACCTCGCCACGACGAACGCGGAACAGGCGCTCGGCACGCATCTGTCTAATCGCGATAACGTCAGAAGTCGCTTCGAGGCATTGCAGGATGCCCTTGGGCTGGAGGTCATGCCGCAACGTCTGGAGTGCTTCGACATCTCCCACAGCGCCGGCGAGGCGACCGTTGCGTCCTGCGTTGTCTTCGACGGCGACGGTCCGCTGAAATCCGCTTACCGCCGGTTCAACATTGACGGCATAACGCCGGGCGATGATTACGCAGCGATGGCGCAGGCGTTGCGCCGGCGGTACACGCGGTTGAAAAAGGGTGAGGCGCGGATGCCTGACATCCTGGTCATTGACGGTGGACGCGGGCAACTTGCCGAGGCCGAAGCGGTGTTGGCGGAACTCGGCATTGAGGGTGTTCGCCTTCTCGGCGTGTCGAAGGGACCGGAACGTAAAGCCGGAATGGAGCGCATCCACCTCGGTGGCAGTGGGGAAGTGCCGCTTGCTGCGGACAATCCGGCGATGCACCTCATTCAGCACATTCGGGACGAGAGTCACCGTTTTGCGATCACGGCGCACCGTGCTCGTCGCGGCAAGAAGCGGACCGAGTCGTTTCTGGAGCACATCGCCGGTGTGGGACCAAAGCGTAGACGGGCGTTGCTACGGCACTTCGGTGGCAAAGATCGCGTCGAGCGGGCGAGCGTAGAAGAGTTGGCAAAGGTCGACGGCATCAGTCAGAAGCTCTCGCAACAGATCTACGATGCGCTGCACAGCGGTTAGCAGGTAGGCGAAAAGCCGTCTGATCAGCACGTCGGTCAACGCCTGGCCGAGACGGGTCGCGGCATAAACAGGTTGGATAGACAGGCGGGAAAGAGAGGTCGGGCAGTGAAGCCGAATCGGCGCTAAAATAGTGACGCCGGTGGCCTTCATTGGAAGGGAAGTCTGGTGGGTGGTGGAGTCACAACGCGGTAGCTTTTTGCAGTTGGATTGCGGTTGCGGTTGCAGTTGCAGAGAGGTCGGAAAACGCTTGCCTGCCTTGCAAGAGACTTCGACCACGTCGGTGTCGGACGGACCCGCCTGGGAGAACAGGATCAACACACCAAACATCATTACCAGCTTGCGGATTCTTCTGATCCCGATTCTGGTCATCGTCTTTTACTTGCCAGTTGAGAGCCGTTACCTGCTTGCGGCCGCTGTGTTCACGCTCGCGAGCATCACTGACTGGCTCGATGGGTATCTCGCGCGGCGTCTGGGGCAAACAACGCCATTCGGTGCGTTTCTGGATCCCGTCGCTGACAAGCTGATCGTTGCCGTCGCCCTCGTCTTGCTGGTTGAAGTGCACGCCAGCGCCGTTCTCGCTATACCCGCTTTGGTCATTGTGTGTCGTGAAATCGCCGTTTCGGCGCTGCGCGAATGGATGGCCAAGTACAGCGACTCGCGTGGGGTTGCGGTGTCGTTCGTCGGCAAGGTCAAAACAACGCTCCAGATGATCGCCCTCATCGTGCTGCTCGCGATGGGACCACAGTACGGCAATCCGCTGGTCACGCTCGGATATGTCCTTCTCTACGCAGCCGCGGGCCTGACGCTGTGGTCGATGTATCTCTATCTGAAAGTGGCCTGGCCCGATCTCTCCTCTCGCATGGGCGGATGAAACGGCCCTGGCTATACAGGCCGTTTTTGGTCATCTGGGCGGCGTTTGGTGCCCGGGGCCGGACTTGAACCGGCACGGCCTTGCGGCCACAAGATTTTAAGTCTCGCGTGTCTACCGATTTCACCACCCGGGCGGGAAGGGCAACGGCGGGGCCGATTGTAGGCAAAAAAAGCGCGTCCGACGACCTGAATGCCAACCCGTTGATGCCACGCCGGTCGCAATCGAGGATACGTTGCCTGCGGCAGGCGGGCCGGGCGGCGACAAAGTGACCAGCCAGCGGCGTGCTTTGCTGCTGGGCGGCGCCACCGTTCTCTGTTGGTCAACCATGGCGACCGCATTCAAGCTGACACTCGCGATCCTCGAGCCGGCACAGTTGTTGTTCGTCGCGACCACTGCGTCCGCCACCGTGTTGCTGGTAATCATTGGGGTGCGGGGCGAACTCGCTACATTCATCTCCCTGACGATGCGCCACTGGCGCATGACGATAC
>Ga0114999_10007956_pt1 | contig 11918 bp, 15 predicted proteins | sample ArcticOcean_MG_C_3_FD_89820 | JGI IMG/M metagenome (GOLD analysis project Ga0114999, IMG submission 89820) | Marine microbial communities from western Arctic Ocean - ArcticOcean_MG_CB8_126 | ecosystem: Environmental > Aquatic > Marine > Oceanic | place: Arctic Ocean: Canada Basin | collected...
CATTTTCACGATGACCGCCCTGCTTGGGAAGCAGATCGTCCACCAATCGAGGTGCGACACACGCGTGCCAGTGAAGGTGCAGGCTCTGACGAGGCAGTCGCGCGCCGTGCAGCGCAATCGGAAGCCGACGTGCCGGATGTGTCCTCCGGAGCGCAGTTCGAGGATCGCGAAAGTGGGGCCATGTTGCGTGGTATCGGGAGGTCGAGTCGATCGACCTCCCGATAGCCCCTCCAAACGCTTCAGATCACGCGAAATCGAAGCGATCGAGGTTCATGACCTTGTTCCAGGCAGCGATGAAGTCCTCGACAAACTTCTGCTCGGCGTCGCTGCTGGCGTAGACCTCGGCGAGTGCTCGGAGCTCCGAGTTCGAGCCGAAGACGAGATCGGCGCGGGTGCCGGTCCATCGCAGATCACCCGTCGCTCGGGTGCGTCCCTCGAACTCGTCCTCGGCATCTGACACAGCCGTCCACTCCGTGGCCATGTCGAGCACGTTCACGAAGAAGTCGTTGGTCAGCGTCTCGGGGCGGTCGGTGAAGACACCGCGCTCGGAGCCTCCGGCATTCGCATTCAAGACGCGTAGGCCGCCCACGAGGGCGGTCATCTCGGGCGCGGATAGCGTCAGCATGAACGCCTGGTCCACCAGCAGGTGCTCCGCGGCGGGTCCATGACCCAACTGGAGGTAGTTGCGGAAGCCGTCGGCGGTTGGCTCGAGCACGGCGAACGACTCTGGGTCGGTCTGCTCCTGGGTGGCGTCGGTGCGCCCCGGGGTGAAGGGAACCTGCACATCGTGGCCGGCCTGCTGCGCCGCCTGCTCGACGGCTGCGCAGCCGCCGAGGACGATCAAATCGGCCAACGAGACGGCCTTGGCACCCGCCTGCGAGCTGTTGAAGACCTGCTGAACACCCTCGAGGGCCTCCACTACCTGGGCTACGTCGGAGGACACGTTCACGTCCCACCCGGCCTGCGGCGACAGGCGAATCCGTGCGCCATTCGCTCCACCGCGCTTGTCGGTGTCGCGGTAGGTCGAGGCGGACGCCCACGCGGTCGAGACCAGTTGGGAAATGGACAGACCGGCCTCGAAGAGCTGGGTCTTGAGCGCCGCCATATCCGCGTCGTCGATAGGCTCACCGGAGACCGCGGGGACCGGGTCCTGCCACAGCAGTTCCTCGCCGGGCACCCACGGACCGAGGTAGCGGGCGGCCGGGCCCATGTCGCGGTGCAGCAGCTTGTACCAGGCCCGCGCGAACGCGTCCGCGAACTGGTCGGGATTCTCGAGGAACCGTCGCGAAATCACCCCGTAGGCCGGGTCCATCCGCAGTGCGAGGTCCGTGGTGAGCATGATCGGCGCGTGTTTTTTCAACGGGTCGTGCGCGTCCAGCACGAGCTCTGACGCAGCCGGGTCAGTCGGGACCCACTGCCAGGCACCGGCCGGGCTCTTCACCAGGTCCCAGTCATAGCCGAACAGCATCTCGAAGAAGCTGTTATCCCATGCCACCGGGGTGGGGGTCCAGGCGCCCTCGAGTCCGCTGGTGATGGTGTCGCCAGCCTTGCCGCTGCCGTAGCTGCTGGTCCAGCCGAAGCCCTGCTCGGTAATGTCAGCACCCTCTGGCTCGGGGCCGACGTGCTCGCCATCGTCAGCCGCGCCGTGGGTCTTGCCGAACGAGTGACCACCCGCGATCAGTGCGACCGTCTCCTCGTCGTTCATTGCCATGCGGGCGAAGGTCTCGCGGATGTCGCGTGCCGCGGCGAGCGCGCTGGGCTCCCCATTCGGGCCCTGGGGATTGACGTAGATCAGGCCCATCTGCACGGCCCCGAGCGGGTTCGCCAGCTCGCGGTCGCCGCTGTAGCGCTCGTCGCCGAGCCACTCACTCTCCGGCCCCCAGTAAACGTCCTCCTCGGGCGACCAGATGTCTTCACGGCCGCCACCGAAGCCGAAGGTCTTGAAGCCCATCGTCTCCAGCGCGCGGTTCCCGGTGAAGACCAGCAGGTCCGCCCATGAGATCTGCTGACCGTACTTTTGCTTGACCGGCCAGAGCAGACGGCGCGCCTTGTCGAGGTTGGCGTTGTCGGGCCAGCTGTTGAGCGGAGCGAAGCGCTGCGCACCCGAGCCACCGCCACCGCGGCCATCGGAAATGCGGTAGGTGCCCGCCGCGTGCCACGTCATCCGAATGAACAGCGGTCCGTAGTGACCGTAGTCAGCCGGCCACCAGTCCTGCGAGTCGGTCATCAACGCGTCGACGTCCCTCGCGAGGGCATCGAAATCGAGGTTGTTGAACTCTGCGGCGTAGTTGAACGACTCACCGAGCGGATCGGACAGCGGCGAGTTCTGGCGGAGCACCCTCAGGTTCAGTTGCTCCGGCCACCAGTGCTGATTCGCCGTGCCGCCCACTGCCTGGTGCGCCGCACCCGTGACCGGGCACTGGCTTTCGCTGTTCTCTGACACGTGGAGCCTCCTGATGAGTGATGTGATGGCGACTGCGCTGCGCTGCGCTTGAGAGCGGGTCGTTTGCGCCGCGGGTCAGGCTCTGCCATTGGGAACCCGGCACGAGACACTCGCGCCAAGCCGCTTGGTTATGAACGCTCAGATGCGAACTCGGTCTCCCCATTACAGGGGGCGATGCCCGCTTCGGCAAGCCGCCTTCGGCGCGTGCAGGCGCCGAAGGCGGCTTGCCGAAGCGCAAACACCGAAACTGATCGCAGATGGGGAGGTCCGGGGCGGAGCTACAGCCAACGAGATCGCGCGATGCAACCATCGCCCCAGAACGACGGCAAGCGCTTCAGCAGACGCTTCGGCAGACGGCCCGGGGGGCACACCCCGCCCGTAGAGTACGCAGATCGATGACCGCTCAGTGAACGCACCACCACTCACGGACGAGGACTGCCATGCGCATCGGCCTGCTCTCAGACACACACCTGCCCGAAGCTGGCCGCACCCTCCCCGCCGAGGTGCTGGACGCCCTCCGAGGTTGTGACGCGATCCTCCACGGCGGCGACATCACGATGAGCAGTGCGCTCGACGAACTCGAGGCGCTCGCGCCGGTCTATGCGGCGATGGGCAACCACGACGAGCATCTGGCCGGCGACCCGCGCGTGGAATCGATCCACTGGCTCAGCTTCGAGGGCCACACCCTCGCGTTGCTGCACCACTTCGAGCCGCTGGACTGACCGTTCAACCGGCTCCTGGATCGGTTCTTCGACGGGGCATGACCGGATGTCGTGGTGTTCGGTGACTCGCACTTCGAGTCGCTGGAGGAGGTCGACGGGGTGCTGCTGATCAACGTCGATAGCGCGACGCTGCCTCGGAATCTGAGCCCGCGCCGCGGTCATATCGGGTACCTCACACTCGAGGCGGGGCAGCCGCCTCGGGCGGAACTGGTCGCCCTCTCGGATGGGGCGAACGACGCGTTCGGCGCACCCGCAGCAAGCAGCGCGGCGAGTAGACCAGCCTGGTGCGTCGCTTGGCGGGCAAAGACCGGGGCCCTCTGCCTGCTATCGTGAGCGTTCCTCGCCCGACCCCACTGGAGCTCATGTGACCCTTCTCGGTGCCGCGTCCGCGGCTGCCGCCGTGATCTCGGGACGTCGCAAGGTGTTCTACGGCTGGTGGCTGCTCGCGGCCGCAGTCGCTGCAATGGCACTAGAATCCGGGGTCTCGTCCTGGTCGTTTGGCCTCTACGGCGATCCGCTCGAGGGCGAGTTCGGCTGGTCCCGCGCCGAGGTCGCACTCGGGTTCTCGCTCTCGTTGCTGGTGAGTGGGCTCGTCGCGCCGCTGGTCGGACGCTGGATCGACACCCGCGGCCCACGCTCGGCGGGTTCATCGTCGTCCCGGTGATGAGCGCCGTCATCGGTGAGTCCGGCTGGCGCGGGGCCTTCGTATTCTCCGCCGCCGCGACCGCTGCGCTATTCCTGCCGGTGGGCTGGTTCGTCGTTCGAGATTCGCCCACCGATGTCGGCGTCGCGGTCGATGGAGCTCTTCCGCCCGCCGACGGGCTGCCCAGACCACCGCTCGAGGTGCTGACCGTGCGGGAGGCGCTCCGGACCCCGCTGTTCTGGACCCTCGCCTTCGCGCTGATGCTGTTCTTCTTCGGCATGTTCAGCTGGCTGGTCCGCCAGATTCCGTTCTACGAGTCGGTCGGTATCTCGCGTGGGGCGCGGCGTTGGTCGTGTCGCTATCTGCGGGCCTTAGCATTGGGACGCGGCTACTCGTGGGCGCGGTGGCCAATCGCGTACCCCGCTTCGAGGCGCTGGCGATCGGCCTCGCGATCCTGCTGGTCGCGGCGATGGCGACGCTCTCGATCAGCACCTCGACAGTAGGAATCGCGCTCTTCCTAGTGTTCTGAGTCGGCGGCACGGCCGGCGGGCCAATCATCGAGGCGTTGCTACTAACGAGGGCGTTCGGCGTCGCGTACTTCGGAACGATCCTGGGCGCAGTCGTCGTGGTCGAGACACTCGGACAGATCATCAGTCCCACCATTGCCGGGGCGATATTCGACCGGACCGGCTCGTATGACATCCCGATTCTGGTATTCCTCGGCACGTTCGCCGCCTCGGTGGTGCTGTTCCTGGTCGCGCTGCGGCTGCCGCGGCTGGAATTTCGGCGAACAAGCTAAGCCGGGATGCGACGGTAGTGCTCAGCCGTCGACCGGAACGGCGCACCCTCGCAGTTCCCTGCCGCCGTTTTTCCGTGATCTATTGGTGACGCCGGGAGCGCCGATCATTTCTGTGAGGACGGTCGGTGATCGCCCTCAGACCGCGTAGCCTAACTCCGAGGAATCAGCTTGCGCCGACTATCGGTTTCCGAAGTCGCGTTCGTCCTGTCCGTCAGCGACAGCACGGTCCGCCGTATCAAGCGCGGCGAAATTCGCGCGCTCCGTGAGTTGGTCGGTGGCCGTACCCGCACCTGGGTGATTCTGGAAGCGAGCGAGGACGTCGACGCCGTCGGAACTGTCGGGGCCCTCGAAACCGTCGAGGAGCCAGTGATCGACGTCGCCCAGCGAGTGCCGACACCGATCTCGGAAGCGGGCGAAGTCCGGCTGATCGGGGAGCGGCGATGCGGCCATCATTTGGCCACCGGCAGGCGTGTTACATACGTCAGCACCGCGCCCGCGAGCGAGACGATCGCGCTGACGTAGAACACCATCTCGACGCTGATTCCATCAGCGATCGCGCCCGCCACCACGGGGCCGGTGAGCATCCCGACGGCGTAGATCGCCTGGTAGACGCCCATCGCGGTCGCCCGTTGGGCCGGCGCAACCGCGAGCACGCTGAGCGTAATCAGGACCGCATTAATCGCCCCCCGTCCGAGGCCGCTCACTAACTGGCTGACGCCCACGAGCATGACGCTGTCCAGCAACGGCACCACGCCGGAGGTGACCGCGACGATCACGGTGCAAAGGATCAGCACGCTTCGGTAGCCCAGCTGCCGAGCGAAGGCTGGCGCGGCGATCGTTCCGACGGTTGAGGCGGCAAGCATCGCCGTGGTGATGTAGCCGACCTGAGAATTGGATGCGCCGATGTCACTCGCGTAGACCGGGATGAAACCGAAGCTGGTGGCGAAGCTGACGAACTGGGCAGTGATGCCAATCAGCGAAACGACGATCAGCAATGGGGTGCGCGCGACCTCGAAGAAGAGCGCGCGCGAATACGGTTGGCGGTCGAGCAGCGGTGGCTCGGGCGCGGCGAGCATCATCGCCATGCCGATCACACCGAGGATGACGCCCGCGTAGAACGACGCCGTGGTGCCCCAGATGTCGGCGATCAAACCGCCGGTGAAGGTGGCGAGCACCAGACCGACACCGTTGATCGCCATGATCCGCGACATCGCGCGGCCGGTGTTATCGGTACTGAAGTACGACGCGTACAGCACGCTGATCGCGACCCAGCCCGCTCCAGCGATGCCGGTCACCGCCCTCGCGAAGAACAACGACAGCGGCGACGGGGAAACGGCGAGCCAAAGCGCACCACCCGCAGCCGCAGCGAGCGCGGCGACGGCGAATGGTCGCCGTCGACCGATCAGGTCCGAACCCACGCCAATCGGGATACGGAGCGCGACCTGCGCGATCGCGTAGGAGGCGATGACGATGCCGACCATCGTGTTCGAGGCGCCGAGCTCGATCGCCCGCAGCGGGAGGAACGGCACATAGAAGTAGAGCGACAGCCAGAGAGCGAACGTCGCGCTAGTGACGAGGAACACGCCGCGGCGACGCTCCGCCTCGGTGAACCCGACCTCGGAGGCGTCGGCCGTGGTCGACGAACTTGGTGGCGAGGCGATTCGCGTGCTCCCGGTGGGTCGCTCAGGGCGGTCGAGTCGCGACGATACGGCTTCGGCTTCACGCGCGGAATGTAGCCGCCAGCTTAATCACGTCACCATTTCGTCAGCGCGCCATCGGGGTGCGAAGCGAGTCGACCGAGGTAGTTCCCTGACCTCGGCCTCCCGAGCAGCGGCGCATGCTGGCCCAGGTCACCTCGCCCGATCTCGCGCAGGAGGCGATCCGCCGCGCGATGCGCTCCAGCCGATTGACCAACGCGACGCGGGTCTCCGACAGCGACATGCAAGAGCTGCTGACCGCACTCGCGGCCGAGGGTGGCCCGATCCAGGGCCGCGCAGTCCAGATCGCGATCTATGGCGTCGAAAAGAGCGACGACCTCGACTTCAGCTTCGACCGACCGTCAGGGAAGAACGCCGCCTAGAATCTCCCCTCCCCCGACTGCGGTCGGGGGAGGGCTCAGTTGCGACCAACATGGCGAGCTAGTCGCTCGCCTCAAAGGAACCGACGGTCCTCGGGCGTCACGACGACGGACGTGCCGAGCTGCTCATCGCTGAAACGGCGGACGAAGCCGCTTTCGAGGGCGTCCTCCCAGACCGAGAGGCGGGGGCACGAGGTTTGCCATGCGTCCATCACCTCGCGATACGGACGTGGCCCGGCGCCAACCCATTCGATTAGGTCGAGCGCCAACGTGGGAGTTTCAAGCGTTCGGACCATCACGGTGCCTCCCCGGTCGCCCGAGGATAACGTCGAGCGGGACCGCCCGTTCGCTGGACCGTGCCGCTCCGGTATCGTCGAGTCCCGAAGCGAATCTCCGAATAACCGGCGGCATCGATGGCTGATCCACACGGCGAGGGCGGTACACGCGCGATTCTCGCCGCGTTATTCGCGAACCTCGGAATCGCGATCGCAAAGTTCATCGGCTTCTTACTCACGCGCTCCTCGGCGATGCTCGCAGAGAGCATTCACTCCGTGGCTGATACCGGAAACCAGGCGTTGCTCCTCTTCGGCGGGCGCAGCGCGAACCGCGAACCGACGCCGGATCACCCGTTCGGCTATGGCCGCGAGCGCTACTTCTGGGCCTTCGTCGTCTCGGTGGTGCTGTTCGCGCTCGGGTCGCTGTTCGCGCTCTACGAGGGCATCAGCAAGCTGCGGCACCCGCACGAACTGGACTCCCCCGCGATCGCGATCGGCATCCTAGCGCTCGGTATCCTGCTCGAGGGCTACTCGTTCCGGACGGCGGTCGTGGCCGCCAACAACGTCCGCGGGGACGCGAGTTGGTGGGCGTTCATCCGCAATGCGAAGGCGCCTGAGTTGCCAGTCGTGCTGCTCGAGGACCTCGGCGCGATGTTGGGCCTCATGATCGCAATTTTCGCGATCGGGATGGTGCTGGTCACCGACAACCCGCGTTGGGACGGTGCCGGGACCGTCTCGGTCGGCGTATTGCTCGGGATCATCGCCATCGTACTGGCGATCGAGATGCGCAGCTTGCTGATCGGCGAAGCGGCGCGACCGAGCGACCGGCAGGCGATCCTCGACACAATCGCCGCGTCACTAGATGCGGAGCGGCTGATCCACATTCGCACGCAGCACCTCGGCCCCGAGGAGCTACTCGTCGCTGCGAAGGTCGCGTTTGCACCCACGATGTCGTTCGCGGAGGTCGCCACCGCGATCGACGAGATCGAGGCTGCGATCCGAGACCGCGTACCGCACGCGCGGGTGATCTACATCGAGCCGGACGTGGATCGGGCGTCTTCGACGCCGTCATGACGCTTCACCGCTGTTGGAGCGGGCGTCGATGGCTTCTCGGACGATCGTTCGGTTCGCCCGGGGCAGGGGACGCGCGGGAGACCGTGTACGGCGTAAGTCAGGGCTCGGTGACCTAGGATTGTTTCGATGAACCATCGCGTCGGACGACCACCGAACCCGGATGTGCTGACGTCAGCTAAGTGGCGCCTCGACGGCCGCCCGGGTGGTTCCTGAGGCTGCCGATGACGACCGACCTCGGAGTCGTTGGGCGAGGGGTGGCGGCAGCTGCGGTCGGCGCCCTTCTCGTGTTCGCCCCGAGCGATGATGAGTCAACGGCAACGGAAACGAGCGTCTTGCTGACGACGTCAGTACCACGCGGCGACGACCCCCGGGTATTCGGCATCAATCCCGCAACCCGCGCACCGCTGCCCCACGTGCAACCACCCGATCTCACTGAGCAGCTGGAGAGAGTGATCGAGATTCGTGGCGAGTTGCTGTGACTGATGACCTTCCCGTCCAAGCGCGAAACCGTTGTCACGGCTCTGGACGGCCCAGTGATCGGCATGGCGCCATCCGGGCTCCCCTCGGACAGTGACGGAGTCGTACGACGCTGGACACTTCCCGCGCACGATGGCCCGGACGCGCCGTGGTTGTTCTCGAGGTGGGCGTCAGACGGGCGAGTCGTCTACATGTTCAGGCGTGTGATGTGGAACCGGGGATCGAACTCTGGCGACTCGACGTAGCGAGCGATCAGGCGACTCTCGTACCCACCGAGGGGCGGCCGGGCGAGTTCCATCTGACAGCGACGAGTCGCTTGTTAATCGCCAGCCCCCCAACTCGCCGCACCTACCATCCGACGAGGAGAGAAACGCTCGTGCCCTACGAGCCATCGCTCACCGAGGTCGATCCACACACCGGACGCGAGATCGCACGAGTCAATATCGATCTGCCGATCGAGTACTCGGTGATCTCGCCTGACGAGCGACGAATGTACCTGTTTCACGTGCCGAAAAGTGAGCTAAAGGTGGTGGACCTCGACCCGATAACGGTGGTCGAGAAGCGGACACTGCCGACCGTCAACTCACGGCAGGCCCACGCAGTACGGGCAGCACGGACAGCACGGCTCTCGGTCGAAGGCCGTCATCTCTACCTGTTGGCCAATGGACTTCGCGTGTTCGATGTGGAAACCATGGAGCCGCTCTACGAAGACCGCGACGCGATTTCGCTCGCGGTGTCACCCGACGGTCGGTGGCTGATCACCACATTCCACGCCCTCTGGCCCGAAGATCGCGCGCGCCCCCGCAGCCTGACGGTGATCGATGCCACGACGCTGGAGGAGATAGGCCACTTCGAGCCAGGTGCGCGGTTCAACGAGCCTGTCACGATTTCCGCAGACGGACGCTACGTCTATCCACTCTTGTTCAGCTCAGCCGAGCCGGACCTCAGCGTCAGGACGTGCGTCAGCGCATGCAACGTCATCAATGTGATCGATTTCGAGCGCCTCGAGGTGATCGCGACGCACACCTACGACGTAAGCCCCCCCAAAGGGGGGGCTTACCTAACCCTCCAGGGCTGCTCAAGCAAGGATCGAGGTGGTCTCGAAGCTGGCTTCGGGCTGCTTGGGAATGCGGTCGGAGTTAGCCGACGCGCACTGGTTTCCCGGTCTGCACCGACTCCGTCGCAGCGTTCGCGAGGCGCTGGGCGCGCAGACCGTCCGCGCCGCCGATCCCCGGCGCAACACCCTGCGAGGCGGCATCGATGAAGGCAGCGATTTCGAGGGTGTAGGCCTCGGTGTATCGCTCCGGGAACCAGTAGTGCGGGAGCGAGGCTTCGATGCCCGCGCTGGTCGAGACCTCGGTGCTGGCGGGCGTGCGGTTCGAGGCCTGTGCCATCCCTTCGGTGCCGAGCACCTCGATACGCTGGTCGTAGCCGTACTTGGCGGTGCGGCTGAGATTGATGTGACAGAGCGAGCCGCGCTCGGTGCGGAGGATCACCATCGCAGTGTCGATGTCGCCCGCATCGCCCAGCGCCGGGTCGATCAGGTTGCTCCCGTAGGCCATGACCTCGATCGGTTCTTCGCCGAGGAGCCAGCGCGCGACGTCGAAATCATGGATGCCCATATCGCGGAACATGCCGCCCGAACCGGTGATGTAGAGCGCAGGGGGCGGTTCAGGGTCGCGGCTGGTGAGGATGACCTGCAGGACATCCCCGACGCGGCCCGCCTCGATCGCTGATTTAACAGCGCGGAAACTCGGGTCGAAGCGGCGGTGGAAGCCGATCTGGAGCGATACGCCGAGGCGGTCGATCGTCTCGATGCAGCGTTCGACCTCGTCGAGGTGCAGCCCGACCGGCTTCTCGCTGAAGATCGTTTTTCCGGCGTTGGCGGCGAGCTCGATGTGTTGGACGTGGAAGTCGGTCGGGCTGGCGATGATGACGGCATCGATCGCGTCGCTGGTAATCGCCGCATGGACGTCGCTCGTGGCCTCGGCACCGAGCGACGCCGCATTAGCGGCAGCGCGATCGACATCGGGGTCGGCGATCGTGACGAGGCGGGCGCCGGGGTGCGCGGCGACCGAGTTGGCGTGCAGCTCGCCCATGCGGCCAGCGCCGATCACGCAGACGTCCAGGACCATGTGCTGACTCCTCTGTGAGGGTGAATGCAGGCGAGGGCGGCAGCGTAGCGGCGACCGGCACGGTGGGCTAGGCGCGCAACCCTCGTGAGGCAGGTCATCACCGCCCCAGAAGCCGGGGGCGCCGAGCGGCGCAGCCTGGGTCAACTAGGTGAAGTCGAAGTCGCCGATCGTGATGTACATCCGGAGCGCCCAATCGGACAGGCGATCGAGGACCTCCTGAGGGGTAACACCACCTCGAGGCTTAAAGAACTCTCCGGCGACAGGCTCCCGCAGCTCGATGAAGCCTGCATCGGCCAGCACCAGGCGGTGGGGGTAGCCGGGCGGCAGCTACGCTGCGAGGACGGCCGCGCCTCGGCAGCGGCTGGTCTCGGCGGCGTGCCGGAGCAAGCATCTCGAGCTCGTTGAGCAGTCGTCCGCCTCGGCCCTGGAACTCCGGGAGCGCTGCATGGTCCGCTCCCACGTCCGTCAGATGCTCAACGCCGCACGAGGAGACGCGGGCGAACCAGCGCAGCTTGCAGGCGATCACTTCGCCCTCGTATTCCACGACACCGTGCGGCTCGGAACCGAAGCGGAAGCTCATCTTCCATTCGAGGTGCTCGAGCGCCGAGCGGTCGCCTGCGACCGGCGGCCAGCGATCGAACGCGATCTGGAGTACACGCAGAATCGCCGAGCGATCCTCGGCGGTCGCGCTGCGCGCGACGAAGCTGTCTTCACGTTCCAGTCGCCGGGCGGTTGTCGGTTCAACCACGGCCGTACCCTCGGTCGCGTGGCGTGCGCCCCACGTGACGCCCGCCCGTTGGCAGCCGATTGCTACAGACGAATCACGGGGGGGTGTTGCGAGGGATTACCTAGACGAAGTCGAGGTCCCCCATCGTCGTCTGGCAGCGGATGCTCGGTCGCATGATCTGCTCGAAGACGAACGGCGCGTCGACGCCGCGTGTGGGCTTGTGCTCGATCTCCATCGTTCCGCCGGTTCGGAGGTAGCCCGCTGCCTCGAAGGCTGGCTCGTCGGGGTGGCCGTGTGGCAGCCAGGCGATGATCGCGGTCGCCCCCGTCACGCGTTCGAGGTCGACGCCAGCTCCCAATACGGCGGTCGTGGCGTCGCGGTGGCCAGGGTGGGTGAGCGAGTCCAGGAGGTGCAGCAGCCGCCCGGCGGGGCGGTAGACGGCGAACGCGAGCGCTCAATCGCCCTCGAAGACCGCGAAGCGGTTGGTCGAGCCGCCTCAAGGGTCAGCGTAGCGCCAGTCGAGGTACCGGGCGTCGCAGATGCGCG
>Ga0114999_10007962_pt1 | contig 11914 bp, 11 predicted proteins | sample ArcticOcean_MG_C_3_FD_89820 | JGI IMG/M metagenome (GOLD analysis project Ga0114999, IMG submission 89820) | Marine microbial communities from western Arctic Ocean - ArcticOcean_MG_CB8_126 | ecosystem: Environmental > Aquatic > Marine > Oceanic | place: Arctic Ocean: Canada Basin | collected...
AAATGGTCGCGACCCATATTCAACTGGCAGGCCGCACTCAATCGGTTCGTCATTATGTTTGGAGATCGGGTTCGTTTATTGTAAAAAAGAAAAGATCGTTTACACAAAGTTCTTGACACACCCATGAGGATTGGGTTTAAGATTAAGCGCGTGACCGAAGAGAAAGGCCGTGAAGTGCTTTTGTATTGTCGCAGCGGGCGACGTTCGGGCATTGCACTTCAAACGCTTACAAAGTTGGGATATACAAATGCGAAGAATGTGGGCGGTTATGAAGCGTTTAAAAAGCAATTGGGTCCGTAATCTTATATGAAATGGAGATACTTTGACCGTTTGTGCGCGTGCTGTGGTTGTACAAGGTGATCGAACCGTTGTATTGGAATAACTATTTTTGAAAAGGAAACCATGCATAGAGATTCTTTGCTTCAACAACTTGAAAGTTATCTGGACCTATTTCCCGATGAATCGGCGATGCTTGAGCGATACATATCATTTGTCAAAGCGAATAGCGACTGCTTTGAGCGGTCTTTGCAGATCGGTCATGTAACGGGATCGGCTTGGGTTGTGAATCGAGAGCGCACTCATACATTGCTGACACACCATAAGAAGCTGAATAAGTGGCTTCAATTGGGTGGTCATGCCGATGGAGATGTCGATGTGTTGCGGGTTGCAAAACGCGAGGTGGCAGAGGAGTCTGGCATCACGGATGTGGTGCAAGTTGGCGACGGTATTTTTGACGTGGATATCCATCTGATTCCCGAGCGCAAAAATGAACCTGAGCATTATCATTACGATGTTCGGTACGCCCTGCAAGTGACGGGTGATGAAGATTATGTGGTGAGCGATGAATCTCATGATTTGGATTGGCTTGAGATTGATCGATTGTCTGAGAGGACGCAGGAAGAATCGATGCTTCGTTTGGCACGCAAGTGGCAATTGCGGTAAACGAACGAGGGATGGGAAACAAGTAAAAAACCGCAACAATCGAAAGAGATTGTTGCGGTTTTTGTTTGCGAGCAAAAGGATACAACATCATTTGGTATTGGGGTAACCACTGCTTATGAAATGTTTGAACGATTGCAGGATTCCGCTAGAGGCGCTTGATAAGCTGCAATTTTCATGAAAGTCCTTTGGTCTCTTACTTTAGCGCTTTCGGGCCAGATATAGACCGTCGCCAATGGATAGGAGCGAGACGTCAACGCGATCGTCGGTTTTGAGTGCGGCGTTGAGATCGCGCACAATTTTGGAAGGGCCTTCGGTGGCATGGGTCACACGATTGCCCATAAAGGCATTGTCGATGAGGATGAGACCCCCAGGGCGCAGCAATTTGAGGCTGCGTTCGTAATAGTCTGGATACCCTTCTTTGTCGGCGTCGATAAAAGCAAAGTCAAAGGTATTGGCTTGGCCATCGGCTAAGAGTGCGTCGAGGCTATCTGTGGCTGGGCCGATGCGTAGATCTATTTTGTGGGCTATTCCGGCTTCTTGCCAAAAGGGTTTGGCGATATTGGTAAATTCTTCGCTGATGTCACAGGCAATAATTTTGCCGTCGTCGGGCAATGCTTGCGCCACAATGAGGCTGCTATAACCTGTGAATACGCCAATTTCGAGCGTTTTTTTTGCGCCGATCAGTTTGACCAGCAAGGCCATGAACTGTCCTTGATCGGGCGAAATTTGCATGCCGCCATTTGTCATTTCGCTCGTTTTTTCACGCAATTTTTCAAGCACGGGTTGATCGCGCAATGAGGTTTTGATAATGTAGTCGTAAAGTTCGGTCGGAATGTTGCTGTTTCGGCTGCTCATGTGAAAATCCTTTTCTTAGTGTTTGATCAGATGTATTTGCGTGCCATCTCGGTTTAGAATTTGTACTTTTGGAATGGTGAGCAATCCGGCTTCATCTGCTCGCATTTCATGCGTCTCTCCCGTGCTTAATCGAACGGTCACTTTATCTCCTGGGGTGACACGAAACGCTTGCAATCGGCGCGGCGTCACATCTACCACAACGGGGTAGGTGAGATCCTCGTAATAGGCTTGAACCGTTACGGTATATTCGGAGTCTGTGTCGATGATATCTTCCCAGTCCAACCCGCGATTGATCCATCCTTCAAGATCACCGTCTTTTGCGTCACCGTTTCCGGGGTTGTTATTGGTCGAGCAGTTGGAAAAAGCGAGGTAGCTTCGATCCAATTGTACCTTTTCTCGCGCGGGTGCATAATGTGAGTCTTTTGGAAAGTCATCATCTGCGGTGGCGTGGTCACCGTTGCTCCAATAGGCTACAAAGGCTTGGCGTGCGGTATTCATTGCCGCATAAAAGGCGGGTTTGTTTGCCCATGGAATGGATCGGTCTGTGCGCCCACTGCGCATGATGAGAAAAGGCAAATCGGCTGTGGTTCTCTGCGCGGTTAAGATGCCGTTCATGTGTTCTAAAAACGGTTCCCCTTTATGCGTTACAACTGTGTCATCAAGTGGACCACAAAAGCAATTGAGTCGTGACAAGTTGCCTTCGGGTGTATATGCAATGGCGGGTACGTTCACGTCGACGTGTGCAAAAATTTCGGGGTGGTGAAAACCAAGGGATACACTGCCGGACCCTCCCATTGATCCACCTGTTAGATAATATTGATTGGGATCCACACCCAAGTAATCTTGGGCCCACTGGACAATGCCCAACATTTGTTCTTCGGTATAATTGGGCACCACTTTGTTTTCGTAATCGAGGGTTTCATAAATACGTTCGGGATAGCCGTAGTACCAGGTGCTGATTGCGGGACAATGGTCGCGTTTGTCATGTGATTCGGTTAGGGGGCGCCCTCCCGTCCACTGTCGGTCACAGGGTGTTACCCGAATGGCCTCTTCGGTCATTTCGATGTGAAATTTAAATGCGAGGCCTTCGCGCCATCCTTGTTTTGTGTTACCGAAGAATTGATAATTTACGTGCTTCGGTTTTTCACCTCCTGCAGTATATCCACCGCCTCGACCATGGAGCGAAAAAATCAAGGCTTTGCCTTTTCCGGCGTTTTGTACCAAAGCGGCTTCTGTGCCAATATATACGGGTGCGATGGGTGCAACCAGTGCGGCGATGGGTTCTTGAAGCGTGTTTGCATTTGGGGTCAACACAAGGTGCTCCTGGCCGTCAGGTCCTGTGGTTGTTACGGCATAATAGGATGCGCCTTGGGTTTTTTCCGTTGCGGTGTGTACAAATAATCCACCTTGTGGATCAAGTGGGGGTGATCCTTCGGCAATGACAAATCCTGCGGGAATGCCCGGTGGTTCATCTTTAAAAAAGGAGGCTGGATTTTGCCACCAGTCTTGGGCGCTGTGTGGTTCGATATGGTGACCGACTCGCGTTGACGAAGTTATGTTTTTGGACGTGATCGGTTGATTGCTGGCGTAGACATTCAAAGTCGTTCCATCTGTCAGGTCGCTTTCTGTCCAGGTGAGGAATACTTGTCCATTGCGATATTCACCTGTTAAATCTGTTATCATAGATGCTTCCCCTTTTCCAAAGACAGAAACCAACACTGCGATCAATAGAAATTTTATTGGATACATAAACCCCCTAAAGACGTGAGCTCGTCGTCGATGAACTGAACAAGCTCCTGGAGCAGTTCTGGCGTGATTGAGAATGAGAGACCGGCCGTGGCAAAGAGGTTGGGTAACGGGACCGTATTTCCCAAGGCCATTGCACGGCGTAACCCTTCTTTATATTCGGTTTTTTTAAATTTTTGAACCACGCCGGATGAACTGCGCGAGTTTTGCAAAGAGATCTTCGTGGATGAAGCGCGTATTCACATTGTCGTAGACGCGAATGGGACGGTATTTTCCGGTGTGGACGTAGTGCATCTGCGCGTCGAATGTGGGTGCTGGACGCCATGTCCATTGGCCACATTCGGGGTCCATAATGATGCCGATGCAGGGGGAGTCGCCCAGTGAGCGATATTCTATGATGGGGCGTCTCTTGGCATTGTGTTCGAGGAGTTGCTCGACCAGGTATTTACCGATCTCACCTTGGGGATATATTTTTTCGATCAGCTCGGCGTAAGAGACACTCATGGTTCGGTAGGTGGTTCTGGGGATCTGCCACATCTCAATATTCGATTTCATCACGACATTGGCAGCGTGAATATCGTTTGAGAGATTGTATTCTCCGCCGCCGTTGGGCCAGGTATTCCCGCCGATCCAGAGCACGCGAACATTGCGATCTTGGATTTTGGGCTCGAGTAGGATTGCAGAGGCCATGTCTGTGAGGGGGCCGTAGAAGGCGACGTGAAGCGGTCTGTCGTCGTCTTTCATTGCTTCATCGATAATCAGACGGGCACCGGGCGAGTCGGCGGGTGTCGATTCATCTGGGATGGCGTGTGTCGCGCCGTCTTCGACCCGTATCTGATCTTCGAGGCCCATTAGGCGTAAGATCTTCACGGTTTCGTCGTGGCTTTCTTGCAGGCTGATGGGTGTTTTACGTATTCCATAATGGGCAGGAATGATGCCGTGAAGATCGAATGACGGTGTCAATACAGCGTGTACGATTGCATATTGGTCGTCTGCTTCGTTCTTGGCGTCTGTGTTGACGATGACACGTTGTTTGGCATCGGTGGGAAAATTCACGTTAAAAACTGTAAAATCACTCATTGGGTAAACTCCTATCGGTTGAACAATTTACAAAAATCGATTACGTAGGTAGAGGATTAATTGTCTACAAAAAATGACTGCATCTGACTTTCCCACCCTTTGAGACGTTTCGGTTTCCTCTGTTAAAAACAGTGACCGCGTGCTTTTTTTCAAGCAAACGATTTACAATTGCCCGACTGATGACGCCGGTTCCTCCCAACACAAGTACATTCATGTTTGGTCTTTCCTTTTTTTGTTAACGGATCGGGTTGCTACTGCTACCTTTGCCGAACCTGGAATCGTTCGATCAATGGTTGGCCGAACTCGAAGTCATAGTAGGTTTTGGTCATCAGAGACAGACTCGACTTTCTGTAACCGAGGTAGGCGTTGAGGAAAGTACGGCCCGTTTCGGATTGTGTCTTGATGCTGCGGAGGAGATCCTGGAGCGTCATCTTACCGTCTTCATATTGCTCGATGCTTGCCTCAGTCAGCGATTCTGACGTTTCCAAATGCTCTTCCATTGTGAGTGTGCGGCGTTGGTATTCCTGAAGGTCTTCAATTGCGTTGTAAATGTCGGTCTCTACTTTTTCTCGGAACTCCTCGATTGCGAGTTCAGACCTGCGCAAACTGATTTTGCCTGCCTCGATCAATGTTTTCCGCCGGCCCCAATCCCATATGGGTATATAAGCTTCAACCGAGACGGAGTAGCTGTTGTCATATTTAGACCACAGGTTGTTGAAGACTTCATCTTGTTTCTCTAACCCGTAGGTCAATTCCAAATCGAGGTGGAAGGCGTTCCGTCCTTTGGTATTGTCAAGGTTGATTTCCCCATTCTTCTTCTGGATTTCTAACTCGCGAAGTCGTGGGCGCAGAGATAACCCATATCGAACGGCTTCTTCGGTGTTTATCTCAAGGGGGCGGATGTCGATTTCAGGATCTAAGGTAAGAAGTACCTCTTTACCCAAGCCAATGTTTCCACGTAGATTTTCGGTTTCTGACCTTACACTGCTCTTGTTCCGCAGCAGGCGTTCGTGCGCATTGCCCAACTCGAGTTTGACCTGAAGCAATTCGATCTTTCGACTTGGATCATCATCTGCAGCTGTTTCAGCGATGTCGAGTACACGTTCGAGATCCTCAACTTCGTTTGCATAGATCTTTGATCGATACGCTTCTTCGAACAGGTCGAAATAGTCATCGGAGATATCGTCAATGAGATCAACTTGGTCTGAGATGTATCTGAGGTTTTCGCCCTCGAGATCGAGTTTGGCTTCGGTGATGTTGTTTTTGAGGAAGTTGGGCTGGAAAAAGGGCTGTTTATAACGAACAAAGTATCGGTTATACCACGTTGTGTTTTCGGTATCGTTCTTCTGTTGGTTGTATCGATACGTTCGGCTGTTGAGAGAAAGGTACCCATTGGTTGGATAGCCAAACAGAATAACGGGCTGGCTGACTGAGAGCTCGGCTTCCCACAGGCGTGTGTTTTGCTTGACGATTTCATCGCGCTGAAGTGTGGAATTCCATTTGTAGTCTGATACTTTCTCAAATTCGGGTGACTTGACTTCGAGCGCAACGGATGACTTCAATTGTGCCTGTCGGGCTTTGAGGAAGAGTCGGGTTCTCTCGATGCCGAGTTCCAGTCGGCGGATTCGGTAGCTGTTTTCCATTGCAATACTGACAGCTCGTTCGAGCGTGAGGTCGATGCTCTGAGAGAAGCTGGGCCCCGGAAGGCACAAAGATGCAAAAATAGATAGAATTAAATACACACATTTGAGACGCCACGTGTTGAAATAGCGGTATTTGGTGTGACGCACACTCATTTGGGTGCCCCCAAGTGTTTCAGTACATCAGCGGCTTTTTCTCGAACGTCTTTGTCGGCATCACCCAATGCTTCTACCAAAAGGGGTACGACCGTGTGAGCGGGAACTTGGATTTCGCCGAGGGCTTCCACTGTTCTTTGTCGCACATCGTCCGAAGGATCGCGCAGTGTAATCTCTAAAGCGTCTGGCAGGTCGTTTGATTTTGCTTTTGCATCGCCAAGTGAATCCACAGCTTCCATTCGCACGCGTTCTGAGGCGTCAGCCAACGCAGCAATCAAGGCGGCGACCACCTCTGGTGTGTCGGCTCTTTGATCACCCAGTGCATCGGCGGCCTCATAACGTACATCCGTTACCGAATGTGATAGTGCTTCGACCAGCACGGGAATGGCTTCTGGCCCGATATCGCCAATTGCTCGAAGGAGGATTGGCGCTGTAGACTCTGATGCAGAGGACAGAAGTATTTTTAGGTGAGGTATAGCTGATGGTCCCAACCGTGCCAGTGCCCGTTCGCTTTCTCGGCGAACATCTCGCTTGCTGTCTTCGAGCCCGGTTACCAGCTCTGTTGCGATTTGGTAACTGAAGATTTTGATTCTTCCAAGCGCTTTGGCGGTCTCCTTGCGGATTGTACTTGAAGAATCACGCAAGAAAGGAACAAGGCGGTTGGCTGCTTCCTGGCTGCCACCCATTTGACCAATCGCCGTTACGGCCTTTTGCCGAACCGTTTTGGATGGGTCTGTCAGTTTCTCTAATAGATCTGGGATGGCCGATTGTGCGGGTTTGCCGATGTTGCCCAGGACAACAGCAGCATCACGTCGGACGCCTTCTGATGGATCGTCCAGTGCGCCTGTTAGGATGGGCACCGCTGGTTCGCCGACGTCTTTTAGTGTTGAAATAATCCGGCGCTTTACGGATGCGTCAGCTTTTTTGAAGGCCGTGGATAGCGCTTTCATGAATCCCAAATCGGGTTCGCTTGTCTGAGCCTCCACTATGGGCCCTATGCCAGCCAGATAGACGATCAGCACAATGGCGCTTGCAAATAAACAACGTCGGTTTGATGTCATTGCTTAGGTCTCCTTGTGATCGGTTTTATACGCTCTCAATGTTATGAACCATTCGGTTGTACGCGTTTACCATCGGGGGCTTTGCAGCGTTCCATGCGTTCTGCGAAATCACTCAGGAACGCCTCGCGCCATCGGCTCACAGTTTTGGCTCCGAGGTGCTCGCCCTCGGTGTTTTGCGGTGAGGGATCGTCCGTCCACCAGTTTGGGTGTTTTGCGGATGGAATTTGTGCGGCATCTGGCGGCGGTAAGAAGGAGGTCATTCCACCGGTCTTTCCGTCGAGCGACTGGACATTGCTGCGAATCGCGTAGCGCCAGGCCTGTACACTTTTTGGCGAAAACCGGAAGCGCACCAAACCTTCTTCACTGAAGTCGCCGATCAGTGACTGGTTTTCAATTTGCATCCATGCTTCGGGATTTGTCGGTATTTCTGAACCCACGGGCAAAACCAGTTCAAACACGCAGAATTCCTCGATTTGATCTGCTACAGTTGTTGGTTGGTCAAATACGATATGCGGGCGATCCCACGCCCGCACAAATTGCCCGCCCCATCCAGGCTTTGACGGATCTTCAGGTGTGCCCTTGAGCAGCCAGGCCACGGATGGGGTGTCGCCCATCTTAATGGTGCCACCGAGTTGCGTGTTGAAAAAATCGCCGAGGGCGCCCTGGCCTGCGATGTGTTTGGCTACGAACGCGGTGTTGTCCCAATCGCCGGACTGGTTGCCACCTGTGAACCAGCCGCGATAGGCAGCGTTGGTTTCGATGATCCATAGATCGGGGTGGTGGTCGACAATGTATTGGTAGGCATCAGCGCTCCACTTTTTGTTGGGCCCGCCGATCCAATAGACTCTCAGTTTGGGCAGGATGTCGGGCGCGTCGTGTAAGGCTTGGGCGATGTCTTCGATGCCACCCCAGCCTAAGACATGTAATGGGCGGGGATCATTGCGCCGTGCGCATTGCACAACCCAATCAGAGCCCTCGGTTGATTGTCGTATGCCTGCATAGGGCGCCCGCTCGATTTCACCTTGCTTGGTGATGGCACGTAACGCATCGGGCGTTGGGTAGTGATCGGAGTAGGTTTTTAGGTTTTTGTAATCGCTTGCATAGCAGTCGATCACTTGGAAGACTTGCTCCTTGCGGCCCTGTCCGTGGGGCGATGAAAGCAGACCTTCGATGTCGAGGACATCTGCATAGAGGAGCAGGTGTACCATCGATTGGAAGTCATCGGGATCGGTGCCGCCGATGTCGGTTGAGATGAGGGCGCGGTGTCGGTGACCGTCAAGTGCGCCGCTTGTGTGTGCCATGTTAGTCTTCCTTTTCAATCACTGGGTTCCAGTCGCCCTCAAGGCTTACGGCGCTTGTGGTGTTCGCGATGTGTCAGGGAATTCATTCATCGGAGGGGTTCAGGAGTTTCCGCTGCTCGGGTGTTAGGCGTTCGTGCATGGCTTTGCTCGGATAGAAGCTCTCCCACTTTGGGCCGTAGCGATAGATCAAGATGCGCCGCTGCCCGGGATTTGTGCGCTTTGCGGATCCGTGTGCCAGGCAATCTACAAAGAGCAGCGCGTCTCCAGCCTTCATGTGGATTTCGATTGCGCCTTCGACCGATTCGAGCGAGGCGCCCGGCTCTGAGGCCCCAGACCCGAACGCTGGATGGATCAGGTTTGATTTGTGGCTTCCGGGAATCACCATGGTGGCACCGTCACCCGGCCCCATGTCGGTGAGCGCCATAAGGATGTTGATCTCTCCGCACCGAAACTCTCCGTTGTGATACCGAAACTGCGTGTACATACGCCGCTTGTGTGCGCCAGAGTGAAGCCGTGTTGCCTCTCCTGATTCTCGCACCATCAGCTGGGACTGTTCCAGGATGGGCTTTTCTGTGCTTCCGATAAATCGTTGGATGTGATTCATCCACGCAGGATGGGCGATCAGCCGTTCGAACGGCTCGCCCCCTTCGACGGTGTTGCGCAGAATGATGCCGAGGGACTCGTATTTGCCCGCGTCGTTGTAAAGTTTCCCGCGAGATTCGCCACGAGGGATTTTTACAAGCTCGTCGGTACTCTCATTTAGTTGTGCCACATGATCTTCATCCAGCACACCTTTGAGAATAATGTAACCGTTCAGATCAAATAGATAATCTTCCATCTCGGTTGTCATAGGGTCTCACTTTCACTTCAGTTTTGACTTTAAAAAGATCGTGTGATCTTGATTAGCGTTCCAAATGATCTCTAAAGTGTTCTATGCGATGGTAGGTCAGGTAATTGGCATTGTGAAAGTTATAGGCATTATTGATTGCGGTTCGAGATAAGAAGAGGATATCCTCACCCTCAAAGATCCAATCTATGTATTGGAAGCCTACTTTTTTAAGGTCCTCTTTCCAACCGTTATCTTGGAAATTGAGGATATCACGCACAATCTCCCAATCATCTAAATCTTTTGATCGTGTCAGAGTCAGACAATTCCGCTGTTTAAGCTCGGCTTTTTGTGTGACGCGATTGACCAAGGCATAATAATACCCGCTTACCGAATCATAGTTGATTGTGAACTTGGAAAAGTTGCCATGAAACCGAATGAGCCGATTAAATGTCGGTGCTTTTTCGGGATGATCGTGGTCTATACCGAGAACGATGGCGCGTCCGTAGTTTGGATCACAGTGTTCTATCTGGTAGCGCAGAACATTCACGAGGGTATCTTCGGGCGTGATCACAATATTGCCTTCCAGATATCCTCTTGCCTCACCCTTGCAGACACCGTCCCAGTCGTTTGAGTAACGAAGAAATTCAGAGATGACCCAGTTTTCACGTACCATCAAATCGTCATCCACAGCAATCGAGGCAAATCCAGAATCGTGATAACTCGGTAGAGACCAGGAGCCGTATTCAAATGCAGTCCATAAACGCCCCTTGAACTCAACGACCGGCATCGGGGCTTTGTGAGGCCCGCCAACATCTCTGTTGCCGCCTTTGCACATTAAGGTCGGTGCGCTCCAGGTACGACCTTCATCTGTTGACTTGAAAATGTTCAGGTCACCGTATTCCCCATCCATTCCGAAGGCGTATAAAACACCGTGGTGGAAAAATAGCTTGGTCCAAAATGAAGGGAAGATTTGAGATTGGAAGGACCAGGTTGTTCCGTTGTCTTTGGATATGAATACATGGGTTAGGTTCTGTGCCGCTTTGCCCCAATAGATATCGTGAGATGCCAGCAGAAATCCGTTGGGCAACTGGAGCAGTGATGGGCTGGCGGGGGAGCGTCCGGAGGGCATGAAGGTGTAATCATCGGGGTGAATGTAGTTTACCACTGTGCCGGGAACATACCCTGTGCGGAACAGCCGCGTTGGACTCTTTGCCGATTCGTTGCCCGCTTTGTCATATTGGATCAGTTCAATCATATAGTCCAGACCGTTTTGTAAACCGGTCATGGTGAAGGAACCAGATTCGTTGGGGCACACTTCCTTGGTGACGATCTGAGTGTTTAAATCATAGATACTGGCGACGATTTCGCCGGATTCTTGAATGTCGCATTCATAGTCGAAGGTGACCTGTTGATCAACAGGTGCCATGCGTAGGATTTTTAGTTTGCCATGTGCGCGGCAATTTTCTTTTTGGGTTGGATTTTTAAACACTGTTGGGTCCTTGTCGTTCGATCACGTTTCCCCGACGTTTCAGGGCCACGCCGATCAGGAGAATGGTGGCCGAAACACCCGCAGACAGCAGGTGGCCGGAAAGCGGATTTGGAACCAAAACGAGCACGCCGAGAAAGGACCCCAGAATGAGAGAGGCGTTGCCCATGACGACCAGCTGCCTGCCGTTGAGATTCGCGTCGTAGAAGGAATAGGCCGACGGCAACAGGCAGGCGAGAAAGAGCCCGCAGATGGCGCAGGGTAAATAAGGGTAAATTTCTGTGTTGGCGAAATACATAATTTTACCACGGCCATTCTTGTCCTTTGTGATCTTTCATAACCAGTTGGTCTTCAGCAGTCGGGTCAGCATAGTTTTCGAGGAAGTGTGCCAATGCAGGGATGGCTGCTTCTTTGGGTTCCTGGCCAGCGCGTGTTCCTTTGATACCACTGCCACCAATGTAAGACCGGATTCCGCCGGGGTGGTATAGGCGGAAGGTATATCCTTCGGGGCGTAGGTGATTGAACAAGATCTGAACGCCCATGTTTAATGCGGCTTTGGACATGCTGTAACCAAACCAAGCGGGACGATGTGCGCGCGTGATGCTGCCGGCTTCTGAAGAAACAAAACAAAGGCGTTTCATGGTGCTTTGATCGGTGAGTGGGAGAAAGGCTTCGATTACGCGTAATGGACCCAAGCTGTTGATATCGTACACTCGATGGATTTCCTCATAGTCTTGAGGTTCACGAATGGTTCGGTCTCGATGAATGGCATTGATACCAGCGTTGTTGATGATCAGATCCACACAGTCTGTTTGTTG
>Ga0114999_10007964_pt1 | contig 11913 bp, 8 predicted proteins | sample ArcticOcean_MG_C_3_FD_89820 | JGI IMG/M metagenome (GOLD analysis project Ga0114999, IMG submission 89820) | Marine microbial communities from western Arctic Ocean - ArcticOcean_MG_CB8_126 | ecosystem: Environmental > Aquatic > Marine > Oceanic | place: Arctic Ocean: Canada Basin | collected...
CCCTCGACAGAATGTGGGAGATAAGTACCGAAATGTAGTTGGCATATTTATGAACTGTTTGCGTCAAGATAAACCTATGACTATATTTGGAGATGGGGGACAGACTCGATGTTTTTCTTACATAGATGACGTAGCTCCTTATATTGTAAAAAGCCCCGTTATAGAGGCGGCTCGTAATGAGATTTTCAATATAGGGCATCCTTATTCAACCACTATTACAGGCTTAGCTGCGATGGTTGCTAGTGTTATGGGGAAGACTTGTATCGTTACGCACCTCACAGGTCGTGCCGAGGCTTCTGAAGTTGCCGTAAGTCATGGGAAGTTTAAGCAGGTATTTCAGCCTTCCGATAGTTTAGCTTTGAAGCCAGGGTTGGAAGCTATGTTTGATTGGTTGAAATCAGCCGAGGTACGAGAGTCACCTCTTATGCCTGTAGAGATAACTAAGAATCTTCCAGAGAGTTGGAGGGTAGCCAAATGACTCGTATTTTATATCTACCCCATACCTCCTCTCCTGATAGATTGAGTACTGATCATAGTTATGGCTGGGCTTCAAACATCTTTGCTAAGTGGATTAAGGCTGATCCTAACGTCTCAATTTATTGGCCTGTTCCTAGAGGAGCTATTAGAAAACAGCGAGAAGCTTTTTACAAGTTCTCTGACGAGGAGTTGAAGACCCGAGTTAAGCTTATTGAAGTGGAGACGGACATAACTCAAATTTTAGAGCAGTCCACTTTTCCCAAGAAATTGATTAACCTGTTTACGTTGGATCATGGGAGATACTATTTCGACATCTTGTTTTGTGAGAAACCTGCTTTGTTAGGGTGGTTCTTTAACAATTGCAATCTGTATAAATTTCGCCGGGAAGAGATACTGACTATCTGCAATATTCATTACGCTCTGAGCAGTGAAGATAACATTGCTATTGCTAAGGAATTTGATGCTACTTACTATGCAAATTTGGCGTTGGCTGATGCCTATCTTTTTTGCAATAGTGAGGGCACCAGTGTGGATTCTTTGAAGCAGGTGAAGACTAACATGAAGAGATGGTTGGCCCCTTCTCTTATCTCCAAGTTTTTAGACAAGCCTCGTTGGATGAAATTAAACTCCGATATCGAGGAATTGTCTACTGTGTATGATGAATGGGATGGAACCAAGGGAGACGGCTTCCGAGTACATTTTGGATTCAGTATTAGCAACTTGTTTCACTTTAAAGATATCTTGTCGGTCTTACAGAAAGCCCGTTACTTGATAAAGGATCTGAAGTTTATTATCACTACTCCCAGTGGAAGTTTGGGGAGAGGTGGTGCAAAGACTGACGACTCTTGGATGGAAGTTTATTTCCAGTGTCCTCGTCCTAAGTTTTTTCAGATAGCTCTCAAGAGCCATGTCTTCGTGGCGTGGTCAGTGATAACGGGAGGTTTAAATCACGGCGGTATTATTGAAATGGCTCGTCTGGGAGTACTTCCTGTATTACATCGTAAGTCTATTCCTTTTCCGTGGGATGACTCTTACCCCTTTATTTTTGAGACCGAGGAAGAGTTGATTGCCCTCTTAAAGTACATTAAGGCAAACTACACTTCTGAGCATGTTCAGTTACAGATTAAGGAGAATCAGAGGCTTATAAACGAATTCAACATGAAGTGCGGTCCCTCTACTCTGATACAGGAATTCGTCGCTTTGAAGGACGATAGACCTCATTATCCTTACAACGCTTTTTCTGCCATCTTGCCGGAATTGCCTGATAGGATTACGATGGAAGAGCTTGTTCATTATGTTAAACATAAGTCTGATCTAAAGAAGGATTTAGACGAGATCAACTTTGTTACTGCCTTCAAAACGGGAACCAAAGCTGATCTTAGGTGGTACATGCTCAGTCATGGTTGGCGAGATGTCGGAGATACAAACAACGTTATATTTGAAAGAGAAGGATAAAATGAGAATACGAGAAGCGGTCTTAATTGACCTAAACCGATTACATCCAAACGATTTTAATCCTAACGAAATGACTATGGCAACTTTCTCCAAGTTGACAGATGAGATCAAGGAGGATGGTTTTAAAGACCCTTTGACAGTGATACCTGCTCCACCTGAGGCTGTTGAGTTGGCGTGGCCTGATGGCGACAACTTTTTAATTATGGCCGGGGAGCATAGGTATCGAGCGGCCACTGTTTTGGAGTTGGAAGCAATCCCCTGCTACATAGAAGAAGAATGGGATGAGCTTACCCAGAAGACCAAGACAGTCCGAAACAACCTCATTCGAGGGGACTTGAACACAGGTAAGTTTACACAACTTGTTAGGGACTTAGAAGAAAAATATGAAATAGACAACGAGGCTATGGCGGAACTTATGGGTTTTGATGAGACTTCCGAGATGGTCAAGAATCTTATTGTGGAGAAAGAGCGGCGGGAAAAGACTTTTCTTGACGGTCTATTAGAAGAGTCTAAGAAAGAGAAGCACGCTGTCGAATCTATTACCAGTATCGTCAGCACTATTTTTGAAGATGCAGGAGCGACGGTAGATCAGGGATATTTGATGTTCACCTTTAAAGGGGAGCTTCACATGGTTTTGCTTATGGATGTTGCCTCTAAGAAGGCAATTCAAGACATGGTAGAATACATTCGGTTAACAGGTGAAACTGCTACCGACTTTATTCGAGAAGCCATTGATCAAAAATTAGAAGATTAGTGCACACGTTTGCACAGGAGAATTTATGTCGTTAATAGAAACCTTGAAGGATTTAGACGTTGTATCCTCGGAGAGTTCTTCTGAAGGGCTTTCCGAAGAAATGATTCTTATCGAAGATGACATGCTTCGTAAGCAAGCACAGGTCTATGAGATGCACGAATTGCAGGGAATACCTGTGTCCGGAATTGCTGCGGCATTTGAGGTAAGTCAAAGCACTATTTATAACTGGATCAGTGAAGAGAAAAGACGCTTTAGGGAAATCTTAGAAGTTCAGCCCAAGGCGGAAATCATCTCTGACTCCCTCCAGTTTCTCGGTAACTTACGACAGATGGCTCTGTTTGAATCTAATCAAAGTGAGTCTTCTGTAGATGTTGATAGTTCTACTGGTATTGTATCTAAGAAGCCGGGAGGCTACATACGTCGATTAAAATTCATGACTTTAGCTAAGAGTGTAGAAGCTTTACGCTTAGATTTGATGAAGGATACAGGAGTTCTACCCAAGGTTCCTGAGCATATCTACCACTCTCTGGGAGATGAGAAGAGGGTTGTGGGAGAAGGAACAGAGGTGGCAGAGGAAAGAACTGCCGAAGAGATAGCTACAAATATTACACGATTGATTACAACGGGAAGGGCTTTACCTTAATGTCTATTTTAACTGAGTTTGAAGGTTTGCCTAAAGACGAGTTAAAGAGAATGGAGATGCTTCTTGAGATAAAAGAAGCTCGTCTTTCTTTTGCATTAGATCATCACGTTAATACTCGTGGTGATAGAATGGACTTTACACATTTTCCTCATATTCGTTCTCTCTACGAGTCTGTTGCAGCCCAGATTGTTTTACAAGGTTCAGTTCAGTCATTCAAAGCTGCTCCACTTGACAGTTTGGTGCATACACCGGGAGGTTGGCGAACGATGGGGCATCTGATGGTAGGCGATTTGGTATCTACGCCTAACGGGGAGCCTGCCCACATATCTCAGATTCAGCCCCGAGGTGTTCAACCTTTAATTAAGTTCACTTTGGATGATGGTAGGGAGCCTGAGACTACTGAGGATCATAGGTGGAAGGTGCTTAGAGGTACGCAGCGTAAGACTTTGAGTAAAGGTCGAAAGTCCCTTCAATGGAATTTAGCTACAAAGTTTGAAGTTCTAACTACCCATGAAATTATGGAGGCTATGGCAGATGGAACTCAACGATTTACAATACCTGTTCCGGAAGTTGAGGTGGAGAAACCCGCTTTGGATGTTCCTTTGGACCCCTACTTTGTAGGGTTGATGCTTGGTGATGGGGAGATACACGACCCCAATATTAGGTTTATCTCCGAGGATACTGAGTTAGTGATTGCGGTAGATAAGGCTGTCTTTGATTTTGGTTTAGAGTTGAATCAGTATAAATATACGGCTAACTACTCTTTTAAGATACGTAATCCCGGCAGTCAGGAATTAGGACCTAAGATATTACGGGATAAGTTTGACGAGATAGGTTTGTTAGGAACTTACAGTGATACGAAGTTTATACCTCGGCAATATAAAGAAAGTTCGGTTGATCATCGTTTGGCTATTTTACAGGGAATTCTTGATACTGACGGTGCTGCCTGCGATCACGGAGGCGTGACTATTCGATTGGCCTCCGAGCAGTTAATTAAGGACATTCAAGAGATAGTGTGGTCTTTAGGAGGAGCCGCCAAGTACACTCAACGTGAGACTTCTTATACTAAGGATGGCAAAAAGATTAAGTGTAAAGACTGTTATCTTTTAAACATATCTATGCCTTATCCTGTAGATTGTTTTCGATTGGAAAGAAAACGGGAGAAGTTATCACATAATCATCGTCGTGTCCGAACGTTGGGGGCAAAAATTGAATCAGTTGAGTATTCAGGCGAGAGTGAAGTTCAGTGCATCGTATTAAATGATGATGATCATCTTTATATTATGGATGATTACGTGGTAACTCATAACAGCGAATGGGCTATCATTGATCATCTATCGGCGGCTTTTTGTGGTCTGTCTATTTTCTTCGTAGTGCCCAAATTTGAGACTCGAACCACTTACGTACAGAACAGAATCAATCGTTGCGTAGAGAATGTTCCTGAGTACAAGAAGATTATGGGCAGTGGTTTCTTCGACTCGGTAGCTTTGAAGTCTTTCGGCAAGGGAACAGTTAAGTATGTTGGCTCTAACGTTATTGCTGACTTTACCGAATTCCCTGCGGATATGATATTTGTAGACGAATTAGACGAATGTAATCAAGAGAATGTTACCTACGCTTTGGATAGAGTGAGGGCCTCACCTTATCAGTTTAGACGGTATCTTGCCAACCCTCGTGAAAAAGATACTGGCATAAGCGTTTTGTTCCGAGAGTCAGATCAGAGGGAGTGGGCCGTACCTTGTCTATTCTGTGGTAAGTATGCGGAGATGGATTGGTTTGAGACAATCACCTCTTCTTTACAAGATAACAAGGGAAACGTAATTGACTACCAACTGAGAGATTCAGAGTGGGAAGTAGGCTGTGGCCGAGATGTACATGCCATTTGTCCTTCCTGTGAGGGAGTTTTAGACAGAGGCAGTTTGAAGGGCCGGTGGATACCTCATAATCCCACTTCTGCTATTGAGGGGTATCATATTTCTATGCTATGTAGCTTGATTAATAGTGTCTCCGGAATGTGGACACAGTTCTCTTCTGCCATAGGTGATCCGGTTGCAATGAAGCATTTCTATAATTCTAGTTTGGGCTTGCCTTACAGTGCGGCGGGAAGTAAGGTAACTACTACCCTACTTGACAGATGCGTAGAACCTTCGTTTAACTTTTCACATTACGAAGACTTTTCTTGTATCGTGGAGAATGAGCACCCTGGACCGTGTAGTATGGGAATCGATGTGGGCAAGAACTTCGATGTTCGTATTTCTCACGTGGGTTCTAGGGGAACTCGGAAAGCTGTGTTCATAGGTAAGTTTAGGTCTGCGGAAGAGATTTATAATCTTGTTGATAGATATAACGTTGATGTTGGAGTTATCGACTTTGGACCGGAGACTAGGTTAGCTCAAGAGATACAAGAGAATGCTAACTGTGATATGTGGCTATGTCGTTTTAAGGGAGAGGGAAAAGAGACAAAGAAGAATTTAGATTTAAACAATAGGATTGTAAATATTGACCGAACAGAGGCTATGGATAAGTCCTATGCTGAGATGGTTAACAGGAGAAATCTTCTACCTGAGAACTACGCAGGTATTTTGTCCGGGGTGTACGTGCAGGAAGTTTGTATGCCGGTGAGGGAGATAGTTACTGATAAGAAAGGCAACGCTCGTTACACTTGGATTAAAGGGAAAGATCACCATAGACTTGCTGATACCTACGATACCTTGGCTGCTGAGATGATCAAAGAGACCATCTTAGATGAAGTGTTCGTCAACTAAAATTACAGAATTTACTTAATAGGTGTATTTATGTCGGACGTAGAAGTTTTAAAAGAAGGTCCTCTTCACGACGCTATGTTAGCTAACGCTGAAAAAGAGGGTGAAGAAGAGACAATTGAGGAAGTTCATATAGTTGGAGAAGATGGAGAAGTAGTAGCAAATAACTCTGATATTATGAAGGCTTTGCTTAATCAGGGTATGCGGGGCTTTGATACAGAGAGGATTCATAAAGAAGCCGAAAATAGTCATCTCATAGATGTGGCTAAATCTATTGTGGATTCTACTACACAGACTCAGACAGAATTGGGGGACTCTGATTTATCCACAGCTAAGTTTGTTCAACCTCCTTATCCTCCTCAGCTACTCTCTGATTTCTTAGAGGTTGATCCTGTTCACTACAGGTCAGTCGTCACTAAGGTTAATGACAGTATTGCCCGAGATTATGAACTCTCTGCAACGGAGTCCGTCAAGATTGAGGGAGATGATTCTTCGGTTGGGATTCCTGCCGCAGAGCTTGCTTTACAAGTCAATGCTGTTGAGGAGTTTATCCGAACTGCTAATGACGTTATTGGCTTTAAGGGAGTTTTGTTTAGAGCCGCAATGGATTATGAAGCTATTGGGTGGGGTGCTTTTGAAGTAGTACGCTCCCGAGACATGAAGATTCGATATCTTGCTCATGTGCCTGCTCAACGTCTTAGAGTGTTGCGGGGCTGGAAGGGTTTTGTAGAAGATCTTGGTAATAACAAATTGAACTATTATCAACCTTTTGGTCGTAAAGTCAAAGCTGTTGGCAGGAAAGATGTTGTAACAAATAAGGTTCCTTTTTATGATCCTCTGAAAGACGGGGAGCTTGCTCCTAGGGGAGGGGCTTTAGAGTGGAATCTTATTGACCGGACGAACGGGAAGCCTCTGGGAAGTTCTACTATAGGGGGTGATAAGGTAGCGAATGAGTTACTGTGGGTTCCTAAGCACCATAGTAACACTATTTACTATGGGTATTCTGATGTTGTTCCGGCTGTTACTGACGTTATAGCTAATGCTAAGATCAGGGAATTCGTACTTCAGTTCTTCGAGCACAATACTATTCCACGGTATGCTATTATTGTGCAGGGAGCCAAGTTATCTGATAAGGCTCTGAAGGCTATTACTGAATATTTCAGTACTCACGTTAAAGGAAAAAGTCATAAGACTTTGATTATTCCTTTGCGTAATAGCAACATGAAAGTTACTTTTGAGAAGCTTGCTACGGATGAACAAGAGGGTTCTTTCCAGCAAACCAAGAAGAATAATTCTCAAAGCATTATGACCGCTCATGGCCTATCTGCGGCTTTGTTAGGCATCAACGATGCGGCTAGTCTAGGTTCGGGAAAAGGCTTGTCTCAAGCTGAGATTTATAAGGATAGAGTTGTCACTCCTTCTCAAAGTCGATGGGAAGAATCTCTGAATCTATTGTTCCAATTAGGTCTAGGTGTAACTAAGGTTAAGCTTAAATTTGACCCTCTGGATATCCGAGATCGTGAAGCGGATATGCGGCGATTCACTCAGTACCTTGATAGAGGTGTATTGACAATTAATCAGGTATTGACTGCTACGGGTCTTGGCCCTCCGGTTAAAGGTGGAGATAGAAACTTTATACGATTAGGAAAAACTCTTGTGTTTGTTGATGAGTTGAATGATATGAAGAGTCCTAACCCTAATGAGGGGTTGACAGATAAAGGCAATCCGGGCGATAAGGCTCAACCTAAAGGCAGAGAGCCCTTTGATAACATTGAAGGAGGGAATGAAGTTTGACGTTGTTTAATTTACCCTGTTGACAAAAATAGGCTAATATAGTATAATACGATATGTAACGATAGATCTCCTTATTCCGAATGATACGATACTCAGTTGTTTCTTCGGAATTTTTTATATCTTGAGAGAGGATTTGAACATGCCTGCTGAGATTATTCGTGAAATTGTTCGAGGCTCTGTGCCTATGGTTACGGAGATCGACTCTGAGACCGACGAAGTTGTTAGCATAAAGGGATTTGCCTCTGTGGAGACGGAGGACCGTAGCGGCGAACTGGTGCCCCCTGAGGAGTTCAATTTGGAGCAGTTCCTCGTTTCACCTGTTTTGCTGGTTAATCATGAATTCTGGCGGGATGGAAGCGGCAACAATATTTCCGTAGGGAAAGTGGCCTCTTTGCATGTTGCCAAGTTGGAGCGTATTCCCGGTGATAAGGAGAACTTTTCCGTTCGGGATGTGAAGACGCGAGAGGTGATTAGTAAGTTCCCTCGGAATAAGATTCCCAATCTTCGACATGGGGATCGAGGACTTTTTGTATTTGCGGAAGTCACACAGCCTGAAGTAGCCAAGATGATCCAACGTGGTGAGCTAGGTGCTTTCTCTTGGCGAGGCTTAGCTCAAATTGAGTCTAGGTTTAATTCCGAAACGCAACGAGTTCAAAAGGTATGGAAAGACATTGATCTAATGGAGATCAGCGTTGTTCACATGCCTGACAACATCAATTCTACTTTCGCGGTCGCTTCTAAGTCGGCTCATATTGTAAAGCTTTACAAGAGTTCTTTCAAATCTCCTGGGGATGTGAAGGACTACTTGCAGCATCACAATCTTAGTTGCGATGCTGTCGCGGAGAAAGATGAGGCATACTACTGTCGTCAGCTTCATTCAGACCGATTAGAGCTAAATAAGCTATCCGTTGTAAAGATGGCCGAAGGCGTGGATATTATAGTAGGACCATTAAAAGACGATACTGAAAAAACTGTAGACGCTGATTTCGTTAATGACTTGGCAGGAAAATTCACGCCTTTGTCACAAATATCTAGTACCGAAAATGAGGAGAAGCCCATGTCTGAAGAGACTAAAACAGAGGTTGAAAAAGCTGCTGAAGCAGAAGCGGCTCAGAAGAAAAGTGCGATGGAAAATTTCATTGCTGATATTTCAAAAGCTAACCAAGCTGCGTTGCAGCCTATTTTGGAGCAAATTTCAGATGCTATGAAGTCGGTGGCTTCTGCTGTAGTGTCTCTCGCTCCTCCTGCCAAAGAAGAGACGATTATCGAGAAGAAACCAGAAGAGACGATCCAGAAAGATGCTTTGGCTGAAATGCAGGAAGTCTTGAAGAATACTCAAGATCAACTTACTGCTGTTCAGAAGCAAGCTGAGGCCGCTCAGGCCACTGCAACATCTGTTGCAACCACACCCGCTAGTTCCAGCACGGAACGTGACGAAAAAGTGGAAACTCAGAAATCCACTTCTGTCAATCCTAATGACATTTTTAACGAAATGTTTAATCAGTTCGCAGTTTAAATCTAATCGTGCACACGTTTGCACTTTTTAAGAGAGAGGTTTATGTATGTCTAATGAAATGACCCTTCCTTTGAAGGAACTTGTTCAGAAAAGTGCGATTGATAATACGAGTTTGCCCAACTCGATTATGAGTCGTCAGCAGTCTGATCGTTTTATTGATCTTGTGATCGATCATTCGGTTTTGATGAAAAGCGTTCGAGTTCGACGAGTTAATCACCCTAAAGGTGAGATCAATAAGTTGAACTTGGGTTCTATTGTTACTGAAGGGGCACACACTACAAGTAGAGCGACCACACGGACGCCTACTGAAGATGTGGTGCCTTATGACATGGCGAAGTATCGAAGTGCTTTTGACCTTGGTGGTGACTTCGTTGAAGACAACATCGAAGGTAGTGGCATTCGAGATACTCTTCTCTCCATGTTCACAAAGAGAATTTCGGTTGATACTGAAATCGCTGGTATCGAGTCAGACTTGACTCTAGCCGTTGGCGATGCTCAGAGCGACGAAAATAATCTCTTGGGTGTTAACGAAGGTTGGCAACGTATTTTGGAAGCCAATGTTCCCGCTGCTCAACAAGTTGATGCGGCGGGTGCGGCTCCTTCCAAAGAGTTGTATTACGCAATGAAGAGAGCTATTCCGGCTCGATTCCGCGTTGCAATGCCTGATTATCGTTGGATCACTCCAAGTGGTCCGTTCGATAAGAACATGTTAGATTGGTCTCATCGTGAAACTCAAGGCGGAGATCGAGCCTTGGCTGATGGTAGTCATCCTGGTCCTTGGGGCATTAACATGCTTGAAGTTCCTCTGATGCCTGAAGACCTGTCTTACGGTACTGCTGGAACAGATGGAAGCCAAATCTGGCTGACACCTCTTCAGAACTTGATCGTGTTTATTCAACGAGAGTTCACACTCGAAGTTGAACGTAAGCCTCGTCAGGACAAATTTGAATTTACGATTCACTTCCGTCTTGACTTTGCTATTGAAGATCCTGCTATGGTTGTCATTGCTGACAACGTTAGTCTGTCTGGCAATGATTACACTGCATAAGTCAGGTGCAGGTTTGGTTGCTTGGTGCACCTCTTTTTAATACGTTGGAGAGGCGACTGTTCGATTCAGTCAAACCAATTTTATGTTTAGCCATCACACCAATCTGAATGAGCCTTTGACTTGCCTGAACAGTCCTCCCGCTAAAGTTTGTCTGAAGATGGTGGGAGGTATTGGGGATTGTATTATTGCTTTAGGTGGGGCGGCGAAAGCATTATCTCAGCAGGGCTATGAAGTTACTGTATCTTGCCGAGAGTTTCAAAAACCTTTAATTACTCACATGAGTGGAGTCCATTCTTACGTTTCACCCTCGACTCTCAATGATCCTAGTGCAAGGTCAAAGTTTGACGCTTTAATTGATTTTGCTAAAGTGTTTAATTCAAGGCGAGCTTTGAAATCGGGTGGTTATTATCGTTTAGCTAGTGAGAGATTACAAACTTCTTTTGGACCGGGAGAATTTACTTTTCCTCGAAAAGAGATCTATAAAAAAGTTGTCGCATTACATGCAGGAGCAAGTAATTTTAATCGATGTTGGCCCATAGATAAATGGACACGCTTAGCTGAAATTTTAGTGGGAAACGGATACACTGTAGCTTGGCTTGGGACTAAAGATGATTTTGGATTTAATGCTTCTCGTGTATTTAAACTAAGTGATGTTACTGACGATTTAACTCTTCAAGCTCAATCTCTAGCCGGATATCATTACTTTATTGGAAATGATTCTGGCTTTGCTCATATTGCGGGAGTCTTGGGGATACCGGGGAGAGTCATTTTTTCTGTTATTCATCCTGACGATGTTATCTCCTTTTACCCTAGTCTTTCCGGAGCACACTGTTTTTCAGAAGACAATCAACCAAGTTTGAGTTTATACCCTGACGATGACAGGGCCGAAGCTAATATGAAAGAAATTTCAGTAGAAGATGTTTTGGAAGGAACTCCCTTTAGTGCAAGCGTTTGCACTCCTTTAGACAGGACCGCAGGGAAGAAACTACGCTTGGGAGTCTGTGACGTATCGCAGGAAGTAGTTAATTATTTACAAGAATACTTTGAGATTGTATCCGAAGAATACGACTTACTTTTAAAGAAGGAAGAGACTTGCTATTTCATACATTCTGAAAAAGGCAAGGCTCAAGTGCTAGGCTCTAATCCTGAGTCTATTAGAACTGCTATTCGAGAAATCTCAAGTACTATTAATACGTAGGAGTTTGCAATGACTAGTGCCGGAACTGATGCTTTAACCACTGCGGTAGCTACAATTTATAGAGAGACCGGAGGCTGTACCGAGATGATGATTCATTGTCTTACAGGCTCCACCAGTCCAGCTTTAATTCATATTGACGGTTTGCACGACGGCGATGCTGATACCGGGGAGTATATTCCAATAGTAAAGGGTCAGACAATAACCTTCCGGATAGGGAATCTGGGTATCAAGAGAGTATATGCAAAAGGTGACGGAGGAAATGCTAC
>Ga0114999_10007966_pt1 | contig 11911 bp, 10 predicted proteins | sample ArcticOcean_MG_C_3_FD_89820 | JGI IMG/M metagenome (GOLD analysis project Ga0114999, IMG submission 89820) | Marine microbial communities from western Arctic Ocean - ArcticOcean_MG_CB8_126 | ecosystem: Environmental > Aquatic > Marine > Oceanic | place: Arctic Ocean: Canada Basin | collected...
CTTTGTTCCGATACAGCATTGGCCTCCCTGCGTTTTGCAGAAAATAGTGACAGGACCACACCGAACCCCAAAAACAAGAAAAAGAAGATCGTACGGATATACATCTCAAAAGGTTCTATGTCATAAATGAGTATATCCCAGAATTCTTCTTGTTCGGAGAAAAATAACCAGTCCACTACCGAGTCTATAACCCATGCAAACAACCCAAACACAGCTGAGAGGCCAATAATCAAGTATTCGTCTTTCGCGCGCTTCACTTTGGGTGAAATGTAACCGCCCTTTTGCGCCGACTGATCCAACTCTGCAGTACCTTGCTCTTTCATTTTATCCGTGTATTTCATATTCAGATCTCTCGGTTACCAAAGCCCGAACATCTAAGAGACTGTTTTAAACAATGTAAATAGTTGCCGTTGAAGGCACGAAATCACTCGGCCATATTCAGGTATCTACAAAGATACCCTGAAACGAAAGGGCCAAAATGAGTACGCACGACCAATGTCCGACAGATGTGACCGATGGGCAATGGCACCTTCTTCAGATCCAACAGCGACTGTACACACCCTTTTCTTGGTCGAAAACCCATCTCAAATCTAACCTGAGAGCCTATACTACTCCAACCGCTCAGCCCAGCAATGCATCTTTCGTGCACCAGAGCCTGTGAATTAGCAAAATCATAATACTGCTGCTGCCCTAAATGGAACTGTGATCTATTTCTCACACTCATTTGACCATATACCTTAAGTATATATACAAAAAAAACTTGACTTGTGTGAGCTAGCGTATTCCATCTACTATCGGTGCCTACTTTCTAAATCAGGAGAAACCGTGTTAGAAGCGGTTTTAAAACAATCATTTTTCACGCAAGCCGCTCAACCCAATACTGTGGACATTTTTTTATTTTGAGTGAATTTGCATGATGTAGTAATTCGTCAGTGCGTACTCATCAATAGGTTATACGTTTTAATATTTTATTACGTAATTACTTATTTATAAATGACTTAAAAATATAATATACGACATTGTCAACCAAGAGCCGAATCATAGCGACTTGAATGAAGGCTTCACTATTGCGGGTCAAGACTTCGCAATCCCTTGAATGGCGGCGGTAATTCAACAACCAGGCAGCGCCGTCACGAAAAAAGGTTGACGACGTGATCTTTGTCACATCGAAAAGGATTCACAGCATCGATCTTGTAATGAAGCCTCCCCGCAGCAAGCTGCGGGGTAGCAGACCCGAAAGGCTAAAATAAAACGGCAAACAAGCGGCAGGTTGGCGCCGCGACAACATAGTTTTCATCTCATCCATTCTTCATAGGAGTCTCTCATGTTGAATAAAGTCATCTTCGCCGCCTGCGCCCTCGCGCTGAGCACCAGCCCCTTGCTCGCCGGTCACCACAAAGGCCCCATGGGCCCGCCGCCTGCCGGGATAATGATCCCGTTACCGGCCGGCGCCATGATGCCGGCGCCCGAAGAAGGCCCTGACAAACTGGCCGATTTCGTGTTGGACCATCTAGACAAGGACGGCGACGGAAAAATCAGCAAAGACGAGCTACTGGACGCGCTGAAAGGCGGTGTGCCGCACCACGGCGACAGCGACGGCGACAGCGACGGCGCCAGCGAAATGAGCGGCATCTCCGAAGGCGACGAGGGTCTCGAATCGCTGCCGCATCCCGAGGAGTGCGGCGAAACGCTGACCTCCTCCGAGATGGGGCCAATCGCCGAGGGCGTATCCTGCGGCAGCAGCGACAGCGTCGGCAACCAGCTCAACCGCACCGTCTGTAATCTCGCGCCCTACAACTCCAACGCCATCAGCATGCCCGAGGGGCGCGCCGCCGACTGCTTCCGCATCGCCGCGATCAAGGGCAATAACATCACCTTCGAGATCGTCAAAGAGTCGGACGGCAGCGTGATCTTCGATACCTCTATGGGCACAATCGCCTTCGACAGGCTGGTGCTTATCGGCGAGCCAGGCGACACGGTCTATCGCATCAACCTGACCGGCGCCGACGAGGCCGACGCCAGCGTCACGCTCGAATTTATCGACCACCCCATGTTCTAAAGAACGCTGAACAAGGTAGGCCGCTATAAAAAGCAAGCGCACCGGGTAAAACCGGTGCGCTTGCTTTTTATGCCCATTCGAGGCTGAATCTGAATACCGCCCTATTTGATCAGCGTAGGCAGGATATGTAATATACCTGTGCATTGCCCTTATCCGCAGAAAAATCGATTTCGCCACGGAGAACGACAACCATGATCACCGACGCACAATTGACCGCATATGAAGAACAAGGGGCCGTAACAATTGACAGTCCCTTCACTGAACAAGAATTGGATCGAGCGGAAGCCGCCTGGGACCGCCTGAAACAAAATAGCCAACCGCCCTACGAAGACCCGGATTATATCGACATAATCCAGCACCCGTTTTTCGAGCAGGTCGCCCAAAAAGTATTGCGTGCCAATACCGTGCATTTATGGTGGGGTTTAGCCCCGCATGAACGCGCGCCGTCCGAGCCGCCCTATGGCGATTATAAAGAGCAATGGGCACGCGGCTGCCACACCGATATTCAGGCTACATTGGAAGATTTCGAAGCCACCCCCCGCCGGATGCGGGCCGAGCTGTGGTTTTGGCTCAACGACGTGCCCACCGACCGCGGCGCGATGCGCATCCTGCCCGGCAGCCATCGGCCGATCATGGCGCACTGGAGCAATGTCCTCACATCCGAACAAAAAACCGAACTACCGCGCGTGCACGGTTTGCGACCGATCCCGGTTCCCGATACGGCGACCGCCTTCCCCGAGCACGTGCCCGATCTAATCGACACGCCCTGGTCTGTATGCGAACCCACTCCCTTCGTCGCCAAACGCGGTCAGATTCTGATCTTTTGCAGCGCCGGCCTGCACTCGGCCTGGCAGAACGAAGACAGTGTGCCGCGCAAGGCGATGGGCACCTCGTGGGTCGCCGAGGGCGTATCTTGCGGGCTGCCGAAAAATCAGCGCGATGAAGTAATGGACTTCTTCCCCAAACTGCGAGCGAAACTGCACCCGGACCGCGCGCATATCGCGCCAGACGATTTCGACTGGCTTTTTGAGAGCAACTATCAGCCGCAGTGGCCGGAGACTTTTCTGCCGACCGAAACCTCATAAATCGTCAATCGATGCGCACGCGCGCGCCCAGACGATATAGAGAGGATCCGCTTGCGTCGGACAGTTCCGCGTGCAGATGTCACGCCAATTTTCGCCGAAATAACTTTCGACCAACTCGACATGTTGCACATCATCCATGGCCAACCACAGCGCTATGGCTTTTTGCGGGAAACAGCGATTGGAAAAACTGAGAATAAACGGGGCACCCGGTTTGAGCACCCGGTTTACTTCGCGAAAGACCGCCAAAGGTCGAGTCATATATTGCACCGAGACGGTGCAAGTGACCGCGTCAAATAACTGATTCGCAAAGGGCAGTTCCGGCGCGGCGTTCAAATTGTGCACCAACCATTGATCTAATTGCGGATTATCCGCCAGTTCCTCGGCGTTCATGCCCAAGCCGGTGACATGGCCGGGATTTAGATCTGGCGGATAATGCGAACGCCAACTACTCATCAAATCCAAATAGCGCCCACCCGGTTCCAGATATTCGGCCAGAAAGCCAGTCAACGCCGCAATCGCCCCTGCGTCGATATGCACAACTTTGCGCGGCTGTTCGTAAAAGAGGGCATCAGCGGTTTCTTCGGCTCGCTCGAAACATTGCGCTGTTAGATCTTGTGGATCAATCAAGCCAAAGTCTCCCGTCAACGGCATCGACCGCGCTCAAGCGAAATACTCCTCGTCTTCGCGCAACGCGTTGCGGTGCGGCAGATATTCGACGATCAGGTCTATATCGGCCAGCGTCACCGGATGGATCAACTGCGCGTCTTTCTCCAGCACTTCCGCGCTCAGAATATTAACCCCCACTAGCGGCAAACGCTGAAGCTGCTTTAAATCCACGTGCAGCCGGTAGGCGTCGACTGCATAGTCTGGCCGGGGCCGCAATTGGTACGTCCAGTCGGCTTTACGCCACGCTTCTTCGGGTATCTCTTCGCCATTCCAGATCAACCGGATCCGGTCCGCGTAGGTCAGATGCTGCAACAAGACGCGCAACTCGCAGCGCCATACCTCACCCGCTGCCGCCCGCCCCGCCACATCGTCGCCGACTTCCAACCTGCACTCTTGCGCCGGCGCATCACACGCCAATTGCGCCGGCAGTTGTTCGGCCAATCCATAGGACGCGGCCGTATTCGCGTTATAGGGCAGACCGAGCCGGTATTTCTTATCGAAACCCGCCAACAGATCCGGATACCCCATAAAACGCAGTCGGCCCGTCGCCTCGTCGTCGTAGGGATAGCGCTTAGGCGCGGGATAGTAGGTGTGAAACAACACGCCTTGCGCCCCCGCGGCATAGGCATTGGCCGCCGCGGCCCGCACTACGGGGCGTGAAAGCTCCGGGTGATTCGCCGATTCGATGCCCGCCAATACCCGCACTGGCGTGCCTGCCGCGGCCTCGACAATATCCTGCAAACCGGTCGTATCGTTTGCAAAACCGCCGACGACCTCCATGCCGATCACCGCGTCGACTATCCCTTCTTTAATCCAGGTTTCCACATCCATCCCCATCGCCTTGTTGCCGGCAAGTGTCGCACCTATCCGAATCACCAATCGCTTGGCCCGCCCCTGCGCGTTTGCCGCCTCATCGCAGACCTGGCGTATCGCCCGCATCCACTCGGTCAAGGTCTCTGTATGCTCGGCAACCTCGGCCCGGCCAATAAACGGCGCATAATCGCTCATATTCAGCTCGATGCCGTCTGTCGGATAATCGCCGACCAGCTCTGCGACCACTGCCAAGCGGTCTGCCCGCACTTCATCGACGGCAAAAGACAATCGCTCGGGATTGTCGTATTGGGCTTGCGGATAATCTGGTTCTTCGCCGACCCGCCATTCGGGGTGCCCTGTCGTGAAATCGGCAACCCGGCAGTTTGTGACGCGATCGTGCGGTGTGTGCAGCATATTCAATAGCAGGTGCGGCAAAAAGTTAAATCCGCGCCGTTGTGCGTGCTCGCATACCAACATCAGCGGATCGGTGCCGCTCTCAATCATCGCCTTGGCGTTTTGTGCCGCCCGCCACCAGATATCGTGGTCGGTCAAATCAACATTGTGGCCCCAGTGCTCGCCGACTTTGGAATCGTAGAGCAATACGCTGCAATCGCCCACCGCGTAGCTGACGGTATCGATGCCGAGATCAAGCAATTCATCGATGGGTTCGACATACTGTTTAACGCCCATCGGCGGCTCGTAGAGATATACGCTCGTATGGCGCCCGTCGGTATAAAACATCACCTCGTGGGTTTTGCTCATAACTACCTTCCTCTCCAGCCGCGTTGGCTTGTTAAACTCTGGGCAATTGTCGTCGCGCGCGGTGAAAATACCGCTCAGCAGGCAGCGTGGTCAAGGTCTGCAGATAACGCGCTTGACCCCAAGGGCGATTTTGCAGAAAATCTGATCACCGGTTGTCACCTCAAAAAAGGAACGACACATGCGACAAGGCTCCTTCAAATTATCCATGACCTTGGGCCAAAGCCCCAGCGATTATCCCGAACGGGTAAGAATTTGCAAAGAGATGGGTGTCACCGCCTGCGTAACCGCGCCAAACCTCAACGGCATCGGCCGCGACCAGTACGCCGCCGCGATGCAAAAACAAAAGGACGAGTGGGCCGACGTCGGCTTTACTCTTCCGGTCTATGAAACGATGACCATAGTGTCCGGCCAGCATATCCGCCGCGGCACGCCGGGCCGCGAAGAAGAGCTGCTCAACTATATCGCCGCCATCGAGGCCATGGGCAAAGTCGGCATCCCCGTCCTGTGTTACAACCTCGGCGAAGGCGGCAGCCGCACCGATTGGGTGCCGACGCGCGGCGGCGCGATCTCTTCGCAATTCGACTACGCCGCCTCCAATACCGAACCCCCCTTAGACCAGCCGCAGACAGCAGAGGAGCTGTGGGACAATCTGACCTGGCTCTTAGAACGCGTCGTGCCCGTCGCTGAAAAGGCCAATGTGCGCATGGGCTACCACCCCAACGACCCGCCGATCTCGCCCTATCGCGGCTCCGCCCAGATCATGGTCAGCATCGAGGCCTACCGCCGCTTGCTCAATATCGCGCCGAGCCCAAACAACGGCATCACCTTCTGCCAGGGCAATTTCAAGGCCATGGGCGCCGACATCTACTCCGCCGCCCGCGAATTCACCGAGCAGGGCAAGGTCCACTTTATTCACTATCGCGATGTCGAGGGCACGGCGGGCACCCGATTTACCGAAACTTTCCATGACGACGGCCCGACCGATATGGCGCGCATGCTGGAAATCTATGCGCGCGCTGGCTTCGAAGGTCCGATCCGCCCCGACCACTCGCCGACAATGGGCGACGAGGACGCGGAGACGACCCGCGGCTACGGCATGCAGGGCAAGATCTTTGCCTTCGGTTATATGATCGGCATGATGCAAGCGCAAAACCTAACATACGAGTAAACGACAATGAAGATTCGCAAAGAATTCTTACAACATCATATGGTCCATCTCAAAGGCGCACTCCCCCCGGAGATGTGCGAGGAATGGGTAGCGGATTACTTCGCACGGACCGGCATCGACGAATCCGACCCGAGCACCATACCCGACGATACCAACGGCTTCGCGGCAAGTACCCGCACCATTCCCATCCCCGAAGCCTCGCCCATGGCCTGGGATGCGATCTGCGAACTATTGGGCGGCGAAGATAAGATCGACGAGCGCACCCGTTTTTTCTCCAATGGATTCAACCTCAACTACAACCTCGGCACCGACGAGCCTTGGCAAGGCCCCAGCCCCGATCGCCCCGGCTGGCATAAGGACGGCTGGTTTTTCCGCCACTTCCTCGACAGCCCCGAACAGGCGCTCTTGTGCCTGGTGGTCTGGCGCGATATCGGACCGCAAAGTGGCGGTACCTTTTTCGCGCCCGACTCGGTGGCGCCTATCTGCCGTGAACTGCTCGCCCACCCGGAGGGCCTACACCATACCTACCCCTTCGGCAAGTTAGTGCAAAACTGCGAGGATTTCCGCGAAATGACCGCCGGCACCGGCGACGTGATCATCCTGCACCCCTACGTACTGCACGCCCGGTCGCAAAACCCCTCGGGCCGCATCCGCTTTATGAACAACAAGGTCGTCTCGCTGCAGGAGCCGATGTGCTTCAACCGCCCCGACGGCAATTATAACGCGCTCGAAGCAAGTATCCTACAGGCGCTCGACAGCGAATCACTCGATTTTCAGATCACCCGCGAGCGCAAGCGCAGCGAGGGTTTCAGCCGAATGGACGAGGAATAACAAGCAACGGAGTATCCACAGCCGCTTGACCGCATATCTGCAATAGTCTTTTATTTTCTTAATTGCGCACCCGTTCCGGGGATCCGCCCCATAATCGTTTATTACAAAAGGTTTTTTCATGCCTGCCGTACAAGATATCCTCGTATTTTTCCAGACCACACCAGCACTCACCTCGCCCGCCGTCGCCTGGGCCCGCTACGAGGCCTCCAAAGGCCCGATCAGCGATCTAACCGAGGAAGACGAGCCCCCGTATGCAAACGCTTTGGCGGCGATGCGTGACGGATGGGAGGTCCTACAGATGTCCGAGCTGAAACACCGCTCAGCCGAAGAAGGCTACGACCTCGGCCCGCTGCCCTACCAGACGGTCTTGTCGAAGTTCAACGAAATGCAGGAAGAGGAGTAAAGCCCATGAATGAACATCTGATCTCGTCCAAGCAAATGGCGCAATTCGTCGCATCCGGTTATCTGCGCCTCGACGAGATGGTCCCCAAGGAACTATCCGACGCTTGCCTCGTCGAAATGCGCGACCACCATTTTGGCTATCTCAACGTCGGCGCGTCCTTTGAGGACACCTGGCCCAAGGGCACCGCGCTCGGCGACACCTTTCGGCTGCCGCAGGTACAGGGGCTCATCCACTCGTTGGTCGGCCCCGATCCGCTCTACGACCACCACGCCGCGCATCTGGTTAAGGGCGGACAGACCCGAGGCCCGGACATGCACCAGGACTCAGTCATCGATTTTCGCGAGAACTACTTCGATATCCAACTGTCGTTCTTCCCAGTTGACACGCCCGACGCGATGGGCGGCACCTTTTTGGTGCCCGGCACCCAGTACCGTAGCGTGCGCACCGGCGAGATCCACATCTACCAGCATATGCGCGGCAAGATCTGGGCCACCTGTCCGGCGGGCACGATCTTCGTGTGGAATACCGGCGTCTGGCACGGCGCGCGCAGCAACCACACCGACCAAGATCGCTATATGTACAAGCTGCGGCTCAATCCGACGAGGCCCCAAGTTGGCAACTTCGACACCGCGGACCTCGACGACCCAGAGATCCGCCAGATCCTCAATACCAACCACGGCTGGGAGGGCAACGAGCACCGCTACGAACTGATGCGCCGCGTGCAAATGTGGCGTTTCGTCTCCGGCCAACCCGACTACGACCAGGGCGAACGCTTTATGCGGCGCATCGAATATCGGCCGCAGGCCGAAGGCGTAGCGGCAGGTTAAGTTTTAAGTCCAAACACCGCACAAAAAACGAGTCCTCAAATTCGAGGACTCGTTTTTTATTTATAGCCTGCTGAATCGACCGAGAATATAGGCGCCAGATCAATTCACCTACCCCTGCGCCGGCTCCAGTTCCAATAACACCAACAGCCAGGTCCGGTGCCAATACGCGCTATTGATATAGGGATTCTCCGCCGTCGGCCAGTTGGTCCAATAGGTCTCGTTGTGCGGGATGCGATGATACCACTGTACGATCGGAATCGACGGCAGTTCTGCAAGCCAGATATCCATCGCCTCGTGAAATAACCCCACCAGCTTCGGATCATCCGGCGCGATCCGCCCCATCTCGTCGATCAGCGCGTCGAAAGGCTTGTTCTGCCAGCGCCAGAAATGCTCGGCGAAAGTACCCGTGGGTTGCACAAAACGACTATGGTAAAGTCGCAACGTGAAATATGGGTCGCGCACCGAACCGCCGTGCCCCTGCATATACGCCTTGCTCGTGCCCTGGGTCAATCGCGTGTAAGTGTCCGAGGTCTGGCGGAAATCCGCGTCGAATCCCGCTTTTTCCAACTGCGCCACCAGCACCGGAGCCAAATCGACAAAGATCGGATAAATATCCACGACCATCTTGAACGGCTCGCCATCCTTCGCCCAGATGCCATCCTCATTCTTTTTCCAGCCCTTGCCGCGCATAATTTCCGCCGACCGCTCTAGGTCATAAGTACCCACCGGATATTTCTCTAGCAGATCGGCGACCGCCCCGGTGTATTTCCTCAGCGGCGGATAATCCGGAAAGGGCAATAAGGTCGATGTGCCGCTGCCTTGCCAACCGACTTCGATCAATTGCGCGCGGTCGATAGCATGGTTGATCGCCCAGCGGATGTCCTTGTCGTCAAAGGGCGCTTCCAACGCGTTGAACCCCAGGGATATCGGCCACCAGTCTAAATAGCCGAAAGGCGCCTGCCGCCCGGTCCACGATGAGACCTTGGGGTTGCCCTCAATAATCGTGCGGATATTGGGCGGCCGCATATCCAGGCACGAGTCTAGGTTATTGGTCAGCAGGTTTTGCACCCGCTTGGTCTCCTCCATAAAGGGCAGATAGATAATGCGCTCGACCTTGGGCATTTCTTTAAAACCTGCCTTTTGTGCCCACCACCCCTCGCGCAGATCCCAAATCCGCTGCTGCGGCGTCGACAATACCATCTCATATGGCCCGCTGACCACCGGCCAGCCCTTGGCCATATCGAAATTGGTGAAAGTCTCGGCCTTTTTGCCCTGCCAGATATGCTTGGGCACAATCGGCACGCCATTGCCGAAATTGTGCGTGAAGTAGGTAAAAATAAAACGCGGGTTGGGCGACGTCAGGCTGATGCGGGCGGTCAAACTATCTATGGCCACCGCTTCTTTGACCCAGGTCTCCATATCGGTGGAAAACAACAATACGGGCGCGTTTGCCTTGAGCATATTGATGGTGAAGACGAAGTCGTGCACCGTCCACGGCATGCCGTCGCTCCACTCGACGCCGGGCCGAATCTTCACGGTGACTTCGGTGAAATCCTCGTTGTATTCGTGGCCCTCGGCGATCCAGGGGATGATATTGTCTTCTTCTTTGAAGGCATTGTAAAAGTAGAGCGGCTCGTAGAGAAAGTTCCAGCCGGTGGGTGCCGTATTGCCGGGAATAAAGGGGTTGAAGGTGTCGTAATCCTTGATTTGGCCAGCGCACACCGCATAGGTAAGGCAATCGAGGATCATGGTGCGGTTGCGCGGCACCTGTTTGAGGCTCGCGCCCGTCTCCTCTCCCGACCCACCACAGGCGATCGTGAAGGACATAATAAGTATCGATAGTAGCAGTGGTTTCATACACATAGTGTTCACTCTTCGTTGAGATTGCTGTTTCAGATATTGTATTTCCTGGTACGACTGCAATATAACTCTATCTCCGTCGCATCCCAAATCAACGGCCTGCCGCCAACGGATAGATCACGGGCAGATGCCCATCACCCCGGCTCGAATACCACAGCGTTTTTGTTTATATTCCCACCGCCTTTACGTATACCACAAAGCAACCACAGGACGATGCTACCATGGCCCTAAGCGAAGAAGAACGCTTCCGCTTCGACCTCACCGGTTTCCTCGTGCGCCCAGCGATCCTAAACTCCGACCAAATCGCGGCGATTGTCGAGCATATAGACCGCATCCAGCACGACCCGCAGTCACTCTCACCCGCCGAGCGCGACGTGCCGGGCGGGCCGAGCAACGTGCTGATCGACCACCCGCAGGTCGTCGACGTGCTCCGCGAACTCATCGGCCCCGATATCCGGCTGGAAAACTGCACCTGCCTCTGGCGCGAAAAAGGCCAACGGCACGGCGAATTACACGGCGGTGGCCCACAACAAGCCGATCCGATTTTCGGCTATCGCGTCAAAAATGGGCGCATCCACGCCGGTATGGTGCGGGTCATCTTCGAGTTGACAGATATCGCCATGCAGGACCAGTCCACACACTTCCTCATCGGCAGCCACAAAGCGGAATTCCCCGTACAAGAAAAGCATCTATCATTAGAAGAAGGCCAACGCAGCCCCTACCTAACCTCTTACGAGTGCCCCGCCGGTAGCGCCGTGTTCTTCACCGAAAACCTATGCCATGCTGGACCCGTATGGCAACGCGACACACCGCGAGTCGCCGTGCTCAATGCCTATTCGCACCTGGCGACCCACTGGCACCGGCTCAAGACACCGCCTGCCGTCATCAACGGCCTGCCGCGCGAAAAACAAGCCTACTTCCGCCAACCCTGGATCACTGACTTCCACACCAGCCCCGTCGTCCACAATACGATGGAACGCTTTATCGACGGCGACGACGATCCCGTCAGCAGCGAACATATTACCGAGTGACGCGCGCTTTATTACTCCAACAACTACATACCGTCACGGCACCAACTTATTTCCAAAACGGGTATAGCAACCGCCGCAACAATCCCCGGGGAAAAGATTCTATCTCCGAAACACCAAGACGGGCCGGCTGCTGCACTTCCTCCGGCAAATACGCCGAACCGAAGAGCCAGTCCCAGAGGCTAAAAATAATCGCGTAGTTCTGCCCCGACTTGCCGTGCAGCACCACGTCGTGGTGCCAGACGTGCATCCGGGGGGAATTGACCAGATAACCGAGCGGCCCCCAGCCGATTTTCAAGTTTGCGTGGTTGAGGTGACCGATCAGCGTGGCGAAAATGGCCAGCCAGAGCACGACCTGGCCATCGATGCCCAATACGACCAAGGGCAAATAGGTCAAGCTCTTATAAAC
>Ga0114999_10007969_pt1 | contig 11903 bp, 7 predicted proteins | sample ArcticOcean_MG_C_3_FD_89820 | JGI IMG/M metagenome (GOLD analysis project Ga0114999, IMG submission 89820) | Marine microbial communities from western Arctic Ocean - ArcticOcean_MG_CB8_126 | ecosystem: Environmental > Aquatic > Marine > Oceanic | place: Arctic Ocean: Canada Basin | collected...
GCTGATGATCGTGGACAGGTTTTATCAGAACTCCTTGTTGCAGCTGATGTGGAGTGCCACCTTATAAAGGCACCGTATGCTCCAACTATTCATAAGCTTCGTGTTCTATCTCGCAATCAACAGCTAATTCGATTGGACTCAGAAGAAAGTTTTATTGATCAGGGCGATATTTTCGCTGAACTTGTTTGTAATATGCTGACGGATACCGATGTCGTAGTGCTTTCGGATTACGGGAAAGGCTCGCTACATCGAGTAAAGAACATAATTTCAGCATGTGTTGAGGCGAAAATTCCGGTATTGGTTGACCCTAAAGGGACTGACTTTCATCGTTATGAAGGTGCCACGCTTTTAACCCCTAATCAGGCAGAGTTTGCTGCTGTCGTTGGGCATTGGAAGAGCGAGGATGAGTTTGTGACGCATGGTGAGTCATTAAGGAAGCAACTGGACTTGGAAGCTTTGCTTATCACGAGAGGGGAGCGGGGAATGACCTTGTTTCCTAAAGGAGATCAGCCACTATCCCTTCCGGCAGAGGCCCGCGAAGTTTTTGATGTAACCGGTGCTGGCGATACATTTATTTCTTTAATGGCGGTTGGGGTTGGATGTGGTCTCAATTTTGAAGCAGCCGCAGGATTAGCCAATCTGGGTGCTGGGTTGGTAGTGAGAAAAATAGGTGTTGCGAGTATTACCGTCTCTGAATTGCGTATTGCTTTGCATAGCAAAGGAACCGGTGGACGAGGTCATGTAAGTGTTGATGAGCTAGAGGCTATTCTTAAAGAGGCCCGGTATCGTGGTGAGCGAATCGTTATGACAAACGGATGCTTTGATATCCTACATGCGGGACATGTTAGTTACCTGGAGGAGGCGAAGACTTACGGCGACAGATTGGTTATAGCAGTTAATGACGATGACTCAGTTAAGGGATTAAAAGGCGAAACACGACCCATCAATCCGCTAGAGGATAGGATGGCGGTGTTGTCTGGACTGGCAGCCGTAGACTGGGTGGTATCGTTTTCAGAAGACACACCAGCAGAGCTTATTTCTAGACTCCTTCCTGACGTTTTGGTAAAAGGGGGCGATTATCAGATGGGCGAGATAGTCGGTGGCAAGGCCGTAATTGAGAACGGTGGCGAAGTACGAGTATTAAGTTATAAGGATGGCAGATCAACAAGCGCTGTAATCGATGCAATTCGAAAAAATTAAATATCAGATCAACTGCCCGTCAACCAATCATTCACTTCTTCAAAATCTCTAAGAGTTAGACTTCCAGCAGCGAACCTAAGGCGTAAGATGTTTAAAATGTAGTCGTATCGACTGCGTGCATAAGCGGTCTCAGCCGTACTCAGATTATTTTGGGCCATCAACACTTCTACTGTTGTTCTGGTGCCGACCTCAAATCCCGCTTCCGTTGCCCTTAATGCTGTTTCAGAAGAGGTAACGGCTTGGCTTAAAGCCCTGACTCGCGAGATTTCCGAGATAACGCTTAGGTATGCATCCCGTGTTTCTCGTTCTGTAGCTCGGGAAACCGCCTCTAGATCTTCTAGCGCCGCCCGACGTTCATACACGGATTGTTTAATTTTGGAAGAGTTATATCCCCCTGTAAACAAAGGGATATTAAAATTGAACGAAAGAAAGTAATTATCAGCGTCAGTGCCTGAAAAGGCTTGTTCGGGAGGACAAAAAGAAGTACACGCAAAAGACCCATTTTCTGAGCGAAGCAGGTTATTTGTCCGCATGGTATCGCTGCTTGACCGACTCAAGGCGGCTGAAAAGCTTAATGTAGGTAGTCGAAAGCTTCGTTGGACTGATATCTCATCCAGTGCAATGTCAGAAGAGATTCGGCTTGATAGCAACGTTAAGTTTCGATCAAGCGCTGTCTGTACCCACTGCTCAGGGTTTGGGGGGTCCGGTTGAAGAAGCGGCAGCTCATCAACAGGGCCGTCTAGGTCCACTACGGATTGCCCAACGATTTCTCGCAGATATTCTTGGGTCGTTGCAAGGTTACGTTTGGCTAAAATCTCTGCTGCTATAGTTTGGTCATACCCTGCCTGGGCTTCTTGCACGTCAGTAATAGCTATCAGTCCAACCTCGAAGCGACGCTGTGCTTGTTCCAACTGCCGCCCGATTGCTTCTCGTGCCGAAATCTGCGAGGTCAATGTGTCTTCTGCGGCTAGAACTAAGAAATAGGTTGTCGCGACGCGAACGAGCAGATTTTGACGGGCAATCTGATAATTAATTTCTGCCTGAGCAACTCGTTTATCGGCTTGCCTCAGTCTTAGAAAACGGCCCCAATCGAATAGGGTTTGTTCTAACTGGATATTCCAGAGAGATGAGTCCCTATCAAATTGAGTGCTTCCAATGAAAGGGTCGGGTTGGCCAGTGGCATAGTTTGTTGGTTGATTAGGATCTTTAGAGTATGAGCTGGTTTCACCAGCAGAAAAACTTATAAAAGGAAACATTGCGCTGCGCGCCTGCGGCTTGCTTTCCAAGATGGCTAGATAACGAGCCTCTGCTCCACGAATGATTGGGTCATTTTCAAGAGCACTCTGATAAATATCCAGCAAATCTTCCGCTGTTACCTGCGAGGTTGCGCATGCGAGCAAGATGATTAAAACGTATAAGTTATTTATGTAATGATTCATGTGGACCTACCATTTAGTTGGTCATATCAACTGGAGTTCTAAACCGGAGCATGGAAGCTACTAGGAATCAAAGTTTGGCTCGGTTTGTGTTTTGTCCATGACCCACCCCGCTGGCAATAAATCTTCCAGAATTAAATAGAGGCTTGGTACTAGGAACAAGGTCATAACGGTGGCGAATAGCACGCCCCAGCCTAGGGAAATGGCCATGGGAACAATGAAAGCTGTATTTGGATTGTTCGATAGCATCAGAGGAACTAAGCCCACGAAGGTCGTTAAAGATGCAAGCATAATAGGTCGAAACCTGACTACACTAGCTTGCACCGTTGCCTCATTGATCGATATACCCTGTCTACGTAATTTATTTATGTAATGTACCAGCACTAAGCTTGCATTTACGACCACACCCGAAAGAGAGATTATTCCTAAGATTGAAGACATAACTACCGGCCAGCCCATAATCAGGTGTCCCACTAAGGCGCCGACAGCGCCGAATGGGATGACGCTCATGATCACAAGAGGCTGGACATAAGATTTCAGTGGAATTGCGAGCAAGGTGAACATAATCATAAGGGCTAAGGGTATTAGTGATGTAAGCCCTGAGAATGCTTGTATACCTTCCTCATGTTCCCCTCCTAGGTAATAACTCATCCCTCGATAACCTGACAGGATAGGTGGCAGCACCTCAGCCTCGAAGACATCCAGTATTTCTGTAGGTATTGCTATGCTGCGATCAACATCTGCTGTTACGGTGACTATACGTTGCCGATTAACGCGCCTTATGGTGGAAAATCCCGTGCCAAAATCAACCTCAGCCACAGAAGCAAAAGGCACTTCGGAACCAGAAGCAGTGCGAATTCGCATATCCTCAAGATCTCCTAGGGATTTTCTCTCCAGCTCAGGATAGCGGACCATAGCTCTGACATCTTCTGTGCCGCGTTGTATTCGCTGAGCTTCTTCGCCATAAAATGCTTGGCGAACTTGGCCTGCTAATTCTCTCAGTGTCAGTCCCAGATGACGTGCTTCGGGGCGCAATGACAACCTCGCTTCCTGTTTGCCAGAGCGAAAAGAATCTGAAATGTCGGTAACGCCAGTGAATTTGCTCAGTTCAGCACGGATTCGCGCAGCAGCCTCACCTAGCTGATCCACATTCTGCCCTCTAAGGTTTATGGATATCGCATCCCCAGTATTAAAAGCAGCCGCGGAATATTTGAGTTCTACGACATCTGCAATTGGGCCAGTGAGCTCACGCCACCGTGATGCAATTTCCACAGAACTGATGTTTCGTTCAGAGATTGGAACCAAAGACATAGATACTCCAGCGATATGACTGACCCCTGAAGCGAAAGAAGACGTTCTTCTTGGCCCTCCGCCCTCGCCCCCAGCAGCTTTTCCTATTGAAGTAAGAGTGTGAAGAACGGCGCTAGGGTTGCCTAGATTTTCACCATCTAGCTGAGTTTTCAGTTGTAGAGCGGCCTGTTCGATTTGTTCCGCTGCACGCACAGTGTCTTCAACAGGAATCCCTTCGGGCATGGTTAGGCTCGCATAAATACGATTGCCCTCAATAGGAGGCATAAACTGAAAATCGATACGCCCGCTAAAGTACATTGCCAGCATGAGAATTGTTACGCCTAGTCCGGTAGCTAATGGTACATAGCGCCACTGTTCCAAAACTCTTCTCAAACATTTGCCGTATTGCTGCTCGGAAAAGCGTTCAAGCCCTTCTCCTAAGGCTCTTTGAAACTTCACCCACTTAGCAACAAAAGGCTTTTGTTTGCTAGGGTCTCCCCCCTTTTTTCGATGTGCAAGGTGGGAAGGCAAAATTAATAAACACTCAATGACACTAAATATCAGACAGATAACGACGATTTTTCCGATAATGGAAAAAAACGCACCTAAACGTCCTGGTGTGAAAATAAGAGGTAAAAAAGCAGCGATAGTGGTGAGCACGCCAAAGACTACTGGCACAAGCATTTCATAAGCACCATTTATCGCCGCGGTACGCTGGTTTTCTCCGCTGCGTTCATAGGCGTAGACACGCTCTCCCACTACGATTGCATCATCTACGACAATACCAAGTACTAGCATAAATCCTGAGGTAGCAAGTAGACTCATCGTGATGCCAAAGGTGTTAAACATCATGATTCCACCCAGCAATGCTATTGGAATGCCGGCAGCCACCCACATTGCTAAACGGAATTGAAGAGGCAGGGCAAGAGCTACAAGCACCAGCATTAGCCCCCCTAGAGCTACGCCAAGTATCGTGTTTAGCGCCTCCTTCAAGTCCTCAGATTCATCAAGCCAAATGGTTAGTTCTATACCTTCAGGCATCTCGGATCGCACCCTCTCAAGGTAAGCTTTGCTTTTATCCGAGACAGCCCCACTATCTTCGTTTGCTATCCGATACACCTTGACCATTGCAGCTGGCTTGCCATCCAGCCGTACCTGTAAATCACCTTCTTCGAAACCGTCAATCACTCGAGAAATTTCTCCAAGAGTGACTGTCGTACCGTCTCCTCGAGTTACAACAACGATGCTTTCGAACTCGCTACCCCGGTAGGCTTGTCCTTTTGTTCGAAGTAAAATCTCGCCACCCTCGGCTTTGATAGAGCCCCCCGGCAGGTCAAGAGAAGAGCGGCTGACTGCATCTGCCACCGCTTGCAATGTTAGTCCGTATCGACGCAACGTTTGCTCTGATACCTCGATCGAAATCTCGTCTGGACGCACGTAGTCGACAGCTACTTGGGAGATGCCTTCTATGGCAACAAGGTCTTCTCTCATGCTTACTGCTAGCTGTTTGAGAGTGCGCTCATCTACCTCTCCTGAAATGACGATATGAAGGACCTGATTCAGGATGGTCATTTCGGAAATAATTGGTCGTTCTGTTTCTTCAGGAAAGGTGTTAATACTATCTACGTTGCTTTTTATTTCATTTAGCGCCTGGACCGTATCGGATCCAATTTCAATTTCTAGGGTTACAGTACAGCTTCCCTCGTTAGCTCTAGATGTCATTCTAAAGATGCTTTCTGCACTTTCTAACGCTTCCTCGATCCGAGAGCAAACACCTTCTTCTACTTCTTCAGGCGCAGCGCCTAGATAGGGAACGCTGACCTGTACAATGCCTAGTTCCACGTCAGGAAATTGTTCTTGGTTGAGTTGTGTGAGTGACATCAGGCCACCTGCGACCAAAATAATCATCAGCAGGTTTGACGCAACCGGGTTGTCAATAAACCAGGTAATCACAGCTTTCATGAGTCTTAGCCCTCTGTAGCGTTAGAATAGACTGGGCTAACTAACATGCCGCTTACTACTGTTTGTAAAGGCGAAATACAAACCACCTCGCCCTCATTTAGTCCCTCAGTGATGTAGATTTCATCACGATAGATTCGCAGGATCTCGACTGTGCGATAACGGAGCCGATTATCGCTGTCTATTAGAAGGACCTGGCTGTCATTTCGTAGAGCAGCACGAGGCAAGACAATGACGTTGTCTACTAAACGCCCTTCAATATCAGCTTGCACAAACAAACCAACTGGCGGAGACATTTTATTACCGTCTTCACCTGCCCGAACTTGCGCGACTGCGTGCACCATGCGACTCGTAGCATCTATCTCAGCTTCAGTGCGAACAATTCTACCGAGCCATTTTTGCTCTATACCGGCAAAGTTAGCTGAAAGTGTGGCAATAGGTGCATCCGCCTCATCTAATTCCCCTCGTTGGGTTAGTGGAACACTGAGATATGCTAATTGGCTATCTGCAATAGGAAGACGCACTTCCACATAATCTGACCCGTAGATGCTTGCGACTGATGTGCCACGACTTACAAACTGACCTGCATCTATGCGTTCACTTCTTACAAGCCCTGTAAAGGGAGCACGTATTTCTGTTCGTTCCAGATCTCGTTCTGCTTGCTCCAAAACCACTAGTGCATCCTGAAGGACCGCCTTTGCTACATTTGCAGTTCTCACTGCACTCTCTAAATCTGCCTGACTGATCAGTTGTTGTGTTTCCAGTTCAATTGAACGAATCAGATTGAATTGGGCTAGTTGATTCTCTGCTTCTGCTCGACTGATACTCGCGTCTGCTCGCTCAACTGAGTTTTGGTAGTCACGATCATCTACTTTGAGTAGTAGCTCTTCATGTTCAAAATAGCCGCCTGACACTAGATTGGGGGAAACCCAGACAACAGTTCCTGAAACTTCAGGAACTAGATCCGACTCGGTTTTCGGTGAAACGGCACCTTGAGCATGAATCATCATGCGAACCATTTCCGGATGAATATTGATTGCGCGAACTACTGTTGCTATAGGATCAGGCTGTGTTGGTTCTAACCGTTGACTAGTTACTAGCAGTGTAGCCGCCCCCAAAAAAGCAATCGTCAAAATCACAATTGGCGCCATGATTTTTGTTTTCATATTGATAGGATACGTGGTTGATAATAAAGGTTGCTATTAATTGTTTGTTATTTTTTCAACAGCTCCTCTAATAGATTGAACGAGGCTGTTCTTAATTAATACCGAGGAATGGAGGCATCGATTTCTTGTGACCAGGCATCAATTCCACCTGTGAGATTGAATACACTACTGAATCCTGATGATAAGAGGAACTCTGAAACACGTCTACTGCGCCCTCCACTGTGGCATATGACGACCAAAGGGTTGTCCCTACTTAACTCGTGCAAGCGGACAGGTATCTGCATCATGGGGATGTGTTTTGTATCCTGCAAAGAAGCGATCTCTAGTTCTGTAGCTTCTCGCACATCCAGAAGTGTAACCTTCTGACGATTTTCTAGGGGCCAACGTTCACAGAATTGAGTAGGAGTTAGTTCGGGTATATCTGTCATGAAACTGCTAGAGCACAAAAGGTTCATGATGGGCCGCGTTTGAGAGCGGTGCCACTACAGTTTCAAATAAGCTTTCCTGCGTCCATTCACCATTTGCATTTTGGGTAATTAGAAACGCTTCCATTGCGGGTTTTTGACCGATAATGACAAACATTCGTCCGCCGGGGCGCAGCATCTGAATAAATTGTTCATCAAGCGACGGAAGGGATCCAGTTATTGCTATAGCATCGAACTGACTATTTTCATTTAGATCAAAGAAATCTTGTGTGCGTAATTCAACATTTTGAATATTCAGATGATCTAGTTTTTTGCGTGCATCTGAGACGAACTCAGCGACGATATCAATACTCACAATAGTCGTTGCTAAGCGCGATAAGCAGGCTGTCAGGAACCCACTGCCCGTGCCTACTTCCAAAACGGTATCGTTAGTTTTAAGCGCGAGTGATTGGAGAAGGCGTCCTTCAAGCTTTGGGGTCATCGTATATTGACCGTAGGCTAAGGGAATTTCCATATCGGCAAAAGCAAGGTCATGGTAGGCATCTGGGACAAAGAACTCTCGTGCGCTTTGTCTTACTGCTCCAAGGACGTGGTTATCAAATACGTCCCAAGTACGCAGTTGTTGCGTAATCATGCTGGTCCGTGCCTGTTCAAGATTCATGTGATATTCCAGTTGAAGACCGTTTTAAGTATCAACAAAATTACAAAGTTTTCCCAAAGCAGACAAGTCATACCCCGAAAATAGAGCCATTAAAAATGTTGCTACCAGATTCTAAGCTCTTATAGAGAGGGTCCGTCCATACAACCTTTTAATGAGAATCTCCGTAAACAGCAGCCGCAGAGAGTCTTTCTATGCTTAATGCATTACAGCAGTGGCACTATTAACAGGGCCACAATGTTGATGATTTTAATCAGCGGATTAATTGCAGGACCCGCAGTGTCTTTGTACGGGTCGCCCACGGTATCACCTGTTACAGCTGCTTTATGCGCTTCTGAGCCCTTGCCGCCAAGGTTGCCATCTTCAATGTATTTTTTGGCATTATCCCAAGCGCCTCCTCCTGTTGTCATAGAGATTGCAACAAAAAAGCCGGTGACAATCGTACCCATTAGCAAACCGCCTAACGCTTCAGGTCCAAGCAACAGGCCTATGACGATAGGGACAAGGACAGGAAGAAGTGATGGAATAATCATTTCTTTAATTGCTGATTTAGTAAGCAGGTCCACCGCAGTGGTGTAGTCGGGTCGGGTTGTACCCTCCATTATTCCTGCGATTTCCCTGAATTGTCTGCGTACTTCTTCGACTACTGAGCTAGCTGCTCGCCCGACAGCTTCCATGGCTAGGGCACCAAACAGGAAGGGCACTAGCCCCCCTATAAAGAGGCCAATAACGACCCGGGGATTAGACAAATCAAAACTAAGCGCCCCAAAACCCTCTTGTTCTAGACTGTGGGTGTAATCGGAAAATAACACCAGAGCTGCCAAGGCAGCGGAGCCGATGGCATAACCCTTAGTCACCGCTTTTGTGGTGTTTCCCACTGCATCCAGGGCATCGGTTACCTTTCTAACATCAGAGGGCAACTTAGCCATTTCAGCGATGCCTCCCGCGTTATCAGTAATAGGGCCGAAGGCATCCAAAGCAACAATCATGCCTGTCATAGACAGCATGCTTGTTGCGGCAATAGCAATGCCATATAGCCCTGCAAGTTCATAAGCACCCCAGATTGAGATGCAGACCGCGATCACTGGCAAGGCAGTCGATTTCATTGAAACACCAAGGCCGGCAATGATGTTTGTTGCATCTCCGGTGGTTGATGCGCTTGCTATTTTCTTCACCGGTGCATATTCGGTGCTGGTGTAATACTCAGTGATTACCATCATGGCAGCAGTCAAGGCCAAGCCTATAAGTGATGCAAAATACAAGTTGCTAGGGTCGTCTGCGCTCATCAAAGCAGTTGTAATTGGATAAAAAGCGATCGCTGCGAGGACACCGGAGACAATGACCCCTTTGTATAGGGCTCCCATTATGTTGCCGGTCGTTGTCTTTACAAAAAACGTGCCAACGATTGACGCAACGATGGAAATTCCACCAAGGGCTATGGGGTAAATAACGGCATTTCCGCCAAGGTCGCCTTGTCCTATCATTAAGCCGCCGAGAAGCATGGTTGCGATAAGTGTTACGGCATAAGTTTCAAAAAGGTCTGCGGCCATTCCGGCACAGTCTCCAACATTGTCTCCAACATTATCTGCTATGACGGCTGGATTACGGGGGTCATCTTCTGGAATTCCGGCCTCAACCTTACCAACCAGATCCGCCCCAACGTCTGCACCTTTTGTGAAAATGCCACCACCAAGACGCGCAAAGATTGAAATCAATGAACCGCCAAATGCAAGCCCAACTAGCGCTTTTAGCGCTGCATCTTGCTCAACGCCCATCGACTGGAGAATGGTGTAATAACCAGCGACGCCCAGGAGCCCTAGTCCTACAACTAATAACCCAGTAATTGCGCCGCCGCGAAAAGCAACAATCAGTGCAGGATTAATCCCCTGTGTAGCAGCTTCGGCGGTTCTGACGTTTGCTCGCACGGAGACAAACATCCCAATATAGCCGGCTAAGGCTGAGAAGATGGACCCGATTGCAAAACCAACAGCGCTGTACCAATCGATTGCAATTCCCAGAATAAAAAAGAGGACGACACCGACGATCCCAATGGTCAAGTACTGCCGGTTCATATATGCGTTCGCACCTTCTTGGATGGCAGAAGCGATTTCCTGCATGCGTTCAGAACCTGCTGAACGGCCTAGTATCCAGTTCACAGAGACCAAACCATAGAGCACCGCTAACATGGCAGCCCCCAACGAGAGCCAAAGAGCCAGTTCTGCATTCATTCTGTTTTCTCCTGTCTTGCCCACTACCCGCAAATCATGACACTGATCTTATATCGTCAGCCAATTTTAGGGGGTTATGGGATATTAATTAAAGCGCGAAATTAACCTGTACCTTAAAGTAAGTGTCCGAACCAATCTGATGCGTACCTAATGCTTGTAGTTCGCAACGCTGGAGCACCACCCTTACTTGCTATAGCCCCAGTGTTTCGACCCACTAAAAAAGCGCGCTATCTTAACACAAAGTTTTTGCTTAACCGGCGCCGCACGGCGATATTGCGTAGTTCAGCGTAACGAGGAAGCCCTTTTTGGTAGGGCGGATAGTCTTCACCGCGAATAAGTGGTTCAAGGTAGCGACGGCAAGATTTTGTTATGGAAAATCCGTCTTGGCTGATAAATGAACGAGGCATCATCTTTTCTTTGTTTGCGATCTTACTTAGTGGAGCAGAGTGTATTTTCCAGCGATAAGGGGAATCCGATGTGCGCACGATAATGGGCATTACGGCATTGTGTCCCTTGAGGGCAAACTCAACAGCTTTCTTCCCCACGGCATAGGCTTGTTCCACATCCACCTTCGATGCGATGTGTCGTGCAGAGCGTTGCAAATAATCAGCAATTGCGTAGTGGTATTTTAGCCCTAGCTTGCCTTTCACTAGAGCCGCTATGGTGGATGCAGCTCCGCCAAGCTGAGCATGGCCAAATGGATCATTAACTCCTGTTTCAGCCAGAAATCTACCATTCGGATGGCGGATTCCCTCAGAAACAACAATGACGCAGTAGTCGTGCCGATCCACGCATTCTTTCACTCTTGCCAGGAAACGAGATTTATCAAAAGGAATTTCAGGGAATAGAATGATGTGAGGCGCGTCACTACGATTTTGTCCGGCTAGTCCTCCTGCAGCCGCGATCCAACCCGCATGCCGTCCCATAACCTCCAGTATAAAAACTTTAGTGGAGGTTTTAGCCATAGAGGCAACATCCAGCGCTGCTTCGCGCGTCGAAATAGCTACATATTTAGCAACTGAGCCAAAGCCAGGACAGGTGTCTGTTAAAGGCAAATCATTGTCCACGGTTTTAGGGATGCCAACGCAGGTCACAGGGAAACCCAGTGTCTTGCCAATTTGAGATACCTTATGAGCAGTATCCATAGAATCACCACCGCCATTGTAGAAGAAATATCCAATATTGTGGGCCTTAAACACCTCTATTAGGCGCTCATATTCGGCGCGAATTTCCTCAAGCCCTTTGAGTTTATATCGCGCAGATCCGAAAGCCCCTCCTGGGGTATGACGTAAAGCTGCAATTGTTCTATCAGTCTCTTTGCTTGTATCTATAAGATCCTCTGTCAGGGCGCCGATAATTCCATTTCGACCTGCAAATATCTTGCCTATTAGCCCTTTCTTTTTTCTTGCAGTCTCAATGACGCCGCAAGCCGTAGCATTGATTACAGCGGTTACTCCACCTGACTGAGCATAAAAACCGTTCTTCTTCACTATTGCTCCCATGAATACTGATTTAATTCATTCTGAATACGCAGGATACCA
>Ga0114999_10007971_pt1 | contig 11902 bp, 10 predicted proteins | sample ArcticOcean_MG_C_3_FD_89820 | JGI IMG/M metagenome (GOLD analysis project Ga0114999, IMG submission 89820) | Marine microbial communities from western Arctic Ocean - ArcticOcean_MG_CB8_126 | ecosystem: Environmental > Aquatic > Marine > Oceanic | place: Arctic Ocean: Canada Basin | collected...
CGAAGGCGCGCAGAGCTGCGGGTGCTGAAATGCCGAGTTTCTCCACCGTCTTGCCGACGAGCATGATCAGATCCTCATCCGGGTACGTGCCTAGGCCGACGAAGGGTCCGTCCGTGACGAAGGTGCACTCATCTAGTATCTCTTCGTACGTATCCTCATCTGAGTTCGCAATAATGAACTCCTCCAGCAGATTAAAAACAACACCTTTCATGAAAAACGCTCCGTTGTTTAGGGTGCTGAATTGTGGGGGACAACTTCCTCTTTGCCATCCGCAAGACGAACGGTGAGATCATCTATGTGGGTGATGCGAGTGGGAACTGAACGAGCGATCCGGCGAGCGCCTTGAACACCTTGTTGACGGCAATCATCAGGCGAACCAGGCAGGCGCCGGCGAGAGCCGCACCTGCTTCGGGATGCCCCGCGGCCATGGTCAGATAAGACAAATAAGCGAAGAGGCAACAGATGAGCCTGACGCAGGCGATGCCCAGAAGACGAAACCAGATGCTACCCGCATGGCACGGCGCTCAGACTGATGCCGATGAGTAGACTGCTTTTCAGCCATAGTCACAAGTACGATTGGCGAGTCCGGGATAGACTTCGTCATACTGTGCCAAGGCACCAGGAGGCGGAATAGGAGCTCCCCAGTGCGTGGTTCTGGTAATACTGGCTTGAGCGGGTGTTCTCGCCTGCGTACGGGCGGCGGGGCTATCCTGCTGCCGCCGAAGCGTACGATTCTTCGTCTTGGATTTACTCATAGTCGCCTATTGCTCGCTGGAGATCACCCCAAACGGCACGCCAATCAGAGGCGAGGGCCTCGGCGTCTGAACGGTCAAGAAGTCGGGCCATCTCGGCATCATGGAGCCTGCCCGTCACGAAAGTGAGCCATAAAAAAGGCCAACTTAGAGGTAAGATGAGGGGCGACATGGGTGTGCGCAATAAGTTATTCAGATGATCACTCGGGCCACGAATCCGTCTTTCATACGTTGGTCTGCGCCTCAATGAACACACAAAATGCAGATGATGCTAGCCTGCGGATGCGAGCCGCCGAAAGATGTGGAGCCAGACAGAAGTGCCCTCGTCCCACTGCATGCCTTTGTGCATACGCAGGATGACGTCCTTGTAATCTTGGAGCGAGGAATAGCCTTCTGCCACTGCGTCTTGCTCCGTCATATCGCCCAGCCGCTGCTGGCGCAGATCGACCAGTTCGAACTTGGTTCCTTCGAGATCAAAATCCTCACCCGGGTACGCGTAGACACCATTTCGACGTTGCTGGGTTTTCTCGCCGCAGAGCGCAGCGTGCACCATGCTTTTATGCGTTACCAGACGTGAGACATCACAAGATTTCTCAGGATATTCCATATTCACATCATCTCCAGAATTGTCAGGTAGATTTCGTGTGCTTATTTCGGCGAAGAGGCTCCAATTGGCTGTCACGGTGCGAGGTTAATCTAGCCACCTTCGGGTTCGGGTGATCCTGTCCACATCGTGGATCGACTCGAGGAGAGTCTGCGTGGCACCCCGATTGGGCGCCCGGCGCCTCACCCACTACCTTCCGGTTTCCTGTCCTGATCGGCCTCAGCCGCCCACTCGGCTTCCGTACCCCGCCGTCTCACCCGCTAATCCGCCCCTCCGTCCCCTCTCTGGTGATGCGCGATTGCAGTGGTTTAAGCTTCTCATGACTCGAAACGTCCTCGCCTGGACTGTCTATCCTGTCACCATGATCTGTGCGTTTGCTGCGCAGGCCGTGTTGCAGTCGAACGGTGTCCCGATCCTCGCCGCCGCCTACGTCGCGGTGACGATCGTCGCCGGGGCGGTCACCTTCTTCGAGTTCGTGATTCCCTATGATCGTGCTTGGCAGCCCCGCTGGGCCGACGTCAAGAACGACCTTCTCTTCATGGTGGCCGTCCAGATGGTGCTGCCCCAGCTCCTCGGATTGCTCATAGCTCTCACATTGCTCGACTCGCTCGAGAGCGTCGCACTGCCGATAGTCCAGCTGTGGCCGCGGTCACTCCCCGTCTGGATACAGGTGGCTCTCATGCTGCTGGTTGCCGAGCTGCTGCGCTACTCGCTGCACGTGGCCGCCCACAACACCTCTGCCCTCTGGCGACTGCACGCCGTCCATCATTCGCCGGACAGACTCTACTGGCTCAATGTTGGGCGCTTCCATCCGGTTGAGAAGACACTGCAATACACGCTCGACACACTGCCATTCATCCTGCTTGGTGTAGGACCTGAGGTGGTCGCCCTCTACTTCGTGTTCTACGCCGTGAATGGCTTCTATCAGCACTCGAACGTCGATGTTCGCTACGGTCTGCTCAATTACATCGTCAGTGGACCGGAACTCCATCGCTGGCACCACTCCAAGCAGATTCACGAATCAAACCGCAACTACGGGAACAATCTCATCGTATGGGACCTCGTCTTTGGCACGTGGCTCCTCCCCCGGGACACCCGCGTCGGAGACCTGGGGCTTCTGAACCGCGACTACCCGACGGGGTTCGTCGCCCAGCTGACGGCGCCGCTGACACCAGGTCTCGACAAGCAATCGCCGCCAGATGCTCGCTGATGCGCTCCTCAACGCGGCCCTCTGGTCGCGCATGCAGCTGCTACGGTGGACGCACTGGAAGCCCTTTGTCAACGCCGCGCGAGATCCTGCGGGCACCCAGCGCGAAGTCCTGCGACGGCTGCTGAGTCGCAACCGCGACACGCGCTTCGGCCGTGAGCACGCCTTTGCCGAGATCAAGAGCTACGCCGACTTTGCCGCGGCCGTGCCGGTGCAGACGTATGAGACCCTCCGCCCCTACATCGAAGATCAGGAGCGGACCGGAGAGATGGCGCTCAATGCCGAGCGGCCCCTCATGCATGCACGGACCAGCGGCACGACCGGCCAGGCCAAACTGATCCCGGTACTGCGCACGACGATCCAGAGGGACAGACGAAGCCAGGCAATTCAGTCCTACGTCCAGTTCGCGGCCGATGCGCAGGCCTACTACGGCCGGTTTCTCGCGATCGTGAGTCCGGCCACAGAAGGAACTCTGGCGTCGGGTACACCCTACGGCTCAACGTCCGGATTCATGTACGAGAACATGCCCGCGATCACCAAGAGGAAGTATGTGCTTCCCTCGTGGGTCTTCGGAATCGCCGACTACGATCTCAAATACCTTCTCATCCTCAGGCTGGCAGTGGCGCACGGCGACATCACCCATATCGCTTGTGCGAATCCATCCACCCTGGTCAAGTTGCTGGCCGTCCTCGATTCGGCCCGTGCCGTGCTGCTGGAGGACGCCACCCAGGGCAAGTTCTGCCGGATGGACGAGCTGTCGGCCCAGGTCCAGGCTGCCATTGGCCCGCGCCTGTCGTGCCCCCCAAAGCGGGTCGCCGAACTGCATGCGATATTATCCTCTCCGCGCCCGACCTTCGCGCAGCTCTGGCCCCAGTTGCGCCTCGTGTCGACGTGGACCGGCGGCAGCTGTCGAATCCCTCTCGCCATTGTTAGACCCGCACTCCCGCCGGCTGCGCGTGTGGCCGAACTGGGGTATCTCGCCAGTGAGTTCCGAGGCACACTCATCGCCGACCCGGACCACGACCTTGGAATCCCCACGCTTCAGGATAATTTCTTCGAATTTGTCGAGCGCGATGACTGGGACTCCGGCCGCAAGGTGTTCCTCACAATCGAGCAACTCGAACCGGCAAAGGAGTACTACATCATCGCGACCACCGCGGCCGGACTGTATCGCTACTTCATGGACGATATCGTGCGCGTAACCGGTGCATTCCACGCCACCCCTACGATCGAGTTCGTGCAGAAGGGAAAAGGCGTGACGAACATCACCGGCGAGAAGGTCTACGAGAGTCAGGTGATCGATGCGGTTCGCGCCGCCGAGGACGAGACCGGGCTCACGTCAGAGTTCTTCATGATGCTCGCCGACGCAGACCGTGGAGTCTACCGTCTGGCTGTCGAGTGCGCGACACCGACCGATGCGTGGCAGAGCACGACACGCCGGGCAATCGAACAGCGTCTGGGTGAGCTGAATCTAGAATACGCGGCGAAACGGGCCAGTGGACGACTGCACCACCTCGAGCTGCTGCCCCTGCGGCCTGGGGCCGGAGACGCCTACAAGCAGTACTGTTTGCGGGAGGGGCAGTTCAAGCTCATCGCCCTGCAGTATCAGGCCGATTGCGCATTCCCTTTTGTCGACTTCGGTGCGAATCTGTCGTGTGAGCAGGTAACGTAGTCGTGCAGCTGGAGTGCTCCCGGCTGGAGACCCCCTTCACTGCGACCTTCCAGCACAGCTCCGCCGCCCGGACGGCCACGCAGAGCGTGTGGGTGACTGCCCGCTCCGGTCACGTTGCCGGCGTCGGGGAGGGCTGCCCGCGCGAGTACGTCACGGGGGAGAGCGTGGCCTCGGCCCAGACATTCTTCGCCGATCACCGAGAGACTCTCGAGGGCATCGACTCGTTCGAAACTCTGGCCGAATGGGTCGACGATCACACAGCACTCATCGACGTCAACCCCGCGGCGTGGTGTGCCGTCGAGCTGGCGATGCTCGAGCTGTTCGCACGACGCAGGGGTCTGCCGGTCGAGCGGGTGCTGGGGGTACCCCCGACTAGGGGCGAGTTCCGATACTCGGCCGTCGTGGGCGACGGCAGCGTGGACACGTTCCGAGCAACAGTCATCCGGTATCACAAGCTGGGGTTCGTCGATTTCAAGCTGAAGTTATCGGGCGACCCGACTCGTGATCGCACCAAGATCGAGACATTGCGAGAGGTCGGACCGTCGGCACGCCTTCGTATTCGAGTCGACGCCAACAACCTGTGGGACGATGTGGAGATGGCCGTCCGACACCTCGAGGGGCTCCATTGCTCCTTCCTCGGCATCGAGGAGCCCCTTCGGGCGCACGCCTTCGATGCCATGCGCGCCGTGTCGGAGAGGACCGGCTCCAGGATTATCCTCGACGAGAGCTTCCTGCGAAAGAAACAATTGGCAGAGATCAGGGGCGAGCCGGATCGATGGATCATCAATGTGCGCGTCTCGAAGATGGGGGGCATCCTGCGCTCGCTGGCGCTGGTCGAGGCGGCTCGCAGCTGGGGCCTATCAATCGTCGTCGGTGCTCAGGTTGGCGAAACGAGTGTGCTAACGCGAGCGGGTCTCATCGTCGCACGGGCCGCCGGCCGAAATCTCCTTGCACTCGAAGGGGGGTTTGGCACCCACTTACTCAAGGCCGACGTCGCAGACCCTCCCCTCATGTTCGGTGCGGCGGGAGTACTGAATGCCGATGCCTACGAGTTGGCTGTGCGGCCCGGCTGGGGATTGGTCCTGCGTCCCGAAGCCCACCCCGCGTAGACGCGGGTCGACGCGGGGTGGGGCACCGTCAACCCCATCTTGGTCCATCCCATGTTGTGCGTGGCCTGCCTACATCTCGACGAGAAAGTTCTGCTGACCTTGCCCGTCTCGACGTTGACCTCCTCCTTCAAGGTCTTCGTGAGCACGTCGGCCAGCCATCTTCTCGTCACCCGCGGTCAAACGCATCCGAGCCTCGCCAGAATGCCCTATGGACCGACCTGTTTTCTGCTCGCCTCCATCGTCGTGGCCATGCTGAGCGTCTTCACTTTCAGCCGGCGAAAATCTTACCTGCAGAAGTGATCGACGCGTATCGGATCAGCTGAAGGATCACTTGATCTCGTCGTCGCCATAGAGATTGTCATGCACAGTGGTTTTCTCTGAGGCACGGACAGCCAGACTCTCACTTTCGTGAACCGGAAACCAGTTGTGTTTCACCTCGCACTGGCCTTCCGGGGTCCCTCTGATCACGACTGCACGCTCCGGCGCAAGGAACGTATTGTTGTGGATCAAGATCGAAGTTCCGGCAACATCGGTCCCGTCCTTCCGATCCCTTCCGCCGTGCATATCGAAGCAGTGACTCAGCGACGTCCCCAATTCCACATTGTGTCTTGCCACGTAGCTGCAGCCAGGTCGCCCGGTGCCTGCAATGGAATGTCTGTTGAAATCGAATTGATTGTATTCGATCAGAGAGGATGCTCTATCGTGGGTTATCCCGTAACCCAGTCCATTGTATTGACAATGGTGAATGAAATTGTGGTGGATCTGGTGACCCACTCCTGCTTTCAGAAAGATGCCCCCATGGGCAAAGCCGGAGATCTCACAATTATCCACCTCCAGGCTATCGTGTGAAGCCTGGATCCCGTCTGAAGTGGGGAACTCGTAGTAGTAGGACCGACCCTTGCCTTCTTGGAAGGCTCTACGATGGTGCGCCAGATAACGCTTGGGATTCGGGCCCTCGATTCGCAGACCAGTGATGCGGACCCCAGGGCCCATTGCCCGAATCATCACCGGTGTCTTGAGTGCGTCGCTAACCAGCAAGGAACCTCGCGAACCCCTTTGTCCCCTATCACCTGCCAGGGTGACACCCGCCGGAATTTCAAGTACCAATCCCTCGATATAGATCCTCGCCGTCAGATCAATCACCGCCTCGCCTGGAATGAAGACGACCTCGCCTGCCCGAGCCTCAGCCAGCGCCGCAAGAAGCGTATCGACGTTGTCGACCTGGTAGTGTCCCGTTGTTACTACGCCGGTGTAGGCTTCCCCGCCACCGATGGGACCACGGGCATCGGGTCTGGCACCGTAGACTGTATCACCCATCTGCATCCAGGTCGGCTCAACTGCAAAAACCGTCCTGCTCAGCATACAAACCACAAACAGCTGTCGCACCCATTGTCTATTCACCCGTTCCCCAATCGTCTGTAAGGCCGTACTTCCAGCCAGTGAAAGTCCCGATTCATCAAGTCGAAGCTCGCAAGAGCCAGAATCCTAATATCCGACCAACCGTGTGTCATATTCGTATGTTTCATATGGTATATGTCATACTCGTAACCGTCAGAAAGTGGCGTCGGAACCTCTTCGAGTCTCCTGAACAAAGGGGATGATGGACGTAGGATTGGACGTCCGACGAGCGAGATTCATGTCGAAAAGCCCGACGCCGCCGATAAATAGAGAACAGGCGGTTTCCGCGCCGCAATTGCGTAGGTTCCGCGCGATCCTTGGAAGGCCTTTCCCCACGGATCCTGACTCACAGACATAAGGGCCGCCTGCAAACGATCAGGCTTTGAAGACGGAGTTGAATGATGGCTGAAGACGAGGACCATGTCGACGAGGGATATTCTGCAATACCAACGATGCAGAAGGTGGCGATTCTGTTCATTGCTCTGGGGCAGGAGGCCGCCGGGGAGGTGATGAAGTTCCTTTCGGACTATGAGATCGAAGAGATCACCCAGGCCGTCGCCAACTTGAAGACGGTCAGTGTCGAGATGCAGGACACGGTGATGGAAGAGTTCGAGACTCACCTGTTGGCCGGCGAGTGGGTAGCGCAGGGCGGTATGGACTTCGCCCGTGGGGCACTGGAGCGCGCCGTCGGACCGCGTCGGGCGCAGGAGATTCTTGATCGCGTCGCCAGTACCGTGACGTCCGGTTTTTACATGCTGAAGAACGTTTCGCCGGAGCAGGTGGCGCCGTTCATCACGCAAGAACATCCGCAAACCATTAGCCTGATCCTGTCACAGCTCGAGCCTGCCCAGGCATCCGGCATCCTTGCTCAATTGCCCGAAAGCTTGCAGGCCGATGTGGCCTACCGCATCGCCACCATGGAGAACATCACGCCCGCAGTCCTCAAGGAGATCGAGGAAGCCCTCGAAGCGAGCCTACGCGACATCCTCGGTGGAAATCAGGACGTGGGTGGCCCCGGGGTCGTCGCCGACATCCTCAACCTTACCGGTTCCACCGTCGAGAAGAACGTCCTGGACCAGATGGACGGGCAAGATCCGGAAGTGGCCGAATCGGTGCGCAACCTGATGTTCACCTTCGCCGACATCAACAAACTGACCGATCGTGAATTGCAGATTCTGCTGGGCGAGGTCGACCAGAAGGATCTCGTGATTGCGTTGAAGGCGGCAGAAGAGGAACTGAAGGACAAGATCCTCGGCAATATGTCAGAGCGTGTGCGCACGTTCGTCTCGGAAGAGATGGAGTTCCTCGGTCCTATGCGTTTGAGCGAGGTCGAAGAAGTGCAGCTGCGGATCGTACAGCAGGTACGGCAGCTCGAAGAGCAGGGCCAGATCACGATCATACGCGGCGACGCCGACGACTCCTTCGTCTAGTGATGAAAGCGGAGTCGTTTCGATTAGGCAACAGCAGTCGCGCTGGCAATGCACCAATCATCTCGCGTGCCCTCGATCACCTGAACCGACATCGTTGATTTTAGCGTCCGCTTGTGATACACATTGTGTTCCCTGGCGGACAGATGGATCTTGTCGATGGATAGTCCCGCACCGGCGCAGACCCGTTCCTAAGCGAGGCCTCTCCGACTAGCCTTCCACCTTCTGACGCTCCAGCCACGCCTCACCTGCTGCCGCCGCCTGCTTCTCCAGCTCGCTTCTCCATCCCAACAGTTGTCCTGATTTGATATTCTTGATATCCCACGGCGTGTATCGATCTTCCAGCGTATCTCCCAGTTGTTCCGTCTCTGCCCAGCGATCCCACGCCGTCTTCATCCACTCGTGTGGCAACGCATCACGCACTGCCGGATCATGCTGCCATGCCCAGCGCCCATCCGCCACCTTCGGCTCCCCTTTGGACGGGCCGCCCCACTTGTTCCAGCCAAGGACCAGCGTATTCCGCTCGCGATCGGGCACCGTGTGCCCTGTGTGGATGTTCGTCCCGATTCGGATCAGCGCCTGTCCTGCCTTGAGCCGCACCGCAGTCTGACGTGGGAGTGGGCTCTCGCCATCCCAACTAGGTGTATGCGGCACGCCCGCATCCTTCATACGCTGCGGTAGAAGCACATCGTGCTCGAACGGTGTCCGCCACCGACGGTGACTTCCCGCGACGATCTCGTGGCACTCGTCGTCGGCGAGGGCCACGAACAAGCCGAGGCCGTTGCGCTCGTCGATCTGCTTGTTGTTTTGCTCCTGGATCTTCTCCCAAACGGCCCGTTCCGCTTCTTCTGAATACGCCTCGGGGTCGTCCGGTCGAGCTTCCTGGGAATTGCGCTTTTCTCCCGTGCCCCACCACACCGTGTCCCGATGCCAGCCAAGTTTGTGCTCATGCTTCTTGTTATTGCACCAGAGCAGTATCGTGCTCAGTGTCAGATCTTCCGGTTGCAGTCCGTTGCACCAACCCGACAGGAACTCCAGCATCTCGTCGGAACCATGGAAGTCGGCGAAGCTCGGTTCCTCGAACGCCGGATGGATGATGCCACGGATCGCCCATGGCTCGTCCTGATCCGTCCGGTGTACATAGCCCTTGGAAGAATCGATAACACTGTATCCGTTCTCGGGTCGGCAGGCCTCGATCACGCGGCGGCCAGCCTCGCGGAGAATGGGGATCCATTCGCTGTCGACGAAGTCGTCGATGATGACGACACTGTGTTCACGCAGAGCCTCGAGACGAGCCTCGGTCGCGCCCTTGCCTGACCACTCAGGCTGGAAGTCGATAAACGCGGGCGCACGATAAGAAGCGGTGGAAGATACGGCACTCATTGTTTGATTCTCCTGGTAGCCAGCTGGGCTATCTCAGCCCGGAGGAATTTGCCCGAACCAAAATACTCGCATGCCAGTACCGGGCAATAGTTGATCCCGGGATGTCTCCCATGTATGCGGATGAGGCCGGTTGGAGAGGGCCGCTGTGCCTGAGCCACAGGAGAGCCGCGGCGAACCCGTTTTAGATCCCCGTCGCGCGATCCCATCCCAGCCATCCCAGCACGCACGCCACCGGCAGACCAAACGCATCACCTTGCCGTCTGGAGATGCCTTGGTATCCTTACAGTAAGGATGCCTTACTTCCCTACTCCACAGGTGAGCCAGATGGAACGTCCCGTGACCAGCACCGTGTCATCCAAAGGGCAGACCACGATCCCTGCACGTGTTCGGCGGCAATTGAAAATCGAGCCTGGAGACACGATTCGCTATGAGATGGAAGAAGGGGGCGTGCGGATACACAAGACGACACGCCTCGACGTGGAGTGGGCAAGATCGGTCGAATCGACGCTGACCGAATGGACGGGCGATGACGACGATGATCTGTGAACCCTTCTGCGTCGTCGACATCCCATTCCCCTTCAGCGATTTGCCTCGATCCAAGCGCCGGAAAGCGCTCGTTCTGTCGGATGAGATGTTTCAGCGAAGAAACCGCGCAACCATCATGATGATGATCACGAGTGCAACGGGGTCGACCTGGCACCTGGACGTACCTCTGGTGCGGTGGGAGGCGGCGGGCCTCAAGAAGCCCTGCGTCGCCCGAGCCAAGCTGTTTACGCTCGACAACCGACTGATTATAGCTCAGGTCGGCCTTCTAGCTGCCGAAGACGCTGACTCTGTGAAGAACACGATCCACCAGGCCTTGGCGATATAGCGCATCTGACGAGGGATCGATTCTGGTTCGCTCGTCAGACTGTTCAGAACTGCTCGAGGCGGTGCGGGTCTGCCTGACGAAGGAGCTTGGCTCGACAGAGTGAGGTTCGAGGGAGGGGTCGACGAAATCGCTGTCATACCCGAGGTGAGAGGCGAGAAATCTCCCTGTGTGAAAGTGGTGATCCCCTGCGGATCCGTGGCCACTTCGCGGTATTTTTTCGGCACTTCCTCTCGCAAGGGGGGCACTGTCGACCATCACTTCAGATCTAGACTTTGCTCCTCAGTTCTGTGACGGGTCGACGTTCTGTCTATGTCGACGTTCTGTCTATGACGGGTCCATGTTCTGATTAACGTGGAAGAAGTTCGTCGGGTCGTACTTTCTCTTCAACTCGACCAACCGCTCGTAGTTCCCACCATAGACGTTCTCGAGGCGAGCAGACTCCTCTTCGGTGAGGAAGTTATTGTAGGCGCCGCCAGATCACGCGCGCCTCGACCCGCCGGCATATTTCGCACGCCCAGTGTTGTTGTTCTACCTTCACACCCTGTGCACACAAGCTGTGTCATGTCCTTTTAGTCGAAGTTGCATGTGCACACGAAGGCTGTTACAGGAGATACAGACCCAGCGCCCTGATAGCGACCGATGATCGCGATGCTACGTGATTCAGATGGTGTTGATTGAGATAGAGGTCTGTGCCCTTCGGCCCTCCGGCCCTCCGGCCAAAAGCTGGGGAATTCGGCCCTCACAGGCACAGCATCATCATCTATACTGTTCACGAGTAGCTAGGGAAGACGAAATGAGTGCAGCAAACAACTCATCGGGACCGACCAAGGCAGAGCGACATCGCAAATATCGGGGCGTCGTAAACGACGAAACGCCGGCCAAAAACACCCGTGAAACCGATCACTACAAGGCTCAGTACGTTATGGGTTTCGTCAACAAGTGGGACGAACTCATAGACTGGGACGCCCGCGCCGAGAGCGAGGGGGACTTCTTCATCGAGCAACTGCGCGAGCGGGGGGTCAAGCGCGTCCTCGACGTCGCGACGGGCACCGGCTTCCACTCCGTCCGGTTGATTGAAGCCGGCTTCGATGTGGTTAGTGCCGACGGCAGCCCGCACATGCTGGCCAAGGCTTTCGAGAACGCCCGCAAACGCGGTCACATTCTTCGCACGGTGCAGGCGGACTGGCGCTTCCTGAATCGCGATATCCACCAGGTTTTCGATGCCGTCATCTGCCTCGGCAACTCCTTCACACATCTGTTCAAGGAGGGAGACCGCCGCAAGGCCCTGGCGGAGTTCTACGCCGTGTGTGCCCATGACGGCCTACTGGTTCTCGATCAGCGCAACTACGACTCCATCCTCGACGACGGGTATTCCACCGACCACGCTTATTACTATTGTGGCGAGTCGGTGAAGGTGCAGCCCGAGCACGTCGACGATGGTCTGGCGCGCTTCGAATACGCCTTCGCAGATGGCTCCAA
>Ga0114999_10007972_pt1 | contig 11902 bp, 10 predicted proteins | sample ArcticOcean_MG_C_3_FD_89820 | JGI IMG/M metagenome (GOLD analysis project Ga0114999, IMG submission 89820) | Marine microbial communities from western Arctic Ocean - ArcticOcean_MG_CB8_126 | ecosystem: Environmental > Aquatic > Marine > Oceanic | place: Arctic Ocean: Canada Basin | collected...
GCAGCAACGCATCCGGCGCAACCCGGAAACCGATATCTCGCGGGTTCTGCTGGCGTCCTGCTACGGACATCTCGGGCGTACCGATGACGCCCGCGAGGTTTGGCGCCAGGTGGCCGAGGTCAACCCCGACTACTCGCTCGAGCAAAAAGCCCGGGTGCTGCCCTACAAAGACCCCGCCGATTGGCAGCGTATCGTCGCCGGGCTCGCCAAGGCCGGTCTGGTCGATGAAGATGGGCAAGGCCCCGCTGACAATACCTCGGCCCGCCCGTCCATCGCGGTGCTGCCTTTCGACAATCTTTCGGGCGATGCAGATCAGGACTATTTTTCCGATGGTATTTCCGAAGATATCATCACCGCCCTGGCGCGCTTTCCGGCATTGCGCGTGGCCGCCCGAAATTCGTCATTTTCCTATAAGGGCCAATCACCGGATGTTCGCGAAGTGGCGGAAAACCTGGATGTGCGCTACGTGTTGGAAGGCAGCGTTCGCAAGGCGGGGACACGGGTGCGTATCACAGCCCAGTTGATCGACGGCACAAGCGGCGATCATATCTGGGCGGAGCGCTACGACCGGGAACTGGAAGATATCTTTGCGGTCCAGGACGAGATTACCCAAACCGTAACCGCCGCCATCGAACCCGAACTTGCCGCCGCCGAACAAAGGCGCGCCCAGCGCAAGAGCCCGGCCAGCCTCGACGCCTGGGATCTCTATCAACGGGCGATGGTTCATTATTACCGTCGCGACAAGGAAAGCTGCGAGGAAGCGATCAGGCTTTTGGATCAAAGTCTGGCGCTGGATCCGGGTTTCAGTCGCGCCTGGGCGGCCCTGACAGACGTGTTGTTCAACCATATGTTCTTGGGAAATTCGGACGATGAAGATCGCGACCGCGCGCGCATGATCGAGGCAGGTAGCAAGGCCGTGCGTTTTGACAACGACGATCACGCCGCACACGAGTCACTCGGGCGCGCCAAAATTTGGCAGCGGGACCATGTGGGCGCCCGAAACGAATTTGCAAAAGCCATTGAATTGAATCCGGCATCGGCGCGGGCGCATTACGGTTACGGAATGGTTATTCTGCACGCGGGAGATGCCGTGAAGGCGGTCAGCGAATTTGAAATGGCCATCAAATTGTCGCCGCGCGATCCTTACCGGTCCGCTTTCTATTCGCGCATGGCCTATGGCCAGCTTGCCCTGAAGAATCACGAAGCCACGGTCGATTGGGCCAAGCAGGCAATATCGGAACCAATTCGGGAATGGACCAGCTACTTATTTCTGTTGTCGGCGCTCGGGCATATGGAGCAGTCGGTAGACGCCAAGCCAGCGCTTGAAGATTTATACCGCGCCCAACCCAACGTCTCGATCGCCTACATTCGAAAACTAATGCCTACGGTGCCTGAATATTTAGATCACCTTGTGGAAGGTCTTCGCAAGGCCGGGCTGCGCGAGGAATAGGCTGCCGCCTCACTCTATAAGCAAAAACAAAATCCCGGCGATGATCAGGGCCGTGCCCAACAACTCGGTCCATCGGATGCGTTCGCGGAATACCAGGATTGCCGTCAAAAATGTGAAGATCAGCTCCACCTGACCAACGGCGCGCACATAGGCGACGTTTTGCAAGGTCATGGCCGTGAACCAGCCCACCGAGCCGAGCATGGACGCAATACCCACCAGCATTCCCTTGCCCCGGTTGCGCCAAACGTTGGTCAGCTCGCCAGCCTCGAATATTTTAAGATAAACCGTCATCACGATAGTCTGGATACTTAAGGCCACCACCAACGTGGCGGCGGCGGCCAGGATAGCGCTATCGGCGCCGAGGGACAGCGCCGCGCCCCGGTAGGAAACGGCGGAAAGCCCAAGCATGGCGCCATTGGCGAGGCCCATCAGCGCCCCCTTGTTGGTCCAGGAGGTGAGAAACTCGCGCACCCCCAGCGTCATTTTGGCGAGCGACAGGAAGCAGACGCCGATGAAGCTGATGGCGATCGCCAGGAAGGCGGCGCCGCTGACCGCCTCGCCCAGCAAAACGATGGTAAGGACCGCCGCCTGAAAGGTCTCGGTCTTCGAGTAAGCGGTGCCGACGGCGAAGCTGCGCAGCTGGAAGGAGCGCAGCAAGAACCACATGGCGATGATTTGCGCGATGCCGCCCATGCCTGCGAACCCCCAGAACGCAAACCCCCAATCGAGCGGCTGGCTGTCTTGGGAGCGCAAGCCAATCCAATAGATGGCGGCAAGGGGCAACCCAAAGGCAAAGCGCAGGCGGCGCCGGATGTGGAGAGGACGCTGTTGATGGATTTTTGCAGGGAATTGCGGAGGTTCTGCAAAAACGCCGCCGCGATGGTGATAAGGACCCATATCTCCATGGGTGCGTTCAGCTTATGATATATCGGTGCAGGGCAATCCCCAGCATTACAACGCCATAGGCACCCATTCCGAATACTAGGGCATAGAGGAAAACCTTGAGGTGGATTTTGATGCGGGCCATGCAGCCCGGCTCAGCCCAGCTTCTGCTTCAGGAGCGCGTTGACGGCGCCGGGGTTGGCCTTGCCCTTGGTCGCCTGCATCACTTGGCCCACGAACCAGCCAACCACCTTCGGATTGCCGTTGCGGAACTGCTGCGCCTGTTCCGGGTTATCGGCAATCACCTGATCAACCACGGCTTCGATCTCACCGGTGTCGGTGATCTGCTTCAGGCCTTTATCCGCGACAATGGTTACGGGATCGCCGCCTTCGGCCAACATGATCTCGAACACATCTTTGGCGATGCGCCCCGATATGGTGTTGTCCGCGATCAAGCCCACCAGCTTGCCGAGATCGTCCGCCGCCATCGGGCTATCATTGATGCCGAGCCCTTCCCGGTTGAGCACCGCGAACAGCTCATGCACGGTCCAGTTGGCGGCCAGCTTGGCATCGCCGCCGGTTTCCACCACCGCCTCGAAATAATCGGCGGTCTCTTTGTCGGCCACCAGAACCGCCGCGTCTTCGGCGCTCAAGGCATGGGCATCGATGAAGCGCGCCTGCTTGGCGTCCGGCAATTCCGGCAAGGTGGCGGCAATGTCGTCCACATAATCTTGGGTGATCACCAGGGGCAACAGGTCCGGGTCCGGGAAATAGCGGTAATCGTGGGCCTCTTCTTTGGATCGCATGGACCGGGTCTCGCCGGTAGCCGCATCGAACAGGCGGGTTTCCTGCACCACGTCGCCGCCGTCTTCGTAAAGATCGACCTGGCGTTCGGCCTCGAACACGACGGCCTGCATGGCGAAGCGTACCGAATTGACGTTCTTGATCTCGGATCGGGTGCGCAAATCCTCGCCTGGCTTGCGGACGCTGACATTGACATCGCAGCGCAGGGAGCCCTGTTCCATATTGCCGTCGCAGGTGCCCAGATAACGAAGGATGGCGCGCAGTTTGCGCAAATAAGCGCCGACCTCGTCCGGCGAGCGCAAATCCGGTTTGGAGACGATTTCCATGAGCGCCACGCCGGACCGGTTGAGATCGATAAAGGTGCGCTTCGGGTCCTGATCGTGCAGAGACTTGCCGGCATCCTGTTCCATATGCAACCGCTCGATACCGATCTCGCGGCGGCCTTCGGGCATTTCAAGGACCACGATTCCTTCGCCCACGATGGGGTGCAGGAACTGGGATATCTGATAGCCCTGGGGCAGATCGGGATAGAAATAGTTCTTCCGCTCGAACACCGAAGTGAGGTTGATTTGCGCCCCCAGCCCGAGCCCGGTTTTGACCGCTTGCGCGACACAATGTTCGTTGATCACCGGCAGCATGCCGGGCATGGCCGCATCGACCAGAGAAACCTGGGCATTGGGCTCGGCGCCGAACTTGGTGGCGGCGCCGGAAAACAGTTTCGCCTCGGAGGTGATCTGGGCATGTACTTCAAGCCCGATCACCACCTCCCAGTCGCCGCTATTGCCCTTGATGATGTAGCTCATTTATCCCACCCCAACAGGTGGTTCGGCATCGAACCCAGCGCCGCGCTCCAACACATCGGCGGCGCGAAACAAGGTTGCCTCGTCCCAGGGCTTGGCGATCAGATGCAGGCCAAGCGGCAGCCCGCCTTCGGACAATCCCGCCGGAACCGAAATGGCAGGCAGGCCGGCCAGGCTGGCGGGTACGGTGAAGATGTCGTTGATATACATCTGAATGGGATCGTCCATTTTCTCGCCGATGGCAAATGCGGGGTAGGGCGTCGTCGGCGTCAATAAGACATCCACATCTTCGAACGCCGCCTGAAACTCTTCCAAAATCAGCGTCCGTACCTTCTGCGCCTTGACGTAATAGGCGTCGTAATAGCCGGCGCTCAGCACATAGGTGCCGATCATCACCCGGCGGCGCACTTCGGGCCCGAAGCCTTCGCCGCGCGTGGCCTCATACATGCCGGTCAAATCTTCACCATCGACGCGAAGGCCGTAGCGCACCCCGTCATAGCGCGCGAGGTTGGAGGACGCCTCGGCCGGGGCGACGATATAATAGGTGGGCAGCGCATATTTGGTGTGCGCCAGCGACACCTCGACCGGCTCGGCGCCGGCGTCCTTGAGCCAATTGGTCCCCCGCTCCCACAGATCATCGATCTCGGGCGCCATGCCGTCGATGCGGTATTCGGTGGGGATGCCGACGCGAAGGCCCTTCAAATCCTGGCCCAGCCCGGCGCCGAAATCGGGCACCGGCCTATCGGCGCTGGTGGAATCTTTAGGATCGAACCCGGCCATGGCGGCGAGCATGATGGCGGCGTCGGCGACGCTTTTGGTCATCGGCCCGGCCTGATCCAGCGAAGATGCGAAGGCCACCATGCCCCAGCGGGAACAACGGCCATAGGTGGGCTTCATGCCGACGATGCCGCAGAACGAGGCCGGCTGGCGGATCGAGCCGCCGGTGTCCGAGCCGATCGCCGCCGTCGCCATATTGGCCGCCACCGCCGCCGCCGAGCCGCCGGACGAGCCGCCCGGCACCCGGTCTTTGCCGTCATCCAATTTCCACGGGTTTTTCACCGGGCCGTAATGGCTGGTTATATTGGCCGAGCCCATGGCGAACTCATCCATATTGGTCTTGCCCAGCATGACTGCGCCGGCATTGCGCAGATTTTGCGATATTGTGGATTCGTAAGGCGGCGTAAAGCCATCCAGAATATGCGACGCGGCGGTGGTCAAAACGCCCTCGGTGCAAAACAGATCCTTGACCGCAATGGGCACGCCGTCCAGGGGGCCGAGGGTTTCGCCGCTGGCCCGGCGGACATCCGAGGCGTGCGCCCGCTCCAAGGCGATGTCCGGTGTTTCGGTGACGAACGCGTTGATTTCGCGCGCCGCTTCCATGGCGTCCAGATTGGCGTTGGTTAGGTCCTCGGACGTAAAATCCCCGGCGATCAGCCCGGCTCTTGCTTCGGCGACGCCCAATTTTGTCAGCTCGGAACTCATTCGACCACCTTGGGCACGGTATAGAACTTGCCCGCGGGGTCGGGGGCGTTGGCCAGCACCCGGTCCGCATAGTCGCCGTCGTTGACCTTGTCCTGGCGCTTCGGCCAGTCCATTTCGGTGACGCTGGTCATCGGCGCGGCGCGGCTCGTGTCCACCTCTTGCAACTGCTCGATCCAGCCGAGGATATGGCTTAATTCGCCCGCCAGGGTTTCCATCTCGGGCTCGGAAATGCGGATGCGCGCCAGTTTTGCGATCTTGGCAACGGCGTCTTTATCCAGCGCCATGGAAATGCCTTTCGAAGTTTTATTAAGGAGCAGTTGGACCGGCGCGGAACCTATCATCCGGCATGTGGCCGGGCAAGATTTGCGGCCGTTTGGTCTCAAGCGGCGCATCGATTATATTCCCGCCATGGCGGACTTGATCTTAAAAATCGGCAACAAGAACTATTCGTCCTGGTCTTTGCGCGGCTGGCTGGCGGCAAAGGCTGCAGGCCTGGAATTCGAAGAACAGCTCATCCGCCTGTTCGAAGACGGACACGCCGAGACCATGGATGCCGAGACGCCCGCCGGCAAGGTGCCGGTGCTCATCCATGGGGATCGCGTCATCTGGGAATTCCTGGCCATTGCCGAGTACCTCGCCGAGCTGGCGCCGGAGCGGAACATGTGGCCGGCGGACGCGGGCCAGCGGGCCCGGGCGCGGGCCGTATCAACGGAAATGGCGACCGGCTTTTTCGGGCTCAGGAATCAGTTCCCGATGAATATCCGGCGCCGGGTGGAAGGCCTGGCGCCGACGCCGGAAACGATGCGCGACATCGCCCGCATTCAGGATATCTGGCGGGATTGCCTTAGCGAGGCTAAGGGCGGGCCGTATTTGTTCGGTCCCTTTTCCATCGCCGATGTGATGTACGCCCCGGTGGTTTTCCGCTTCCAAGGCTATGGCATCGAAGCCGACCAGACGGCGCGCCAATATATGGACGCCATGCTGGCCAACGAATGGATCCAAGAATGGACGGCGGCGGCGTTGCAAGAGCCCTGGATTGTGGACGAGGACGAAGTTTAATATCCTCTTGGAGTTCATATAAATAATACTCGGGGTAAAACCATGTTGAGCCGGGAGCAAAATGATCTGATAACGCAAACCGGGCCGGGCACGCCGGGCGGCGACATGTTCCGGCGCTATTGGCATCCGGTGCTATTGTCGGAAGAGCTGCCGTCCGGCGGCGATCCGGTGGCCATCGATATCCTGGGCGAAGAATTGGTGGCCTTCCGCGACGAGAAAGACCGTATCGGGCTCCTCGACCGCCATTGCTGCCATCGGGGTGCCGATATTTCCTATGGGCGGCTCGAGGACGGCGGCATCCGTTGCCTCTATCACGGCTGGCTGTTCGATGTGAACGGCCAATGCCTGGAGCAGCCGGCCGAGCCGCCCGGCAGTAGCTTCAAGGATAAAGTGTGCCAGCAAGCGTATCCAACCCACGAGGCCGGCGGCGCCATCTTCGCCTATATGGGCCCCGGCGCGGCGCCGGAATTTCCGGCCTATGAGTATCTCAATATGCAAGAGGGCCAATTTTCGGTCTATAAGGTGTTCGAGGATTGCAACTACCACCAGGCCAACGAGGGCAATATCGATCCGGTCCATGTGGGCTATTTGCATCGCAACTTCAATGCGGATAATCCCTTCACCATGCACGAGGTGACGCCCGAATTGGAGGTGGAGGAGACCGATTTCGGCTTCCGGCTGTATCAGATGCGCCCCGGGCCGGAGGGCAAAAAGAACCTCCGGGTTACAAATTTCTGCCTGCCCGACTGGTCGATCATATCGGGACCCCAAGGCGGCGACGGCTATATCGCCATCTGGCACGTGCCCGCCACCGATCACAGCCATTGGCGCTGGGGCTTTGCGATTCGCCGCGATATCACCATCGGGCCCGACGGCACGCCCTCCGAAGACATTGATTTTCGCTCCCGTCATTCGAATGAATTTACCGCCGAGCGTCATTTCGTGCGCAACGCGGGCAACCGCTATCATCAGGACCGGGCCAAGATGAGGTCCGAAAACTTCAACGGCATGGGTTCCAACTTTAATGTTCACGACGCCTTCGCCAGCGAAAGCCAGGGCGCGATCGCCGACCGGACAAAGCGGCATCTGGCCTCCTCGGACGCCGGCGTAATCTGCGCCCAGCAACAGCTTTTGGACGCCGTCGAAGCGGTGCGCTGCGGCGCGGAACCTTTGGGCGTGGTCCGCGATCCGGCCAAAAACGATTTCCGCCATCTGGATGGTTTCGATGTCTTGATCGACCAAGATGCGGACCCCCGCGCCTTCGTTGCCGACTATTTCAAGGGCCGCGCCGAGGCCGCCGAATGAGCCTTCCTGTGACTTTTCTGCCCAAATTCCGAAAAAAACCGCCTTTACCCTAAATCAACCTATTGACGGTCTAATAAAATCACCTACTATATCTTGTGGGTGTCGGGACTGGGGAAACGACAACAATCCTGGATCATCAAACCGGCGGCGCTGTTCGCATCGCCGGACGCAGGATTTTCGCCGCCGCCCACGAACATCAAGCCCGAAACGGGCATGGGGGCCCGCTTGAATTAAGGGCGGGCAGGGTACAAAAAATTGGAGGTCGCGTTGCTGGATTCTATACAAACCACAAAAGGGCCGCGGGTCGAAATCGATCAATCCCGGGACGAACGGTTCACGGATTTCGGAAAAGCGGTGCTTGAGGACCGCTATTTGTTGCCGGGGGAGACCTATCAGGCCTTGTTTGCGCGGGTCGCCAGCACCTATGGCGACGATGACGGTCACGCCCAGCGCATCTATGATTATATGAGCAAGCATTGGTTCATGGCCGCGACGCCGATATTGTCCAACGGCGGCGCCGACCGGGGCTTGCCCATATCGTGCTTCCTCAACGAAAGCTCCGACAGCCTGAAGGGCATCGTCGAGCTTTGGACCGAGAATGTCTGGCTGGCCTCCAACGGCGGCGGCATCGGCAGCTATTGGGGCAATCTGCGCTCCATCGGCGAGCGCGTCGGCATCGCCGGCAAGACGTCCGGCGTGATCCCCTTTATCCGCGTCATGGATAGCCTGACCCTGGCCATTTCCCAAGGCTCGCTGCGGCGCGGCTCGGCGGCGGTGTACCTGCCCATGAGCCATCCCGAGATCGAGGAATTTATCGAGATCCGGCGGCCCACCGGCGGCGATCCCAACCGCAAGGCGCCCAACCTGCACCACGGCGTGCTGGTGCCCGACGCCTTCATGCGCGCCGTCGAAGCGGACGAAGAATGGGCGCTGGTCTCGCCGGCGGACCAAGCCCCGGTGCGCAAATTGCGCGCCCGCGATCTTTGGATCAAATTGCTGACCGCGCGCATAGAAACTGGCGAGCCCTACATTGTCTTCTCCGATCAGGTCAACCGGGCCGTTCCCGAACACCACAAGCTGGCAGGGCTTAGCGTCAAGACCTCCAACCTGTGCTCCGAGATCACCTTGCCCACCGGCATCGATCATCTCGGCAACGAGCGCACGGCGGTCTGCTGCCTGTCGTCGTTGAACCTGGAACGCTTTTTGGAATGGCGCGATCATCCCTTGTTTATCGAAGACGTCATGCGTTTCCTCGATAACGTGCTGCAAGATTTCATCGACAACGCGCCGGACGGCATGGAGCGCGCCAAATATTCGGCATCTCGCGAGCGCTCCGTGGGGCTCGGCGTGATGGGCTTCCACTCGTTTTTGCAGGCCAACCGGGTGCCGTTCGAGACCGCCATGGCCAAGGCCTGGAACGTCAAAATGTTCCGCCACATCCAGAGCCAAGCCGATGCCGCCAGCCATGTGCTGGCCGATGAGCGCGGCCCCTGCCCGGACGCCGCCGATTATGGATTTCATGAGCGCTTTTCCTACAAGACGGCGATCGCGCCGACGGCTTCCATCTCCATCATCTGCGGCGGCGCGTCCGCCGGCATCGAGCCGATCAGCGGCAATTCCTACACCCACAAGACCCTGTCCGGCTCGTTCAACGTGCGCAACCGGCATCTGGCCGCGCTGCTCGCCGAGAAGGGCTGCAACGACGATGCCACCTGGACCTCGATCACCGTCAACGAAGGCTCGGTGCAACATCTGGATTGCCTTTCGGATGATGAAAAAGATGTCTTCAAGACGGCGTTCGAGCTGGACCAGCGCTGGGTGATCGAACTGGCCGGCGACCGGGCGAGCTATATTGACCAATCGCAATCGGTCAACGTCTTCCTGGCCGCCGATATTCATAAGCGGGATCTGCATCAAATTCACCTGATGGCCTGGAAGCATGGTCTCAAAAGCCTTTACTACTGCCGTTCCAAATCGATCCAGCGGGCCGAGGATGTCTCGGTGGCCGGCGTGGTCAACGAAGGGACGGTCAAATTCAGCCCCCTGCCGCTGCCCGGAGCCGAGGGCGAGCCCCTGCCCATCGCCGCCATGAACACCGAAGACGGCGACGAGGCCACCGACTACGAAGAATGCCTCGCCTGCCAATAGGTTTAGGCCAAAACGAGACTTAAGGAGGAAACCCATGTCCCTTTTGGACGCCAAGCCGGTCTACAAGCCTTTCGCCTACCCCTGGTGTTTCGAGGCCTGGCAGACCCAGCAGAAGCTGCACTGGCTGCCCGAAGAAGTGCCGCTGGCCGACGACGTCAAGGATTGGCACAACAAGCTCAACGAATCCGAGCGCCATCTCATGACGCAGATTTTCCGCTTCTTCACGCAGGCCGATATCGAAGTCAACAACTGCTACATGAAGCATTATGCATCGGTCTTCAAACCCACCGAAGTACAGATGATGCTGGCCGCTTTTTCCAATACCGAGACCATTCACATCGCCGCTTATTCCTATTTGCTCGACACCATCGGCATGCCCGAGACCATCTATTCGTCGTTCCTTCAATACAAAGAGATGAAGGACAAATACGATTACATGCAGGAATTTGGCACCGGCTCTAAATCCGATATCGCCAAGACCCTGGCGGTATTCGGCGCCTTCACCGAGGGCCTGCAATTGTTCGCCAGTTTCGCCATCCTCCTCAATTTCCCGCGCTTCAACAAAATGAAGGGCATGGGCCAGATCGTCACCTGGAGCGTCCGCGACGAAAGCCTGCACTGCGCCTCGGTGATCAAGCTGTTCCGCACCTTCGTTTCCGAAAACCCGGAAATCTGGACCGAGGAATTGCAGCGCGATCTCTACAAGGCTTGCGAGACCATCGTCACCCACGAAGACGCCTTCATCGATCTGGCCTTCGAGCTGGGCCCCGCCGAAGGCCTGACCGCCGATGACATCAAGGCCTATATCCGCTTCATCGCCGACCGGCGTTTATCGCAGCTTGGCCTGCAGCCCATCTACCGCATCGAAGAGCACCCGCTGCCCTGGCTCGACACCATGCTCAACGCGGTCGAGCACGCCAACTTCTTCGAGAACCGCGCCACCGAATATTCCCGCGCCGCGACGCAGGGGACTTGGGACGAGGCCTTTAAGTAGCAACAGCGTGCCCAGCCCGGCTGGGGATGGCCGGGTCGGCCAGCCGGGCGTCGATCTAGGCACCGGTTTGTGCTCGGAGCACCTCGGCACCTCGGGTAATTAGTCGCTCCCGCTACCATCAAGAATAAGTTTTCACCACAGAGTCGGTGAGAAGAAGAAGCAAGGTTTTTCAATACAGAGATCACAGAGGACACAGAGAAGAAGGCCAAACCACCCCTGGTATGCCGCTCCCTCATGGGACACATGGGTGCGACATGTTTTCGGAAATTCGACCATACCGGTTCATGAGCTTTCCTTACGGTTCCTAACGGAACATACCGGTTTTCACACGAGTACGGTGAGGCGCGCTTGCACGCTCGGGCGGTTGGCATGGTCCGGCATTCGCAGCCGAAACGGCAGCTTCGGCGGAGTATGCTTGGCCCGTGGGTGCTCCGTTGACATGCACCCGTTGTTGGGCGGATTTCGCCCGTGATATGCGACATGCAACACCCGAATTCCGATGGACATCCTTGTCATTAACGGACATTTATGGACATCCACGGACATAATTTGAACCCAACGGGCGCGCAACGGTAACGGCCACGATTACAGGACACGGCCCGGCGTGGGATCAAGTCGACCTATTCACAATATTCAAGAGCACGGGCACTTTTTTTCGGCGCCGAGTCTTATATAGTCCGATTTCGGAGCGGTGCAACTGGTGCACCAAGTGAAGTGTCCCCAGAACTCAGCTAGCCATTATGCGAAGGTAAGGCGCTGTGTTGCGGGACGTTTCCGATGGAGCGCATTAGACGCCGGGTCAAGATCGCGCGCGGTCGGCGCAGCCGAGTGGTGCGGCGGGCATCTTGACGCGGCGGCGGCTCCATCAAGCTCATCTGCGACCGAAAGCAATATTGCTTTCGGTCTGCAATCTAGTTGGCGTCATTAATTAAGTATTGTTGTCTAATTGCCCTCACAGTACCCGACTCTTTTCAAAAC
>Ga0114999_10007974_pt1 | contig 11901 bp, 8 predicted proteins | sample ArcticOcean_MG_C_3_FD_89820 | JGI IMG/M metagenome (GOLD analysis project Ga0114999, IMG submission 89820) | Marine microbial communities from western Arctic Ocean - ArcticOcean_MG_CB8_126 | ecosystem: Environmental > Aquatic > Marine > Oceanic | place: Arctic Ocean: Canada Basin | collected...
CCAATCTCCAGAAGATTCTAACTTCCCAAAGAAACCAGTAACTTCTGCATCATCTGAACGAGTGTGGCTCACCATATATGCAAAGAAAATAGAATCCCAAAGGCCTTGCTTTGTTTCATGTCGAATCTTTGCAATGATCCAATCAGACAGAGGGATTGCCAAAATTGCTAGGCCTATACCGAGTTTGACCGTATCTGCCTCAGGTGTACCTACCTTTGCGGAGAGAACTAAGAACAAACCTATACCAACATATAGTACCGTCATGGCTTTCAATGTCTGGTGAATGAAAACTGGGGGTTTACCTTTGTGTGTCACATATTGTGTTAATGAAGCATAATTTCCAACTGTACGATTAGTCATAAACGGCATTGCTACTAAATTAAAGATTGAAAGAAGTGCCCCTCCACCAATGAAGAAAGTAGGATCCGAATTAGAACTACCAAATCCGAGCAAGCCTACGACTGGAACGGCCCATCCAAAAGTTACAATAAAATCAACTAAACTTCGTGCAAACCTTGCAGGTTTTTTTGAAAGGACATATTCATCAGGTAGCACCTTTGCAACTTTAGGGGCCACTTCAATATCATCTAGGTCATCTTTTTTCGACTTTCTTGATGCCCGCTTTGCCTTTGCTTTCTTAGCAGTCTTTGGTGCTTTGACTGGCTTAGGCTTACTCTTTGTCGCGGGTTTTACACCCTCATCATTTTGCATTTGTCCAGCTTTTTCAAGTAATCCCATTAGTATCACTCCCCGTATATTTCACTCATCTCTATGAATAGTTGGAATCCTGGTGTTGCCATGAATTCCTGAAGTTTGTCATCAGGGATAGTTCCTAATTCTTGATTCACCATATTGAAGAATTTCTTGCGAGTTGCATTTGTCGTTGATGCAGCATCATCACCAACCTTTTCAAATAATTTGAAGCTTTTAGATGCAATGAAATTACTGATGAAATCTTCGGGCATATCACCTAGTAAATTATTGACAACATCGAAAAAGTCATTGAAATTCTGATCGGCATCACCTTCTTCTTCCTCAATCTCTTCTTGAGAGTCATATTCTTCCAGTTCAGAATATTCAATATCACCTTCTAGAATTCCTTTGAGTAATTTTCTCTCATCAACCATCGGTTTCAATAGATTACCAAATTTGGCAATAGCAGACTGCTTCTTTTTTGATTTTGCCGCATCGAATTTCTGTTTCAAGGGGCGCATTTCTGATTCTAACTCTGAAAGACGTTCTTGCACCTCTGTCATTTCATCATCTTCTGAATCTGAGGATTCTTCTGGAACTGACAATAATTCAACCACAGGTGCTGATTCTCTTGTTGTTTCCTTTTCAGATTTTCTCATTACAATTATTTCTCTATCAAGGTCATGACCAAATCTATCTGCATATCGTTCAAGCAGACTACCTACATCACTAGACCCTAAACGATCAATGTGGCCATACATTTGTTGTAACGATTTATCTGTTCGATTTTGCCACATATCTGCGTAATTTGGATCTTCTTCATCTTCGGAAATTACTTCAACAACATCAATTTCAATAATATCATCTGAAGGTTCAGCATCACTCACTGAAAGGGGTTCAGTTGGTGGTGTAGGAGCAGGCGGAAGAGGCAACTTCATCTCCGGAGATGGCGGGGGTGGTAAATCACCAGGAGGGGGTGGTAATGGCAGAGACCCTACGGGTTGGGTTGTGTCGTTCTTCTTTCTCTTGCGAAACGCCATGCCGTCACCCTGTTGATACTTGGTGACAAACAATCTGCCTTTAACATTGGCTTAATTTGAAAAACTCTCGCTACGTAGTTTTGCTACGTGAAATTGGCTTTGCCCAGCCTTTTAATGTCAAAAATGTGTCCATATTTGATTCTGCAACCAATGTATCGCCTTGACTAAATTCTTTCTCGTCACCACCTAATCTTAACACACATCTTTCTGTGATAATTTCCAACTCCCTAGTGTTATCATCAAAACGAGGCAATGCTTCACTCAGAGCATCAAATGGATTAGAACCTTCAGGATGTAAACGATCAAGAGGTAGGGTTACCACTTGTAATCCACATTTCCCATTTAGGCTGTAAGGCCAACGGATTTGTCTTTTGATATCAACCGTAACGGCTTCATCAGTTTCGCCAGCCTTTCCAACGATTAGTGATCGATCGCCTTTCACAAGTTCAAAAAATAAATGGGCATGTTGATTTAGGACACTGAAATTACCGGTTAGAATAGTCTCTCTCCGTTGCGGGTGTTGAACCTTTTCAGCGAGCCTTTTCATTTTTGTTGGCCCACACTTTTTAATTTGGCTACTGGGTGATTTGGACCTTACTTCTATTATTTTACAAAGGTCTTTAGCCATTTTATTTCCTTCTTTACTATCTTGATTTGCAGTATCTAATTTTGTGAGAATGTTGGTTGTCCCATCTTCTAATCTTGCCTTCCAGCCACCCTGGCCGCTATTGTTCATTAGTGCGCTTACCTCGACCCCTTCACCTCGAATATGATTGACCAATTCCCGCCTTGCCGAACTATCTAATCCTAGAATACTTGGGTCTCTATAATGGAGATGGAATCCTCTGTGACCTGAAAATGTGACATGCAGATAATCTTCTTTGAATCCAAATTCAGAAGAAAGAAATTCTTCCCATAAATTATAAGCTTGTAATTGAATAATTTCTAACATTTCAGGGAAATTAAAAGGGTCAACATGGTCTAAGTGGTCACCGTCTAAATCAAAGATTAAATCTGCTCCTTTCCAATCTTTATCCGCCATTTTTCTCTCTAATGGCTTACCATAATACGCAGTTGAATAGAAGCAACTTTTCGGGGCTCTTTGGTGTAGGTAATTCAATACACTTTTAGGCGTCTCAAAATTGATGTGGCGGTCAAATATATTAGAAGACCACATCTGAAACATACACTCTCTCGTTCGCAGTCTTGGGGGGAACCAATAATCATCTGGTCCTATTTGAGAATACCACTTTGAAAAACGGTGGGCTGCTCGGGCCCAATTACTCTCAACCATCTAAATCAGTGGACCCTAAAGCACTACGGCACTTGAACGACGCGATTATTCAATTGGTAATCCTGACACGGATTTACCATCTGATGAAGGTATGGTCCCTGTTTCGGACTGATAACAATCAAAACATGAAAATTTATCGTCAATAGGAATTGATTGGCCAAATGTTAGCCTAGCCCCACAGAAATCACAAATTGGTCCAATTTCTCCTTGATGAATTCCTAATCTTGAGACATCAGGCATGTTACCACTACCACATTGACGGAAGCGCCCAGTCTTTGAGCCTGTTCATTAAGTGATTTTGAATAACAATCAATTCAAGCATAAAGTTCACAACCAAATTGATGTCGCGCCAACACATGAGTGTTGATGACCGGCTTATACGCGTAGGGCATTCGCCCGATCCAGATGACGCATTTATGTTCCATGCATTAACTACTGGATTAGTTGAAACTCCTGGGTTTAGATTTGAACATGTCTTACTTGATATTGAAACGTTGAATGAGAAAGCCATTGCTGAAGAATATGAAGTCAGTGCAGTTAGTATTCACGCTTTCCCAGAAATATCTAATAAATATTCGTTGATGAATTGTGGGGCAAGCATGGGTGAAGGGTATGGCCCTATGCTTGTTAGTTCTAAGGAGATGACTTTAGAAGAAGCTTGTTCAAAACCTATTGCAATCCCAGGGCAAAAGACCTCAGCACATTTGGCTTTGAAAATGGCATGCGGTAATGTTGAGACTGTTATTGTTCCCTTTGACGAAATTATGCCTAGAATTCAAAATGGCGAATTTAATAGTGGCGTTATTATCCACGAGGGGCAATTAACTTGGAAATCTCATGGCATGAATCTTCTGTTAGATTTAGGTGTATGGTGGAATGAGAGAAACAACGGACTACCTCTTCCATTAGGTGGAAACGTTGTCAGAAAAAACCTTGGCACAGAGTTGTGTGAAGATATTACTGAGTAGGTTAAACAAAGTATTGAGATTGCTATTTCAAACCCGGATGAAGCGTTGAAATTTGCAAGACAATGGGGTAGGGGGATTGATGAAGAAACTAATTCAAAATTTGTACAAATGTATGTAAACTCTAGAACCATTGATTTTGGCGAAGATGGTAGGGACAGTGTCATAAAATTCCTAACAGAAGGCCAAGAAATCGGGATGATTAACAAAGATTTTGACCCTAATTCAATAGAATTCATTGGTGCATAATATGTCAGAATTTGGCGGTAACAGTTCGGAGAAATGGCGTGGTGGCGGGAATGAATGATCGCCACGACCCGAGCACATGCCGAAGTATATTGAGCGATGCTCGAAAAAATGGCTTGTCGCGCGGGTTGTTTGACTCGGCACAAGATTTGCAAGATGGTGTTTACCGTGCTGAAGCGCTTTGTGGTTTGTGTGGTTCAGAGTACATGGACGAAGATGGTCGGGCAGAATGGATCACAATCATTGTCGAATCAATGCTTGAAGAAGAACGCGCATGGCGATTGGCTGAGAGTATTGGGATCATAGCAAAATCTGCAGGGAATTGGCCAGATGGGCGAGCCAGAAATATGTTGATGGGTGATATCGTGACCATGACGGGAGGTTTACCGGCTGGTGAGGCACGTGTCGATGCGCTGAAATCCATAGTAAACCGTGTATCTGTACAAAAATTGCCCGAACTCCTCCTCATGGCCATTGAAAATCATGGTATGGAAGCCAAAGCGGCCCGACCAATAATGAAAGCCATTGTCACCACAGGGAATCGTGAGATGATTGATGAAATCACACCGATGCTCACTGAAGCCACCCCCGATTTGGCGGTCAAGTTTCTCGATAATTTGCATCGTCAGACAGTACAACAAAACCTGACTCTGGAGCCAAGTGCACTTCAACTCGCACTACCATTACTCAGTACCGCGGATTTTGAAACAGTTCGAACAATGTGCAGTCACGCTACTCGTTCCGAGGATGTTCTTATGTTGGCCCAAACTTTAGCAGGGGATGATGAGGAATCAGTACGGTTTGCTGTCACACTAGCAGGTAGGGCTGATCGGGCTGGTGATGCTGAATTCGCAAGGGAATTGCTAGAGAATGCTGCACTGCATGTCGATTCATTAGATGCTAAAACGTCAATACGAATTAGGAAAAATCTCGCAAAAGGATTTCAGCGTCTCGGTGATTCAGAGCGTGCTGAAGGCCTAATCCCAGTCCGAACACCTGCAGTCATATCCATTCATCCTAGTAGTGATGATGTGGAAAGACGAGGTCACACAATGGCATTAGTTGGAACCTATGATGGTACTATTGGCACCCCATATCTTCGTGCTTTGGCCCGCGCTTCAGGTATCGCTTGGGGTTTTGGACTTGATATTGCTCTGATTGATTGGCCGACTGGAGATCTTGAGGGCCTTTGTCAGCAAGCGAAAAAAGAATCAGGAACAGCAGGTGTGAATCACTTACCATCATTGCTTGCATCTGGTCGCATCCAATTGCTATCGGTTGAAGATGCTCTTGGTGGGGCTGTTGGCCATCCCATTGCCACCACACATCAACCGGTGGGCGGTTCTGTAGATTTGGCAGGGTATGAAGGGGGCATCTGCATGTTCATCGGGCTCGGCCGTCATGGATTACCTCAAAATTTGCTCGATAATTGTCCAGATCAATTTGAATTGACTGGAATAGGTGCCAGTTTGGAAACTGCAGTAGCAATGGGTGCCATCGCTCAGAGGCTGGCCGACCTTTGATTATCGGAATTGGAGATAATCGTGCACTAAATGTATTGACTAATTATCTAAATGATGACTGTATAGTTGTTTCAGAATCCTGTGAAGTAGCCCTTGATTTATTTAGAATGGACAAAAAATGATTCATTAGATTATGAGTGGGAATGATACATTTAATGGGATAATTCTTTGGTTGAATCCGTATTCGCAGTAGCGATGAGAAAACGCGCAGCCACTTTTCTTGGTCTTTTCATCAGCGTCATAGTATTGACATCCTCACTTCCAATAATATCTGAGGTTGATGCTGCAACTGAAGAAAATTATCCCTATAGTGGTAGTATTGTAAATCCTTATTCTTTATCTGGGTCTTCAGAAATCACATATTCAAATGATGGTACTTTAATTGCGGCATCTTTTCATTCAAATGTTGTCATCATTAACGCTCAATACCGAACTTTTATCAAAGATATTAGCATTGGAAATAAGATATTATCTCTGACATTTTCTGAGGATGATTTATCACTTCTAGTTGGACTAGAAAGCCCCTACATGAGTACATTGGCTATGGCTATCTATGACACCACTACTTGGGATAGGATAGGGGTAAATGAGGATGGTAAAAAAGTAAGCGATATTAGTATTTTGCCTGGTCAACATATTTTTGCATCAGCAAATGAAAATAATGGGGTGTCAGAATATTTTATCAACGATTCTACTCATTCCATTTCAACTTTTGATGGCCAGCATGCCTCCGATGTGACCTGTTTGGACCATTCCCCTAACGGTCAACAACTAGTTACTGGAGGTGAAGATGGGAATGTATTTCTTTGGAATCGTTCATCAATAACCGTAGATGTTTCTTGGCAGGTGGGTTTCAGTATTATTGATTGTTTAATATCACCCGATGGAACCCAACTGGCTTGGATTACAGATTCGCTGCTTCAAGTTCGCTCAATCCCTGGCGGTGAGTACATCACAACCAAGAATCTATTCGGAACGGCTGTTCAATTAGAGTGGGCTGAGAATGGTGAAGAATTATGGGTATTAATTAAATCTGTAGAAATTCTATTGACTATATTCGACGTGACAGATTTTTCAATAAAAACCTCATTTGAATTTGGTCATCAAATATCAAAATTCGCGAAGTCGCCAATTATCTCAGAATTTGTTGTCACGACAAATACAGATATTATTTCTGTCTTTAGGGAAGATGCTTGGGCCCCTTATTCGGGATTACCTGGTGCAGATATAGACGGTGATGGAACTCCCGATAGTTATGATGGTGATGATGATGGTGATGGGTTAGGGGATGATTTGGAATATTCTTGTACAGAAGGTAGTGACTGTCACATTCATCCCCATCCTGATTATATTAGACAAGTCTCTATAACAATAAATGGTAATATAATTAAAATTCAAGACACATATCAACTTAATTCTAGTATCAGCGCGCCAATAAGAGTATTAGCCTCATCATCCTTATCACCTGGTTCACTCGTAACTCAAGGTGAAGCAATTAAGATGGAGAAAATGTTGTGTAGCGGCACAAATGCCAACCAAATCAGTTTAGATTGGAACGAGGCCCTAAGATTTGATAATTCTGCAATAATTGGAACAACAGTTCGGTGTGATGCAAAATTAGGGTTGATTGACACTACTAAACAAGATTCTAATACGCGGATTCAACTACGTTGGTTTATTGAAATTACTATGGCAAATAGCATTCCTAGACCATTTAACATGTCATTTGATCCTTCGGTGTCACCCCCACTACATACTATTACTCAAATTGCTCCAACTTCACCGTTAAAATTAACTTTAATTCACCAAGAAGATACTGTCTACTACCAATCACCAATTCACACCACCAGCCCGCAATTGTCTATAGTGATATTAGCGAAATCAGCTCCAGACCCAACTATTATTGACATCTCGTTATCATGGTTAGAGACTAATTTTTTATTACTTTTAGGCGTAATTATTATGATCGGATTGGTAGTTATATTAGTGGTACGAAGAAAGAACAGCATGTTATTCGATTTTGAAGACGATGAAGAAAATTTACCCATAACAACATCAAGAAGAAGGTCATCTAGCAAGAATGTACCATTAGATAATATTTCTTCAACTGGGCGCCCTCAACCAATACAACCACCGCAACAAGTGACTAGCCATCGTGCACAACCTACTCATCGTCCTTCCAATGAACCTTCGATTCGTCGTGTTAAGAGGGCCCCCGGTTCAGTTACTCAGTCAGGTAAAGCACCAGAAGGAGATGAATGGGATTACTCAGAACACGGTGCCTACTGGGATAAGGATGACCCTGACGCCACAGACCCTTATGGAGAGGTCCAACAATTCCATAATGAAGAACTGGCAATTCTAGATATTGCTGAACAAGTTGCTGCTGAAACTAAAGATGAAGATGTTGACCCCGAAATTGAGGACTCGGTATCGGACATGGCTGCAGCTCTATCAATGATTACAAAATCCAAGAAAGTTAAATCACGAAAAACAACTGATAACTCTAAAGAGGCGGTTAAGAAGCCCAAAAAGAAACGGCGCAAAGTTAAACGGCGGAAATCAAGTTAAACTTCTAACCACTCGATATCTGTTTCTAGACCACATACTTCTGTAAGAAATAATTCTAGACCAGTTACTGAATCTGGTGATAGAATATTTGTGACTTCATTGAAGTATCCATTAATTCTCTCTATTGAAAACCCACTTCTAGTCGCAGTGGCCCTAATTACTTCGTCTTTTACTTGTTGATTGTCTCTAAAATTTATTGCATTAGACAATAAGTCATTATGAGCTTGTTTTAATTTATCAACGGGTGCTGAAGATGGAGCAGCAAACACCCCAAACACCATTGGTAATCCTGTGAGTTTTTGCCATTCTTGTCCCAGATCCATTTTGACTAAATCGGGATTTCTCTGGGCTTCATCAAGTGCTCTGTCTCCTATCAATAATGCTGCATCACACTTTGATAGCATTTCTTTTAAATCAGGGCCCATATCTAATGTTTTAGGATCTAATCCCATCTCAGACAGAATGTATAATACTAATTTTCGAGAAGTAGATGAATCTGTTGGTAATGCTATGTCTCTTATCTTGTGTAATTCTCGATTACTGAATAACAACACACTACCAACTGCCCCTTCAGATGCGATTCCAATGTCTGGAAGTAAAATTAATTCAGAGGAATTAGCAGCGTAATCTGCTGCTGGAATGGGGGCAACGAGACAATCTTTCCGAAGTAAGTGACCAGTTAACCAAGCTGGAGGGGCTGGTAGTATGGTCCATTTTTGAGATAAATTATGAAATAACGGATCACAATTAACAAAAGAAACTCTGCCTAAAACTTCCGACCAATTAACCACTGTTAAACACCTCTCTAACTGGGTATCATTGGCAATCCGTTATTGTCAGGTGGGATATTTCTGCGAAAATTCCGGAATTGCGTATAATCAGTATTCCTCTCAACGGCAACTCCTCCAACAGACTCAATCAGAGTTGCTAAATCAACATCTAGATCATTGAGTGGAGTTGTTGAACCGGCGAGGTGCATGATTTCTTCATGACTAACTGTACCATCAATGTCATCTGCTCCGCTAAGTAAAGCAAGCGCTGAAATTTGGTCGCCGATGTTCATTCGATATGCCTTGATATGAGGGATATTATCCAACATTATACGAGCCAAAGAAATCATTCTTAAAATTTCATTACCAGTAGCTAATTGGGCTTCCGGTAATCTAGATGAATCTGGTAGATATGGGTAGGGAACAAAACATTGAAATCCAGAAGTTTCATCCTGTAAAATTCTTAACTTATCTAAGTGAATCATTCTGTGTAGAGTAGACTCAACTGTCCCAAACAACATGGTACAGTTTGTGGGGATTTCAAGTTTATGAGCGATTTTATGAATTTCTAAATACTCTTCGGAAGATTCTTTCCCTTTGCATATTATATCCCTTATCTCATCGACAAGGATTTCTGCGCCACCTCCTGGGATAGAGTTCAGTCCAGAGTTTTTTAATCTGGAAATTGTTTCAGTAATGGATAGGTTAGAGATTTCTGCAAGATGCTTTATTTCTACGGCAGTTAAAGCCTTGAGACTTATATTTGGATATTGATTTTTGAATGCTTTGAACATTCCTTGATAGTATTCAATATCCCAGTCGGGGTGTAATCCACCAACAGTATGTACTTCAGTGATAAATTGGGAATAAGGTTCAATTCTATCTAAATATTCTTGAACTGATAATGAATAAGCATCATCTGCTTTAATTCCCCTCCTGAAGGCACAAAATTTACACGCCAAGACACAAACATTTGTTTGATTTACATGCAAATTTCTGTTATAGAAAACAGAAGTGCCATGTCTTGATTTTTTCAAATAATAAGCGACATTGGATAGCGTAGGTAGATCGCACTTATTGTGTAGGATTACCCCTTCTTCACAAGAAATCCGTTGCCCTGATAATGCTTTTTCCAGTATGATTCTAACATCGTCATTTATTGACTTAGGCAACGATGGAATAGTACTTGCAACTTTATCACCGGGTGAGGTAATTGTTGAGATACTCGCGGTGTCTCGCCATTTGAAAGGTGACCCAAGATGCATTTCTATCACTTGACCGCACAAGTCACCTGCTTTAATGGCTATCAGCCACTTTGTTCAATTATTGGTGCGTCTAAATTTGAACATAAATTTCCTAAATTCTTCTATCCAAAATACTGATGAAGCAATTAGGAACACCATAGCCCAATCACGGAGTTGTAAAGGAATCGTAGATAAGAAACTGCCAACTGATATACCTAGGATAGGAATCACAGTAAAGGAATTGTGAACAATAGAAACAAGTAAAATTAGGCTAATAGCAAATGAAGCACTGATGAACATGTTTTGGAATATTCCCAGTTCAAATGCAGATTTGTCAATACTTCTGCTATTTACTACATTGAATAATTGGAACATTATGAATGAGGCAAACGCTAACGTACGTGCGTATTCGAACTTTGATTGAGCATAATTATCCCAAGATTCAACATCACATTGTCCGGACTCTAAGAAAAATTCAGGAGATGATACAGCATCTATTCCTGCACAAGCCTCGCCGGAAACTAGGCCGCCACCAGCAAGGGAGAATATTACCAGGGTACCTAGTACCATTACGCAGCCAAGGAAGCCAATCACTCGCTTATCCATGACATTGGGTAAAGGTTCAGTTAGTGCACGTGGTGATTTATTCATCACGTCTCCATGTCGTTTTTCTATACCTAGAGCTAAGGCAGGTGGGCCATCCATTAGAATGTTAATCACAAGAAGTTGGGTTGCAGTCATAGGGAGCCTCCAGCCCATCACAAAGGTGGCAATAATTATGAGTAAAAGTGCAGCAACATTTGTGGAAATTTGATAGCGGACGAAATTTCTAATGTTCAAGTATATCTTTCGACCTTCTTCAATAGAATCTACAATAGAAGAAAAATTATCATCTTTTAATACCATATCAGCAGCATCTCTTGCAACATCAGTTCCTGCGATACCCATCGCAATCCCTATGTTCGCGCGTGATAAGGCGGGGGCATCGTTGTCTCCATCACCAGTCATTGCAACGACATGGCCGATTGATTGTAGCCTTGTTACAATCCTTAACTTTTGGTCAGGGGTAACTCGTGAAAACATTACCACCTTGTCCAGTTTCAAATCTAATTCTTCGTCAGTTAAATCTTGAAGTTGTCTACCTGTAACAAATTCAGAGTCATCTTTGATGATACCTATTTCATCACCAATAGCCATGGCAGTCATTTGTTGGTCACCAGTGATCATCATTACACGAACTCCGGCAGCATCACACATTGAAATTGCTCTAGCAACTTCTGGACGAGGGGGGTCCATGATCCCGATTAATCCAAGGAAAATTAAACCCGATTCAACAGAATCAATATCTTCCATGTCTTCTTCACCACTTAACGGGCGAGCAGTCAACGCGATTACCCGAAGGGATTGAGTAGCCATTTCTAGATTTACTTCCCCAATTCTATCTCTGTGTTTGTCACCGATAGGAATTACACGTCCATTTTCAACAACATGGCTAATTCTAGAGAGGTAGGGCCCGATCGCGCCTTTGGAAAATACCCACCTTCCCCCTTCGTAC
>Ga0114999_10007983_pt1 | contig 11894 bp, 9 predicted proteins | sample ArcticOcean_MG_C_3_FD_89820 | JGI IMG/M metagenome (GOLD analysis project Ga0114999, IMG submission 89820) | Marine microbial communities from western Arctic Ocean - ArcticOcean_MG_CB8_126 | ecosystem: Environmental > Aquatic > Marine > Oceanic | place: Arctic Ocean: Canada Basin | collected...
TGCCCGCGGAGAATACATGCTTGCGTTGTCGTATACGCGTTGCTTGTCATAGGAAGCGGGAAGGCTACCTTGGCTCGAGAACACCTGGACGCAATTGAATGCCTGCGTAGCTACCTGTCGTATCGAGCCTAGCGCGACCCATATCCCAACTCGTGTGCGTGATGCCTAACCTGATCGGTGTGCCCGTTGATCTGGTCCCACCGGTGTTGGCGGCACCGTGGAAAATGCTTGGGCGCACTCAGGAAACGTCACCAAGTCTGCTTCAGCAAGTGCGGCTTTACGCATCAATCGAATGATGTACGCAAGATTGCGCTGCATGTCTGCCGAAACCTGGAATTGTGCGGCTGCTAAGGTGAGTTGTTCAGGTGCCACACGATTTCTATCGGGATTCGGTTCCGGAGTATAATTATGGGCTTTTGGGGGGCGGATAAGAAAATGATGTCGGATAGCAGAATACAGCGAGGCTCCCTGCAGGTAGCCCAACAGCTGGACGAACTGATAGCGAACGAGGCGCTTCCCGGTACAGGTGTCGATGTTGACGCTTTTTGGCAGGGCTTTGCCGACTGTTTGGCCGAACTTGGCCCACGCAATAAAGACTTGTTGCGAGTACGCGATGACCTACAAGAACAGATTGACGCATGGCACAGGGAACGTCGGGGCCAACCGTTGGACGAAGTCGAATATAAAACGTTTCTCCAAGACATAGGCTATTTACTACCGGTCCCCGACGACTTTTCGATCACCACACAGAATGTCGACGATGAGATTGCGTTGATGGCAGGGCCGCAGTTAGTGGTGCCGGTGATGAACGCCCGCTTTTCTATCAATGCCGCGAATGCGCGATGGGGCAGCTTGTACGATGCGTTCTATGGTAGCGACATCATTGCAGAGGACCCCGGGCGCGAAAAAGGTTCAAGTTATAATGCGGCACGAGGCGAACTCGTTGTCGCCAAAGTAGCCCAGGTGTTGGACCAGGCAGTGCCGCTCGAAGGTGCCAGTCATAACGACGTGACCCAATATCTCATTGGTGAGGGCGCCAATCAGGCGCGCCAATTGCGCGTGATATTGAATGACGGGAATAATACAGGCCTTCGCGACTCAGACCAGTTTGCCGGCTATATGAACGAAGAAGACCCCTCAAGTATTTTGTTAAAATACAACGGATTACATATAGAAATCCAAGTAGACCGTGAACATAATGTCGGTGCGGTCCACCCGGCTGGTGTCAAGGATGTTGTCGTGGAATCCGCGCTGACGACAATACAAGATTGCGAAGACTCGGTAGCGGCAGTCGATGCCGAGGACAAATGCGTCGTTTACCGAAATTGGCTCGGGTTGATGAAAGGCGACCTTGCTGAAACGCTCGAAAAGGGCGGGCGCACCATCACCAGGACCTTGCTTGCCGATCGGGAGTATTGCGGTCCCAATGGTGAACCGTTGACCTTGCATGGACGCAGCTTGATGCTCGTACGTAATGTCGGCCACTTGATGACGACCGACGCCGTGCTCGATACCGTTGGCCGCGAAGTACCGGAAGGATTTCTCGACGGCTTCGTCACCTCCTTGGCCGCAATGCATGATCTTTTGGCAACCGGCCCCATACGGAATTCGCGCACCGGTAGTGTTTATATCGTCAAACCTAAGATGCATGGCCCAGATGAAGTCGCATTGACCGTCTCTCTGTTCGAGCGGATCGAGCAAACGCTTGGTTTGGCCAAGAATACTCTGAAGATCGGGGTTATGGATGAAGAGCGCCGTACGAGCGTGAATCTCAAAGCCTGCGTAAAGGAAGCCAAAGAACGGATTGTGTTCATCAACACTGGTTTTCTAGACCGAACGGGCGATGAGATCCACACGAGTATGCAGGCTGGTGCGATGCTGCGTAAGGAAGTGATCAAACAGCAAACGTGGATCAAGGCCTACGAAGACTCCAATGTCGACGTTGGTCTCGCCAGCGGATTTCGAGGCAAAGCGCAGATCGGCAAAGGAATGTGGCCGAAGCCCGATGAAATGGCCGAGATGCTCGAGGCGAAGATTGGCCACCCTCAAGCGGGTGCAAGCACGGCGTGGGTGCCTTCGCCGACGGCTGCAAGTTTGCATACGCTGCACTACTTTCAGGTCAGCGTTGCCTCGATTCAGGCGGAGATGGAGTCTCGAACGCCGGCCAGCGTGGACGACATCCTTAAGATTCCATTGTTGCTGGGGGAAAATCTTTCCTCGGAAGATGTGCAAGCGGAGCTCGACAACAACGCGCAAGGCATTCTTGGCTACGTTGTGCGGTGGATTGATCAAGGCGTGGGATGTTCGAAAGTTCCGGATATCAACGATGTCGGTCTAATGGAAGACCGTGCAACGTTGCGTATTTCCAGTCAGCACATAACCAACTGGTTGCATCAAGGCATTTGCAGTGAAGCTCAAGTGACGGAGACGTTGAAGCGAATGGCGGCGGTTGTGGATGCACAGAATGCTGATGACGCGGTGTATCGCAACATGTCGCCAAACTTTGACGATAGCGTCGCGTTCCAAGCCGCATGCGACCTGATCTTCAAGGGTTTAGAACAACCCAACGGGTATACCGAGCCGGTATTACATGCGCGCCGACGCGAGGCGAAGGCAAAGTTTGGCGGCTATGGGTCGGCCGAAACCGGATGAAGCTCCGAGTCGAAAATACACGAGCCATTCGGCTACCAGGACCGGGGCGATGTCGTCGTTTTCTAATTCGACCGCGACGTCAAGATAAGCTAGCAATCCGTAGTGGCCCTTAGGTTCGATTTTTTCAGTTCGAACCGCCCGCGACCGCGAGAGTCACATGGCGCAGGTTGCACGATACGCATCCGGTTCATGCCGCAGTTCAAAAGATACTCGACGCCATCTAGCGGTATATCCAGCGACCGGGACATCGAACTCAAATAGAAAATGATGAGCCAGCCCTGTGCAATCGTAGTCCCGAACGCGCTTTTGTTGGCCCTCGCTCCGGGTCAGTATGAATCCAAATGTCTTAGCCTGTCGTCTTGGCATGACTGCTGATGGCTTCTTGATCAATCGTTATCCAATCTGCAACGTGATCTGCTTACCGGTCTTGTCCGCTAGCGACGAGATGTGAGCCATAATTGCCTCAGTGTGTGTGCGGGCGTTCGACGCCCTTAGGTATGCGAATGTCGTTGACAAGTGCACGTACGCTATCGGGTACGTCCGCCGTTAGGCGAGATACGATCAAGGCGACGGTAAAGTTAACAATCGCGCCGATCATTCCGATGCCTTCCGGCGATATGCCAAACAACCAATTGTCGGGCGTGTTGAGTTCGGGCGAACCTAGCTTGAAAAAATAGATGTAGGTGGCTGTGAATGTCAGTCCTACAACCATGCCCGCAATTGCTCCTTCCTTGTTCATACGCTTGTCGAAGATACCCAAGAGGATGGCAGGGAATAGCGACGCAGCCGCAAGCCCGAAGGCGAATGCTACGACTTGAGCGACGAACCCAAATGGATAGATGCCATAGTAGCCGGCAATGACGACGGCGACCGCCGCACTAATGCGTGCCAGGCGTAGCTCCTGTTTATCGCTGAGTCCCCGAGCAAACGTCTTTTTGAAAAGGTCGTGTGAGACCGACGCCGAGATGACAAGCAAAAGACCGGCAGCCGTCGATAATGCAGCAGCTAGCCCGCCGGCGGCGACCAACGCTATGACCCAGGCTGGCAGCGCCGCGATCTCTGGATTTGCCAACACCATGATGTCTCGGTCTACATACACCTCGTTGTCGCTATCCGTTGACGCGTTGGTGACTTGGCGTGACCCATCGCTAGCTCGTCCTCGAAAGGTAGGCTTACCTTCGAACGGTGCGCCCGGATGATATTGAATCTTGCCGTCGCCATTCTTGTCTTGCCAGCCAATCAAGCCGATGTCTTCCCAACTTTTGAACCAGTCGGCCACTTCCGTATACGACGTGTCATGTACCGTCTCGACAAAATTGAGCCTGGCAAATGCGCCGACTGCGGGTGCGGTTGTATAGAGGATAGCGATGAAGAGCAGTGCATATCCAGCTGACATACGCGCATCCGAGACTTTTGGGACGGTAAAGAAGCGCACAATCACGTGCGGCAAGCCAGCCGTTCCGATCATTAGTGCCATGGTGATGGCGAAGACGTCGATCGTGCTTTTTGAGCCGTCCGTATAAGGCGTAAAGCCGAGATCCACTAGCGTCGCATCGAGTTTTGCGAGCACGGACAATCCGGAACCGTCGATCACTTCCGCACCCAAGCCGAGCTGTGGAATCGGTACGCCTGTCATCAACATCGAAATGAAGATTGCCGGTACCAAATAGGCGAAAATAAGGACACAGTACTGCGCGACCTGGGTATAGGTGATGCCTTTCATGCCACCGAGAACCGCGTACATAAACACGATCGCCATGCCAACAATGACGCCCCAAAAGATCGGGATGTCGAGAAATTGCGAGAACACAATTCCGACCCCGCGCATTTGCCCGGCGATGTAGGTGAACGAAATTACGATCAGGCTTGCAACGGCGACGATCCGCGCACCCGACGAGTAATAACGCGTGCCAATGAAATCAGGGACCGTGAATTCACCGAACTTGCGCAGATAGGGCGCAAGCAGCAGTGCGAGGATGACGTAGCCACCGGTCCAACCCATTAGGTAGACGGTACCGTCGTATCCCATGAAGGCAATGATGCCGGCCATGGAAATGAACGACGCGGCACTCATCCAGTCAGCTGCGGTCGCCATGCCGTTCGCAATGGGATGCACGCCGCCGCCCGCGACATAGAATTCCTCCGTTGAGCCGGCACGAGACCAGATCGCGATGCCGATGTAGAGCGCGAAAGACAGAATAACAAAGATGTAGGTGAGCGTTTGCGCGTCCATTAAATGTCGTCCTCGTCAGATACACCGTGTTGTCGATCGATCTTTTTCATCAATCGCGCATAAACGAAAATCAAAACTACAAACACATATATGGATCCTTGTTGCGCCCACCAAAACCCGAGTTTAAAGCCAAAGAATTGAAATTGGTTGAGCCAATCCACTAGCAAGATTCCAAACCCGAACGAAACCAAAAACCAGATGCAGAGAAGGATGAACATCAAGCGTAGGTTGGCTTTCCAATAATCAGTATTTTCCATAGTTATCCTATTTCCGCGCGCATGCGGTCATGCAGTAAGCTGAGTTGATCGATCAGTTGGTCGACTGACCGATAGCCGGCTTGGAACATTGCAGTGGCGTTGAGGGCGCCCCATTCGAACCCCGCGTCGCGAACTTGCGCGGCACGCCGAACTACATTGTCAGGATCTTTGTAGAAATCCTTACCCGCTTCATCTCTGGGTGGCACGTCTAACATCATCTGCATGCCGATTTGGCTAGGATCACGGCCCGCCGTCTCAGCGAAAGCATGGATCTTCTCTATGCATCGCGATGCCACGGAGACGTCTTCAATCGCGGTTGCAAGCCACCCATCACCAAGCTCGCCAACGCGCTGTAGCGCACGTGGTACGTTGCCGCCAATCCAGATCGGCAACTTGGCGCCTTGCGGGGGCTTCGGCTCCATGGCCATCGCCTCGATCTCGTAATGCTCTCCAGCAAAGTCGATCTGTTCATCACCCCAGTAGCTGCGCAAGATCTGCACCGCTTCATCCATTCGTTTACCGCGATTAGAAAATGTCTCGCCCAGCGCATCGTATTCTGATTCTTGCCAGCCTACACCTACGCCAAGCCGTACCCTACCGCCCGACAGAGTGTCGAGGGTTGCAATTTGTTTGGCTACAAGGGTCGGCTGACGCTGTGGCAACACCAGCACCTCAGTGCCCAAACCGATCTTGTTCGTCACAGCGGCTGCGAATGACAGCATCATCAACGCTTCGATAATGGGCATCTTCGGCGGATACATCGGCGCTGTACGAGTTTCTGTCGGGAACCCCATTAACACGTGATCGAACATGTCCAGTTGATCGAACCCGATTTCTTCGATCGCCGCCGCCAGTTTCTTCACACCTTCGGGACCTTCCCGATAAGCGATGCTCGGAAATTCTACGCTCAGTTTCATGTGGCCCTTACCCCAAGTATCTTGCACCAAGTAGGAGGCAAGCTTGCCATGTTCCACGTCGTATTGCAGCGTGGTGTTGGGCTGGCGATGTAAGTGTCGACGCGTTAGCCTGTTGTTCGATGCCGTTCTTCCGTTTGGAGAAACCTTGACGAATACCGCAGTCCAACCGATTCGCCCGGCGGCAACAGTAATCCTCGTGCGCGAAGCGCAGACGAGTTACGAGATTTTCATGCTGAAGCGCACCAGCCGTGCGAGCTTTGCCGGTGGCATGTTTGTATTTCCTGGCGGTCGAGTTGATAACGATGATCACCTACATAAGTATGATGCGCATCGTTTTGGCCCGACTGATGCACAGGCGGCGCAGGTGGATGCATTAGGTGCAGAGTGGCGCGGATTTTGGATCGCGGCTATCAGAGAAACATTCGAAGAGGCTGGCTTGATGCTGGCCTACTCGGATAAGGAGATTTTGTCTTTCGCCGACGACGAAGTCAGGCAGCGATTTGACGCCTACCGCTCGCCGTTGCACGCCGGTGAGCTAAGCTTGCTCGACATTTGTCAGCGCGAGAATCTGCGGCTTGCGGTTGACCAAATTCACTTCTACAACCGATTCGTGACCCCGGTAGGGCGACCTCGCCGTTTTGATACGCGGTTTTTTATCGCTGCGGCACCGGAAATCCAACGCGGTCAACACGACAATAAGGAAACTGTCGATAGCCTCTGGATTTCGCCGCAAGACGCACTCGAGCGCAATCGTGCGAATGAGTTTGACCTCATGAACATCACCCGTATGCAACTCGAGTGGCTTGCCGATTATGCGAACAAGCGATCGCTGCTCGATATGGCTTCCGCGCAATCCGAATTTTCGGTACGAAGGCCCGTATTGCCGCCCGGCTCATGATCTGTATGCTCCCAACATGAGCAACGTACAAACACGTCCATTTGTTTTCGAGAACGACCTTGCACACGTTAAGCGCATGTGGAGCGAAGTAGGTTGGGTGGAAGACCTGCACGGCGAAAACCAATTGGACTACTTTTTTTCGGTCGGCGATACAATGGTTGGCACCATCGATGATGTCGCCGAATGCAGCGTCCACATAACGCCGGGAAGCATGCGGCTATTGAATACAGATTTGCCACTGTGTGCCGTGACGGCTGTGATAACAAGCCACATCGCGCGGGGACATAGATTTGCGCAACGCTTGACTGCGGCCCAATTGCAAAAGGGTGCGAGCGGCGGAGCAGCTGTCGCGGTTTTGGGAATGTTCGATCAGGGATTTTACGACAAGCTTGGATTCGGCATCGGCAGTTACGATCACCAATTCGCATTTGACCCAGCGTCCCTAAACGTGAGCACCGCACCGCGAACCCCAACTCGGTTGGACCATGATCACTATGCCGAGATGCATAAGGTCATGATCCAGCGTCCGTTACATCACGGCTCAGTGGTGCTGTACCCAGAAGAGCTATTCCGTGCGGAAGTGGGGTTTGAGAGCAAGGCGTTCGGGTTTGGTTACTACGACGATGACGTGCTTACCCATTTCATTTGGCTCGAAGCCGACGGCGAAAGGGGACCGTATGAAGTACGCTGGGTCGGTTACCAAACTTCAGACCAGCTATTGGAGCTGTTGGCGCTGCTCAAATCGTTGGCGGATCAGGTGTATTCGGTAAAAATGGTGGAACCGGCTGAGGTCCAGTTGCAATCGCTCCTGCAGCGACCGTTTCGCGAACGCGCGCGCACCAAGGCCGGCAAACACAAAGGCTACCACCGAAGCCATGCATGGTGGCAACTGCGCATCCTGGATGTTGAGTCCTGTGTATCCGCACTAGAGTGGTCGGGGCGCGAGGCAACCGCGTTTGCCTTGAGCGTAACTGACCCCGTCACCGAACACCTTGCAGAAGAATTGGTCGAGGGTGCTTGGCAGGGCATCAGCGGAGATTACGTTATTGAAATGGGCCAAACATGCACATCTCACTACGGCCCAGCTGAAGACCTGCACCGACTGACATGTTCCGTTAATGCGCTGAGTCGCTTGTTTTGGGGGGTCGCCAACGCGTCGAGCTTGGCGGTCACCGACGGGTTGCAGGCCCCCGACGAGCTATTGAAGACTTTAGATGCTGGTCTGAAGTTGCCGACCCCACACGTCGGCTGGGAATTCTAGGTCGCGGTTTGCGCATTCCCGACGATGTTTCGATTGAACAGTTGGGTTGGTCAAACTTCTTTCAACAACATTGCCTAGAGCTTGCGGACGGCATGCTTGTCGCTCGCGTTATCGGCGTACAACGGACAGGGCTACGGGTCGCGCCTGGTGTCGATGAGCCATTCAGCCATGTGACCATCGGCGGACGTTGGTTCCAAGATGAAGTGCAAACCCGACCCACCGTCGGCGACTGGGTGTTGGTCGACCGCCAAACCCGAGCGCTTGAAGCTGTGCTCGAACGATCTAGCTTGATTAAACGACTTGCGCCTGGTGGCACAGGCGAACTGCAGTTGATCGCAGCTAACATCGATACCGCCTTTATCGTGATGTCGTGCAACCTCGACTTCAATCTCGCGAGGGTTGAACGCTACTTGTCGGTAATTCTCGACGCAGAGATCCGGCCGGTAGTCGTCCTTACTAAAGCCGATCTTGCGGATGACGTTGACGATTTCGTTGATCAAGTACGTTCGCTCGGGGGCGACCTTATCGTCGAAGCCGTGGATGCACGCTCGTCCGATGACGTAGCGTGTTTGGCCGTTTGGTGCGATGCGCGCCAAACGGTCGCCTTGCTCGGGTCGTCCGGCGTTGGAAAGTCAACGCTCGTAAATACGTTGGCAGGTGATCAAGTTCAGATAACGTCCGACGTCCGCGGAGACGATGATAAAGGCCGACACACAACTACAGATAGAACATTGCATCTACTGCCGCAAGGAGGTGTCATTCTCGACAGCCCCGGCATGCGAGAGCTGCAGGTTGCGGACGTCGAAAGCGGTGTCGAATCGGCATTTTCGGACATTGATGAGCTAGCCACGCAATGCCGCTTCAACGACTGTGGGCATCACAGCGAACCGGGTTGTACCGTGCAAGCTGCAATCACCGACGGCACATTAAATGAACGGCGTTTGCGCAGTTATTTCAAATTGCAGCGCGAAGAGATGCACAACACCGAAACGGTGGACGAGCGCCATGCGCGCTCGCGTCAGTTTGCCAAGACAGTCAAACAGCATACGGCCAGCAAAAAGCGCTGAAATAGCCAATCGCGGTCGAAGAAGCTGGCCGATTGATCTGTTGTGGGTCGCGTTCTTAAGGGTATCGATGAGTGGCCTTTAGAGGCTGTTGTAAAACAGTCTCTGGGTTCTGGCCAGGCAAGGCTAAGCAAAATCGATTACTTTAAGTGGTTGATGTTGTTGCCAAACGAGCACACAGATGCGCGCAGCGTAGTGGAATAAGTGCGGAAGAGGGTGCTTAACGACACCCTCTAAGGCGCTCCCTCACAGATTACACCACCCTCTGCTACCACTCTCACAGAGATTAGAAATCGCTCCGTTCTAGCCCCTCCCACATCGTTTGACGACATCCTCATCCGCCGGCGCCAAACCTAGCTACTCGACACGGTTCACAAAAGCCCATAAAGTCTCGCTGCCCAATTTTCTGGATGCTTCGTGGCGAACCTCGATGCCCCAACACTAAAGCTGCAGCCGATCTCGGTGACCCGCAAAATGGCCGCTTCGCTGCCGCGATTACGCGAGTTAGCACAGAGCAAGGGTCTAAAAATCCATCACCTGGGAGCAGGATATCCGCACCCCGAGGTCACTGATCCGCGTACGTTCCTCCAGCATCAAGCCAATTATTACGCCCACCTGGAAGCAGCCGAGGGACTCAACGATCCGACCCAGGTGCCAGAGCATTTGCGTGAGTCTTTCTCGTACACGGACACGTTAGGACCAACAACTGCACGCGAAGTCTTTGCGTCTGTGTATGGCAGTGATTGGGGCGTTGCGATCGGCCCGAACAAGCTGATCCCGACCGTCGGCGCCTCGGGCGGAATCAATTTGATCTGTTCGCTTTGCGAGCGTGCTGGCAACCCGGTTGCATACATTGCTGACGCACCTACTTACGCTGGATTTACCGCGCGTGTTGGATTGTGCCAATTCGCCGAGATATTCAGCGTCGATATGGACGGTGAAGGTGCCATCCCTGGCCAATTTCGCGCGCAGATCCACAACGCACGTGAGCAGGGCTTCTTTGTGCCGTTTTACTACACGGTTCCAGATGGGCATAACCCGGCGGGTTTTTCCTTCTCGCAGGCACGCCGTGAAGCGTTGCTGGCGATCGCAGTGGAGGAGGGGGTGCTAATCGTCGAAGACGCGCCCTATGTCTATATCAATTTCGCCCCGGAAAACGAACGTCCACGACCATTCTTTGCCATGGCGCCCCAACAGACGGTGCATCTATTCACCGGGTCCAAAATCGGTTTCCCCGGTCCGCGGGTTGGGTTTCTCTATTCCGAAGCGTCCGTGACCATCGATGGCGCGAGCGATGTTTCGCTGTCGGATATGGTGTTGACTGAATCAAGCTCGGACGTACTATTTCAGAATCCAGGTGCGCTTCGTGGGTTCGAAGCAATGCTGCACGACGAACAATTCGAGCCCCTGGCCAGCATGTGGCCTCTTGCCGAGGTCAAACTCAAGGTGTACCGGGAAAATCGCGAGATCTTGCTCGACATATTGCAGTGCGAATTGGGCGGGCACCCGGACGACTTCAGCTGGACTACCCCACAAGCCGGGTTCTTTTCTGTGTTTACATTCCACAACCCGGCTGTGCGGACCGACGATGCATTCATCGAGAGAATGGTCGCAGAATACGGCATCGTGGTGATTCCGATGTACGACTTCTACCCAGAGGATGCGAAACGACGTGATCCGAATGCCGGGTTGAACCAGCTGCGGTTGAGTTTCTGTTTTAGTGAGAGTACCGGCGAGGCTCGTCGACGAGATCTCAAAGAAGCGGTTGAAGCATTCTGCATAGCGGCCAAGCGTGAGTCAGGAATCGACTAGAAATTCGCGACCTCTACAGCGCTTCGCGGACTGCGCTTATACGTTCGGTATTAAAACCCAGCCAATGCATGCGCCCCATATATCGTGCATGTTCAATCTTGATGCACCGGTCCATGATCACCTCGATACCCCCACGCTCGGCGATTGCAACGCCCTCTGGACTGATGACTCCAAATTGCAGCCATAGGTATTTCGCATTGGCTGCAACGGCATCGGCTGCAATCTCCGGAACAGCACTCGGATCCCGAAAAACGTCGACGACGTCAACCGGATCAGGGATATCACTAATGCTCGGGTAGCTCTTGAGTCCGAACACTTCGTATTCACGTGGATTCACGGGAATCACTTCGTAACCGTTGCGGCTGAGGTAATAGCCAACGAAATTACTCGGCCGCAAGTCGTTTGATGACAAGCCAACCACCGCAACGCGCTTACAGTTCAAAATCTGTTGAATCGTTTCAGGTGATTGCCATTCTGTGTAGTTGTCCATTATCTAACCTATTCCTTTGATCGCCGCCGCTACAAACCACGGCTGATGACAACCACTAAATCTGTTCAAGCGCATACGCTAGGTCCGCGATGAGATCATCCGAGTCTTCGATGCCGATTGATACCCGAACCGTTCCTGCGCCAATGCCTGCCGCCTCCAACTCCTCGTCATTAAGTTGACGATGCGTTGTTGTGGCTGGGTGAATGACCAAGCTTTTAGCATCGCCAACGTTGGCCAAATGTGAGAATAGCTGTAGCGATTCAATGAATTTGATTCCAGCATCGCGCCCGCCAGGCAGGTCAAAGCAAAA
>Ga0114999_10007997_pt1 | contig 11876 bp, 11 predicted proteins | sample ArcticOcean_MG_C_3_FD_89820 | JGI IMG/M metagenome (GOLD analysis project Ga0114999, IMG submission 89820) | Marine microbial communities from western Arctic Ocean - ArcticOcean_MG_CB8_126 | ecosystem: Environmental > Aquatic > Marine > Oceanic | place: Arctic Ocean: Canada Basin | collected...
CAAATTCAGCAGTTGGGAAGTTCAGCAACAACCATACGTTTCTTGAGTCATCGAATTGGCGCAAACGGTCACGGTTCTTGGGTGTTAACCCTTCAGTGTCGGGTCTGACCTTTGTGCAGAGGCCTTTGAGAGCATTGAGATGTTCCTCGTCCACCATCACCCAGTGCTTGGCTAGAGTTTTGATCAGAACAGCCAGATCCTGTACCTGAGCGGTTGTTTGACCTCCGGCTCGGTCAAGATGGTAGCGAAGGGCCCCTTCACCCAAAGGGGGGGGTATCAGATGCAGAAATAGTGTACAAATATGCAAGAATCTGGACACAACGTAGCAACAAACGCGGCAATTTTATACAAAGAGAAAATGAATTAGAAGGGAAATATTGATATTTGGGGACCAATAAGGGGACCGTGCTCAGGAACCGGAAGTCTCCAGAGACGGGACGATCCACTGATTTCGTTGGCTATTGATAGATTATTTGGAGTGGGAAGCAGTACACCTGAGCACACATTTTTGTTAAAATGAACAGATGAAATAGTTAGTTTCGATACGCGTAAAGAACACGCCCCTATGGAGGCTATCAAATGGCTAAACTTACACCGGAAATTCTTGATGAGATTTCATCAGCCTTTGAGCGTGTTGGTGGGGAGGCCTATTTGGACGAATTGGCTATGCGCGATCCGCCAATTTTTTGCAGGCCTCTAGGCCTTGTCGTTTAATCAGAAATCAAGGCTGAGATGGCTGCGAGCGCCAACCAGGTCAACCTTGGTGAGGGAATGGCCAAGGCGAATGCCCGGTTGGCTATACCGGAAGACGAGAAATGACAAAAGTTGATTTATGTCCGATCAAAAACAACCCGGATTTACCACTGTATTTCCAAGAGCATTTACGAAAGCGCATCACCGAAACCGGCGGATATTACGGGTTAGCCTGGAAGCTAATCCGCCGTTTCCGCGAGGGCCGGAATTGCCTGGCCCAAAAAGCCGGTGGCAAATTATGCCTGAATAGCGCCAAAGTTCCAGGCAGCGACCCCAGAGGTCGTTGCGGTTGGCACGGTGGCACTGGAAATTCCGGGCCGAAGACTGCGGAGGGGAAGAATCGGGTCGGAGATGCTCAGCGTTTGAGGTGGAAAAAGTATCGTTTTGACGCAGGGAGGGTAAAAGAAAAAAACTCAGAATTGTAAGCTGTTTATAATCTTCGTGTGTAATTCCAATCTTAACTCGGGTTCTCATTTGTCTGAATGTACCAAGTCATATCAAAATGCCGCATATATTAACTTTTGGTAGTTTACGTCATTTTCTGAACTATGTTGGTTTTTGGGCTCGCGCTAACAGAAGGAACCCAGCCCTTGCGGACAACCATCTCGGTTCAAAGCGTGCGACCATATCAGCGGTCCACCAACCGAAGACGGCGGCGAACGGTACGGCAAACATGAAGGGGGTGACATGGTTGACCTCAAAGCCAGCCTTGGCAAGGGTCACTTCAAGATCAAAGCGGTTGAAGCGTGTAATGTGCTGTTCTTCGTAGTTGACGTCACTCATCCTGTTAACAACAACTTCCAAGAGAGGCCACAGGCTGTTGTAATTTGGAGTCGTAAGCAATAGTTCACCTCCTGGACGGAGTAGGCGTAACGCTTCGGCTAGCACCTCGTCGATAGTATTTGCCTCCAAGTGTTCGATAAGTTCCAGCATTACAACCACGTCAATGCTGGCCTCATCAACGAAGTAAGGAGGCCGCAACGCATGGATGAACTCCAGATTTTCAGCCTGGTACCTATCTTTTGCATATGCGATCTGGCCGGACGATGTGTCGATTCCGACGCCTTCACCTATGCTTTGACCAAGCAATCCAAGAAAAGTGCCGGGGCCACAGCCAATATCGGCGAGACGCTCAACCATAGGCAGAACGGAACGGACATGCTCAAATTTTTCGTGGTGCCAGCGGCCACGAACGCCACGATCCTCCATAAAAATATGGTCATAATAACCGTTCACAATTTGTTCGTAGTCATATACCATCTTGAATTCCCAAGAGTTTCGTAGTCATATACCATCTTGAATTCCCAAGAGTAGGGTGTACGGTGGCATTCATGTTATAGAGATATTTTTAAGAATTAATAGGGACAAATCTGATAGTTTTGAATGATGGGCCTGAGTGGAAATTGGTCTTATTTTAATCGAGAGTGCTACGTGGGCACATTATCATTTTTCTACGGCACGAACGCGGTTTTATTATTCATAATAGGCTTTAAACAAACAATAATCAGTGTTCCGGTACAGTTACACACAAAAATCGATAGGAAGTATATTTTTACATGCCCGCCCTTAGCCTTATTATCCCGACCCTGAACGAACATGATAACCTTCTCCCCCTAATCTCCAAAATCAAATCTACTCTTGAGGGCGTAGATTGGGAAGTTGTCTTCGTTGACGATGCATCCCATGACGGAACGATTGAAGAAATCCTCCGCCTAAATGGAATGGATTCAAGAATTCGGTTCATCGAACGCATCAACCGTCGAGGTCTTTCCTCTGCCTGCATAGAGGGTATCATGACTTCCTCGGCGCCGTTAGTGGCGGTGATGGATGCCGATCACCAACATGATGAAACGCTATTATGCGGAATGCTCGATATTATGCGCGACCAATCGGACATCGACCTGGTAATTGCAAGCCGGTTCGTCGATGGGGGCGGTGTGGGAGACTGGAACCGTCAACGTTTGGCATTAAGCTACTTGGGGAGATGGCTTAGTGGACATATTTTTCCTCCTGGGGTCAGCGATCCCATGAGCGGTTTTTTCATGGTGCGCCGACAGTTCTTCTGGCGTCTAGCACCACAAATACATGGCCGCGGTTTTAAAATTTTAGTTGATATGTTGGCCTCATCTAAGGGTGATTGCAAGTTTGTCGAACTTCCTTATCAATTCGGCAGGCGGCATTCGGGAGAAAGCAAGCTCAGTTTCCTGGTCGGCACCGAGTTTGTTGAACTCGTTGTTGATAAGACGTTTGGCCGTTTCTTGCCCGCTCGGTTGATTCGTTTCATCATGGTCAGTGGGTTTGGCATGTTGATCCATCTGGCAATGCTCAGCGCTCTTCATCTTGGCGCAGAAGTTACCTTCTGGAAGGCACAGGTGGTCTCGGCGTTTTTTGTTATATTCGCGATGTTTTCACTCAGCTACCTCTTTACATACAGCGACCATATGTTTCGCTGGGGACAGGCGGTTCTTGGCCTGTTGTCGTTTTGTGTTTTTTGTAGTGGAGGCTTATTGATCAATATGTCTATCGCCCTCAATATTTATGACCGTGGAGGCTCATGGATGTTAGCAGGTGCCCTCGGCGGGGTGGTCGGCGCTGTATGGAACTATTCCACCAGCACCTCTTTAACGTGGCGCGGAGATAATCCGTGACGCTGTTTCGCCCAACTGCATTGGGAATACTTTTCATATTCGGGTTTTGGATTAGCTATCACTACGCTTGGCAATTCACATTTTTCGAACCTATCGATGACGGCCTCATTATGGGACCGGCATGGCGAATAGCGAACGGTCAAATTCCATTTCGTGACTTCAGCACCATCCAGGGACTGACCGCAGCGCTGATGGAAGCACCGTTCTTGGCCGTATTCGGCCCTACCGTCATGGCATCCGTTATTCATGTTTCATTCGCTAACGGCCTGTCGGGGGTGTTTTCCTATGCTTTGTTGCGCTTGGCTGGACTGGGACATGTTGCAAGCTTTTTGTTCGCATTGCTGACGACCATTATCTTCTACCCACCACAAGGTTTATCTTTTTCCGTACAGCACGGGGCATTGGCTTTGCTGATAGCAATGATTGCGGCGTTCTATAGCGAGTTTCACGCACAGACCCCCACCCGAAAAATTGCAGCCTGGGTCTTAGTCGGAGTTGCTTTAGCCATGGCCTATCTTGGCAAGCAAACATTGGGCCTTATGGTTCCCGGGATTATAGTGCTGCTTATTACCGGGCGCGGCTCCCACTTGACCAGTAAAATAGTTGGTATTGCCGTGGGTGGGCTATTCCCGTTTATTATTTTGTTTGTTCTGGCTGGCGCAAACCATGACGTTCTATCAAGAATGTGGCACTTCTTGGTTGTCATGCCCTGGCAAGTCGGCGGTGGCCGTTTAGACGGTGACCTCAATGAAGCTTTGGTTGTTTATGAGCTTGCACCAACGCCAACGATTGTGCTGACTTTCGGCTTTTTGTTTGTGTGTCTTTATGCCTACGCAAAACTTGGAGCTGCATCGCAGCCGAAGGACGCTGTTTCTCGGAGGCGGGCTCTATTGACTGTTATTGTCGGCGCATTGCTTATGTTTGGTAATGTTTTTATAGAGCGCATCCACTCCTGGACCACAAACGGGTTGCTGCAACTGACTTTCGTTGCTTCCGGTTTGGTGTGCGCGGGGACCGTCAGATTGTTTTGTGAAAGCGAGCGCGGCCACCCTACTACAATGGATGACGTGAAAAAACTAACTTGCCAAATGTTTCTTTTCCTCTTTATTTTCGTCGGGGCTTATGATGCCTGGTGGATGCATATTAATCTCAACAAAAGCAAAGGCATGCGCGACCATTCAGTTTTTGGAGTGCGGTTGAACATTGAGAAAACGGAACTCTATCACGAAATTAAGGGCGTCAAATTCAGAGAGTATATTAGACGTTTGGTGAGTGATAAAATCATTGACCGAGAGCAAGTTCTTGCAACAATTACCCGGGACCGCCGGTTAATAAAACAGCTGCGTGGACTCCCCTATGAGGTTTTCCTGAGGGGTGTGCCAAAACACGCGTTAATTTTTGCAGGCAAGGTTCCAGCTCTACCCGTGGTCACTGTGCAACCAGGAATCAGCAGTCCACTCCACGACTCAACCGCATTTGAACTCTTGCTTTCGGATATTGAGCGCAATGTTCAGCATTTTAACGTGGGTGGTATTGTCGTTCCAGGCGACTACTACGCCCAGCTGAGTAGTCAAGAGGTGGTTCGCTCCGATATCATCTGCCGTATTATGCCAATCGAAGAATTTGTCCTCATGGAGCTTTGCCCGTATAGTGAACTGCCGCCGAACTACGGTGGTTTTATTGCTCATATTGTCAATCTGGACTGACCCAAATTCTGATTTAACACCCTCCTATTAGAAAAGTAGGCGAAATGTGTGCTCTCTTGGGTGAACAGCTCCTTAAGGGCCGCTTAAACTGGCTAAGAGATCGCAAATCCAGGCACGGTGAAAAGGCGGGTGACAATGACAACACCCAGGACTTAGAGGTTCTATGATATTGAGAACGTGCAAAATGGCCTTGCCCAAATTCACACCTATCAAATTTAGGATTGATGCTTACATTTTTTGTGATACACAAGGTACTTAACTAGTACTTAACTATGCTAAAAGACTATGCTAAAAGTAGTTTTATGGTCGCATCTAGGAGCAAAATACATTGCGTATTCTTCTCGTAAATCCACCAGATCCTAACAAGGTAGTCGAAAATCCTGATGAACAGGGTGATGAGTTTCTTGAAGCGAATGCGTTTGGCGACTTTCCACCACTCGGTGCCCTATACGTTATTTCATTTCTGGAAGAGCATACAACCGGTCATGAATTGTTTTTCAAGGACTGCATTGGCGAAGGGATGAGCCATGGGAAACTCGAAGAATATATCAAAGAAGTTAAGCCGGATGTTGTGGGTATAACGAGTTTTACCATCAGCTTGATGGATGTTTGTTTAACTGCCCGTAAAGTAAAAGAACTTTTCCCAAATTGTCATGTATGCTTGGGCGGACACCACCCAATTGCCTTCCCTTTTGAAGCTGCACAATTAGAAGAATTCGATAGCATTGTGGTTGGTGAGGGTGAGGTCGCCTTTACCGAGCTTGTAAATTGCCTTGAGAAGAATGAAGGCTTTACACATATCAAAGGCATTTTCACCAAAGAATCGATAAAGGTATTCGAAGGTAACCCTGTACGTGATAAACGTTTCCTGAAACGTGTTACGGTTCCAGCTGCCTATATTGATGATATTGACAGCATCCCAATGGTAAATCGTAAGTATATCAAGGATGTGCCTTACCAAAGTATACTTGGTGTAACCAAAAACCTGGCGACAATTCTGAGCTCACGTGGCTGTCCGTATTTATGCACATTTTGCGATGTGCCGATCAAAAGCTACCGGCAACGTTCCCACTATTCTGTGGTTGATGAGATCGAAGCCTGTCTGGCGATGGGCTATACCGAATTTCACTTTTATGATGACCTCTTCAATATTACGGCAGAAAAAATTGTCGGGTTCTGCGATGAACTTGACCGTCGAAACCTGAAGGTAGTTTGGGACTTCCGGGGACGTGTCAACGCCATTACTAAAGAATCACTGATACGTGCTAAAGCCTCTGGTTTGAGAATGATATCATTTGGTGTTGAGACCGGTACTGATGAAGGTTTAAAAATTCTCAAAAAAGCGACGACCACAGCCAAGATAAAACAAACTTTCGAATGGTGTCGTGAATTGGGCATCTTATCGGTAGCTGATTACATTATTGGTCAACCGTTTGAAAAAAATATTGATGATATTAACAAGAATATAGATTTCCTTATTGGTCTTGATCCTGATTATGGGCAGATTTCTATTCTGAAACTATATCCAAACACTAAAATGTATGATGATGCGGTGGCAAAAGGGATAGTGCCTGCAGGTCAGTGGGAAGATTTTTCCCTAAATCCAACAAAAGATTTTATGGTTGGTCACTGGGATGAATTCATGGACTTGCAAACCTTGATCAAACAGCAAAAAAAGGCGTACCGGAGATTTTATTTCCGGTACAATTACATAACTAGAAGTGCCCTAAAAACACGCACTTGGGTTGAGTTCCTTTCCAAATACAACGGGGCTATAAAATTAATCTGGACGGCAAGACAAAGTGTAAAAACAAACATTCGAAGGGCCTGACCAACAAATGTTATTGGTTTTTGGCTTGTACCTAGCCACTATTGGCAAAGCTCACCATCTACATTGATTATGTGGGCAATCGCATCCGCTGCCTTATCGTAGATAGTCGCGGTTCCTTCAAATAGTTTTTCCGTCCATTTAATGAGTGGTTTTGAAATGTCTGTAGACAAGATGACCGCCAACATGGCGGCGGCGTCTTTTTTGACTGAGTTTTTTAAAACAGAAATTTGTGATTTGACGAAACGTACATCGTCTTTAAATTTTCTTCTGGTCTTAAGTTCTGAGAGATAGGCATATATTCGGGCAGCTCGATCCCCCTGATGTAGATATGTCTTTATGGCGCCCAAGGTTTGTTTTTTAGCAGATAGGCCCGACATCAGTCGTTTCATTCCGTAATGATGACATAAAGATTGGAAGAATTGAAGTTAGTTGGTGGACTAGAAGTCTTTAATGACTATGAAAATTCACGACATCTGGGAAACACAAAAGCAGTAAAAGTGCCTAATCAAGTGCCTAATCACGTTATACAGCTTTTAAAAAACCACCTAACCCCTTGAAAAGATTGGTGGGTGCACAAGGACTCGAACCTTGGACCCGCTGCTTAAAAGGCAGGTGCTCTACCAATGGGTCCTGTATTGGACTTCGAATCCTGTAAGGTTGAGCACCCTGTAGATAAATCGTTAGCTTATAACCTACCGCTTACTTGGATTTATGCAGGAACCGGGTTTTGCGGTAAAGCGTGTATCGGGTCTCCGCAACCACTTAAGGCGGTATTGTGAGGAAAGCAGATACTTGTGTACGAAATAGTAGAGATCGTGCCCCCGCAACCAACCTTTTCATGATACAGAACAGCTACTTCGCTCCCCAAGCCGGGAGCTTTTTTTTGCGATGGAAAAATGGTGAAATCGCCAAACCATCACTTTCCGGGTTACCTTACGTCTGGCCCGTGTTGTCGCTCAGCACGCTCCCTTGGTCTTCCGGTATGTCGTCAAACGACGCGTAGTTCATCCGGTAAAGTCGGCTATACAAGCCGCCGACCGCCATGAGTTGGTCGTGTGTGCCGGTTTCAATGATCCGGCCATCTTGCAGCACGATGATCCGGTTGGCGCCGCGAATGGTGGCCAGTCGGTGGGCAATGACCAGGGCTGTGCGGTCTTGCAGTAGCGTGCTTAGCGCGCGTTGGATTTCCAGTTCGGTATGGCTGTCGACACTGGCGGTAGCCTCGTCCAGGATCAAAATCCGTGCATCGGTAACCAATGCCCGGGCGAAGCTCAGCAACTGGCGCTGTCCAACTGACAAGTTGGCGCCGCCTTGGTCTAGCACGGTGTCGTAGCCGGCGGAGAGACGCATAATGAAATCATGCGCGCCGACCGCTTGCGCGGCCGCGATCACCGCGTCGCGTCCGGCCCCAATGTGGGCGTAGCGGATATTCTCAAAAATTGTGTCGGAAAACAGGAACGGTTCCTGTAACACCATGGCGATGTTTCGGCCAAGCGAACTTTGCTTGACATCGCGCACATCATGGCCGCCGATCCGCACCGCACCTTCCGACACGTCGTAGAACCGGTGGGCGAGCGCGGTAATGCTAGTTTTTCCCGACCCGGTCGGCCCGACCAACGCCACGGTTTCGCCCGGCGCGACTTGGAAGCTGACATCGTTCAACACAGGCTGGCCGGTAACATAGCCAAAAGTGACATGGTCGAACGTGATCGTGCCGTCGATCTGGTCCAAGGCCAGTGCGTCGGACTTGTCAGCGACCTCGGCCTTGACTTCCAGCACCTCGAAGATGCGCTGTCCGGCGGCCATTGCTCGCTGCATGATGCTATATTGGATGGTGAGCGAGCGGATCGGGTCAAAAAACCGTTGGACATAAAATAGAAATGCGACCATCACGCCGACGTCGAGTCCCTGGTCGAGCACAAGACCGCCGCCGAAGATCACGATGATCGCCATTGCCACCCCGGTCAGCCCGTCGACGATCGGGATCAGCACATTGGTGAATTTAGAGGCACGTAAATGAGCTTTCAGATTGTCGCTGGCCTTTTTGCCGAAAAGCGCGAAATTGACATTCTCGCGGCCTAATTCCTGCACCACCCGCACGCCGTGAATGCTTTCGGCCAGCGCGGCATTGGTAGTGCTTGAGGTTTCGCGCGTCTTGAGGAAAGCCTTGCGCGCCATCGGCAGCCAGACGATCCGCACGAGCAACAGCACCGGCACCACTGAGAGGGTCATTGCGCCGAGCCGAATGTCCAGACTCAGCAGCACGATTATGATGCCGATCAGCAGCACGAAATCGCCAATCGCGAATATCGAAGATTCCAGAAATTCCTGCAACGCATTGACGTCGCCCTGCAAGCGCGACATCAACCGGCCGACCTCGGTCTTATCCATGAACGACAGCGAGACATATTGTAGATGGGCATACATTGCCCGGCGCAGGTCGAACAGCAAATGTCCGGCGACCCGCCCAACGATCGATTCCTGTACATGATTAGCGAAGTAATTGACGGTAATCACGGCACCGAAGATCATCAACATGATCAACAATAGACCACGCCCGTCCGGCCCTGGCACCAGCGCGTGGTCGATCACCATGCGGATCACCAGGGGGATGGCTAATTGCATCAAGGTAAACAATAGAACCGCACCGATCGCCACCGCGATGCGCCGGCGGTAGGGCCGCAGATAGACCAGAAAACGAGACACCACCCAGCTGTCGAATACGCGGCCGAATAGCTCCTCGTCCTGCGAGATTTGGCTGCCCACCACCGCCAGCGGTGGGCGCTGGTTTTTGGTGGGCGTGGAGAAGTCAGCGGGCATGATCCTACCTAAACTAAGTGACTCTCGTCCGCGTTGCTGTCGCTGGTTTGCAACTTATAAAGGCTGGCGTAGCGGCCGTTCCGCGCCATCAGTTGGTCATGACGGCCGCGCTCGATGATTTTGCCGTTGTCTAAAAAGACGATCTCATCGGCGTGCATCAGCGAGCTCAAGCGGTGGGCGATGATGATCACCGCGCGTGTTTTTACGGCATCTTTGAGCGCGGCGTTGATCCGTTGTTCGGTCGCGGCGTCGATTGCGGCGGTCGAATCGTCGAATACCAACACCGCGCCGCCGAGCAAAATGCTGCGAGCGATCGCCAGCCGTTGGCGTTGCCCACCGGACAACGACACGCCCCGTTCGCCAACCAAAGTTTGATAGTTATCCGGTAGCGACTCGATGTAACTATGTAGCTGGGCGGCGGCGGCCGAGCGTTCGATATCGCTGCGCCCGGCCCACGGGTTGCCGTAAGCTAGATTGTGGTCGATTCCAGCCGTGAACAGGAACGGCTCTTGCTGTACGATGCCCACGGCCTGGCGCAGCGATGTCAGCGTGACGTCGCGAATATCCTGCCCGTCGATGGTAATCCGCCCGGCTTCGACGTCGTAATAACGCCCGATGAGGTGCGCGATGGTGGTTTTGCCGCTGCCTGGCGGGCCGACAATGCCGATGGTTTGGCCGGGTCGGACCTCCAAGTCGATGCCGCTCAACGTGCGCTGGTCGTCGGCCCAGGCGGGGTAGCGAAAATCGACCGCTTCGAATCGCAGCACACCGTCGTTGATTTCTAATGGCCGGGCGTCCGGCGCATCGGCAACCGACGGTTCCAGGTCGAGCACGTTGAGCAGCCGGCCGCCGCAGGTTGAAGCCCGGGCGATCGAGTTGATCATCCAGCCGATCTGGCGCACCGGCATTTGCAAAATGGTCATGAACGCCAGGAACTGTGCCAGTTGGCCCAGGCTGATCTCGCCGTCGATGGTCTTCAGCCCACCAATCCACAGCACCAGCCCCATCGCCACAAAATAAATAAACGTCATCTGCGTCGTTGAATGCACGAACAGCGCAATCCGTTCATGCGTCACCTTCAGTGCTCGATTCGACACCCGGTCGTAGCGCACCAGTTCGTAGGCCTGAGCGGCGAAAGCACGCACCACGCGGATTCCACTCAGATTTTCTTCCATCACCTGGGTCAATATCGACAGCTCGTCCTGCAATTGCATCCACGTGTCGCGCAATTTCAGTCGGGCGATCGAGGCGCGTACCCCCACGATCGGCACGAAGCTCAGTGCCACCAGGCCGAGCATGAGATCAATCCGGAACAGGATGACGGCGCCACCGAGGATCAGGATGCTCAATAACACAAACCGCAAAATGCCGGTGCTAGTCCACAGGCGCACCCCTTCGATATCCAGAATGCCGCGGGTAATCAGATCGCCACTATGGATCTTGTCGTGCCAGGAGAAGCTGAGCCGTTGCAGCTGGCGGTAATAGGCCAAGCGCATATCATAGCCAATCAGTTGGCCGACTGCCTCGCCCTGATAGTTCTGCATCATGGTGAAGAGTCCGCGCAGCAGGCTGACGCCGATTAGCAATAACGCGGTTGCCATCAACGCATCTTCGGCCCCCGCCCGGCTACTGGCGTTTACGTCTCCATGCAAAAGTCCGCGTGCTTGATCCACCGCTTGGCCGAGATATTGTGGCACGTAAATCTGGAAGAACCCCGCCAGCCCGGTCGCCCCAATCGCCAAAGCCATCCGGCCCGGATGACGAAGCGACATCGCGGTAATCCGCCACAAGACATTGATGTCGATCTTGGAAACCTTGATCCGGTAAGTCTCGTCGGCATCACGATCCTCGCGCGCCTGAGATTTTGGAGCCGTCATTTCTGGCTTACTCCGGAATTTTCCAAATAGCCCTCCTACGTGAATAATGATGGTACCATGAGGCGCTTTCAATATCCACAGATCCTGACAACCGAGGTCCGAACGATAGTGATTTATTGCCGCAAATATAGTTTGCTACCCCGAAATTCGAATGACTGGAGACGCTCTAAAAATGACATTCCGAGCAGGGAAGTGACCATGTCAGATTTGTTAACAGAGACTGCAAATTTTGCATACTCGA
>Ga0114999_10007998_pt1 | contig 11875 bp, 12 predicted proteins | sample ArcticOcean_MG_C_3_FD_89820 | JGI IMG/M metagenome (GOLD analysis project Ga0114999, IMG submission 89820) | Marine microbial communities from western Arctic Ocean - ArcticOcean_MG_CB8_126 | ecosystem: Environmental > Aquatic > Marine > Oceanic | place: Arctic Ocean: Canada Basin | collected...
ACCATTGCCCTTATTCTTGCGGAATCACATCTGATGGTGAATACCTGGCCAGAGAACGGCGTTCTGCAGATTGAGCTTTTTGCCTGTACAGAAATTAACGGTGAGATGCTCGAAGATATTGCGCGGCAGGTTTTTGGTGCCAAACGGGTGTATCCCTTCAAGTATGAGTAAGTGTTGCGCTCGGTGTATGGCGATTTGCCTGTTTGTATTAGCGATTTCTGTAAATTGTCAGGCGCAGTCTCAGATGAGGGATTGGCAGACCATGCGTAACGAACTGGTAGAAGAAATCACGCGGGATGCCGAACAATACCTTGGTGGTGCGACATTTAGTCCCAGCGTATTGGAAGCGATTAGCAAGGTCGAGCGACATAAATTTGTGCCTGAAAACCTGTGGCCGAGTGCATACGAGAACCACCCACTGCCTATTGGTGATGGGCAGACAATTTCACAACCGTTTATCGTTGCGTTGATGACCGATCTTCTTAAGGTCGGTGCAGCGTCGCGCGTGCTTGAGCTCGGTACTGGTTCCGGTTACCAGGCCGCGGTACTGGCGGAATTGGTGAAGACCGTGTACTCCATAGAGATTGTTGAGAATCTTGCAGAGCGCGCCCGTCATACCCTGATGCTACTCGGGTATGGCAACGTTCATGTACGTCATGGTGATGGTACGCAAGGCTGGCCGGAACATGCTCCCTTCGATGCGATTATCGTCACAGCAGCGGGTATTGAGATACCCCAGTCCCTGATCGATCAGTTAGCAGCGGGCGGTCGACTGGTGATGCCAGTGGGTTCCGTGCACGCGGTTCAGCAACTTAAGGTGCTTAAAAAGAATCAGGACGGCACCATGACGATATCCGATGTATTGCCGGTTCGATTTGTACCCATCACTGAAACGGTGCGTTAAGACCCGGCAGTTAGCTGGTCTTACTATCCTGCCATGATTTCAGGATGTCATTGGCGGCCGTTACATCCCGCATGGGTTCACCTTCTTTCGGCGCCGAGAGTTCCAGCACGTAACCATTAGGGTCACGGAAATAGATGGAGTCGATAAATCCATGGTCGGCAATACCGCGTGTCTCGATACCTGCCTCGCGCCCTTTTTCAAACATGGCGAGCAGTGTTTCCCGGTCTACCTGCAGTGCGATGTGTAAATCGAAATCATGTTGCTGTTTGAAGTCGAATGGCTCATCGGGCGCTTCAAAAAAAGCCAGGCAGGAGCCATCATCCATGGCATAAAAAGTATGCAATACATTGGCCGACCGGCCGGACTTTGTCGAGCCAATAGCAAGGGCGTTAATCAGTTGCAGGCCGAGAAAATCCTCGTAAAAACCCCGTGTTTCCTCGGAGTCACGGCATCGGTAAGCCGCATGGTGCAATCGCTGTATGTTAGTCATTATTGCTGATCTCCATGTTACTGTGCTTAAGCATAGACGGTTCTAGCATAGACGTTGTAAGCATAAACGCTGTAGGCATTAACGCCATAGCTTCGACCCATAATAAAGAGACGAGAATTCAGGATGGCGGGGCCGTACGGTGCACAATAATGATTATTTGGGAGTAAAATGCCCCGTTATGTTACGAGTCTCAGCACTATTTTTTGCCGTTTTACTCGGTATGACCGCATGCTCCGGTGGGGGAGGTGGTGGTGCTGGTTCTGCGCCGACCGCGGCAGCGCCTCCGGCGCCCACGATGTCCGAAACCGAGGCAGCGCGATTTCTACTCAGAGCTACTTTCGGGCCCACGGAAGAATCCATCGATAATCTTGTAATACTCGGCTATGAGTCCTGGCTGGATGAGCAGTTTGCCATACCCACAACGTTACAATTAGCGAAACTAACAGCGACGCTGGAAGCCGCGAACCTGGAAGCGAATCAGGGTAATGCAAAACGTTTAAGGCGCGTCGACACCTGGTGGGACGTCGTCGTCAATGGTGAAGATCAGCTACGTCAGCGGGTAGCCTTCGCGTTGAGTCAGATTTTTGTTATCTCGGATGAAGAGGCCGCACTACGGAACTCGGTACTAGGCATTGCCAACTACAATGATCTGCTGGCGGAATACGCCTTTGGTAATTATCGTGAATTACTGCATGCGGTCACGCTCAATCCCATGATGGGTGACTTTCTGAGTATGCGGCGTAATGAAAAAGCCGACCCGGAAAATAACATTTCTCCGGATGAAAACTATGCCCGGGAGGTCATGCAGCTGTTTAGCATCGGCCTCTGGGAATTGAACCTCGATGGGACTCGCAAGCTCGATGAAGACGAACAGCCGATCCCCACATTTACCTACTATGAGATCCTGGAGTTTGCGCGGGTGTATACCGGTTGGAACTACGGTAATGCGCCGCGCCTACGATTTTCCCGGCGCAATGCCGAGAGTGAAGTCATTCCGATGACATCCTTTGAGGACTTTCATGACCGCGATCTGAAGTATCTACTGGGCTATGAGTTGATACCGGCGGGCCTTGACGCCCCGGAGGACATCAATGCTGCACTCGACAATATCTTTAATCATGCGAATGTGGCGCCGTTTATTTCCAAGCAACTGATACAGCATCTGGTGACCAGTAACCCGAGCCCGGAATATGTCGAGCGCATTACAACGATCTTTGAGGACAACGGCAGCGGCGAACGCGGCGATCTGAAGCGTGTGGTGCAGGAGATTTTGCTCGATGAGGAAGCACTCGCCGCGGAGGGGTTTACATTTGGGAAACTTAAAGACCCGCTGCTCAAAGTCACACAGCTCTGGCGAGCCTTCGAAGCCGAGGGTGAGTTCGGTGTGTTGCGTTTTGGCGACAGTGACAATATCTTAGGGCAACGCCCGCTCGGTGCACCCTCGGTGTTCAATTTTTTCCGCCCGGACTATCAGCACCCCGGTGAGCTGCAAAACATGGGGCTTAACAGTCCTGCATTTGAACTCCTTACCGAATCCACAATCACCACCTCGACCAATATCCTGGCGGACTTCGTATATGGTGCACGAACCAGAATCGGGGACAACGCTGTACGGCATCCTGTATTGCTTGATTTCGCCGATGAGCTCGCGCTGGCTGACGATCCTGAAGGTCTCGTTGATCACTTAGATATCCTGTTGATGGGAGGACTTATGTCAGACGAAATGAAAACGGCCCTCACAGAAAATATCACAGAGAATGAGTTGGAAGACGATGGTACAAGAAGGGTGCAGGACGCGGTTTTTTTGATCGTGTCGTCTCCTGAATTTTCGGTGCAACGATGAAACGCAGAGAATTTTTAGCTCGCAGCATTCAGGCCGCCCTGGCAGGGTCCAGCCTGACAGCAACACTCGGACACTTAAGCCTGGTCAATGCCATGGTTCCTCCCGCGGATGACTACCGAGCGCTTGTGTGCGTGTTTCTGTTTGGCGGTAATGACTCTTATAACATGGTGGTGCCTGCGGGCGGCGCTGAGTATGAGGCCTATGCCGATGCGCGCCAGTCCCTGGCAGTTGCTGCGGAAGATCTCGTGCCTATCAATCCATTAACGACCGCCGGTACATTTGGCTTTCATCCTTCAGCACCGGAACTTGCGGGTCTGTTCAATGACAGCAAGCTTGCGGTTGCCGCAAATATTGGTGCGTTGGTGGAGCCTACCTCACGCATCAGTTTTGAGAATGGCAATATTGAATTACCGCAACAGCTGTTCTCGCACAATGATCAGCAGAAATACTGGCAGTCGCTCAATACAACGGTAGCCAAACCCACTGGCTGGGCGGGTCGCATGGCAGACCTCTTGGAAGGTAGTAATGGTGAGACGGAGCTTTCCATGAATATCACCATTGCAGGTAGCAACTTATGGCAGACGGGTTCGGCAACGCTCCCATATAGTATCGGTGCCGGTGGTGTACAAACACTGAAGGGGTTGAGGTCGGGGGCCTGGGGCCAACGGGAACAGAGACGCTTGGCGGCCTTCAACTCACTGCTTGATGGTTCAGCGACGTCAGTCTTCGGGCAGGAATTTGCTCGCGTACAGCGTCGCTCGATGAACCTCGCTGATTTAATCGCGGATCATGTTGCCGATGTTCCACCTCTGGTCACCCCATTCCCAGACGGCAACCCGCTGGGTGGCAGCCTGTCGATGGTAGCGAGGCTGATCGCTGCGCGGGAAGCGCTGGGCATGAAACGCCAGACATTTTTCGTGTCCCTCGGGGGCTGGGATACCCACGGTGATCAGCTTGAGCGACAACCACTACTGATCAGCAGACTTAGCCAGGGGCTCCATGCATTTTCCCAGGCGATGGAAGAACTTGGCGTCGGCAATGAGGTCACCACATTCACCGCGTCAGACTTCGGTCGTACCCTGACCAGCAATGGTGATGGCTCTGATCATGGCTGGGGTGGGCATCAGCTAATCATGGGTGGTGCGGTAAACGGACAGGAAATCTACGGTAACATGCCCGTCATTGAGATCGATGGCCCCCAGGACTCCGGTCGCGGACGCATCATACCGACTACCGCGATTGATCAAATGGGCGCCACCCTGGGCAGCTGGTTTGGCCTGGGTGCATCCGAACTGAACGAGGTATTTCCCAACCTGAAAAACTTCCCCATCCAAAATCTAGGCTTTATGCGCTAAGCGAGACAATCTATGGAGATTGCAAAAAACTGTGTAGTGGCTTTTAACTACACCCTACACGACGATCAGGATAAAGAGATCGAAAAGAGTGACGATCCCATGGTGTATCTGCATGGTTATCGAAATATTCTGCCGGCTTTGGAACAGCAGTTGTTGGGCAAAGCAGCAGGTGATGAACTAAGTGTCACACTTTCGCCGGCGCAGGCCTACGGACTCAGGCAGGAAAATTCAATCCAACGGGTCCCCATCAAGCATTTGGTTACTAAGCACAAGCGCTACCAGCCCGGCATGGTTGTTCAGGTAAACGCTGAAAACGGTGCTCGTGATGTCGTGATTATCAAGGTGGGAAAATTCAATGTTGATGTCGACACTAACCATCCGCTAGCCGGTCAAACCTTGACCTTCAACATTGCCATTCAGGAAGTGCGTGCTGCGACCAATGAGGAAATTGGCCATGGGCACAGCCATGGCATTCATGGCCACAGTCATCACTAGGATTTATTCGTTGGAGTGGTAAGAAACACCGATGGAAAAACGGGGTTCCATTTTCGCGACGATGTGATTGGGAAAAGTTTGGCCATCCTTGAAGTCGATGTCATGAAACGAGATGCCCAGGATGGTGCTCAGTGAATCGCTAAACTTGTACCTGCCAGTGATGTCGATGGTCGTAATCTCTGCAGCACCGCCATTCTGAAAGGGTACAAATGCAGAAGCGTTGAGGGTCAACTGCGGCGAGAGGCTGTAGTTGATCGCGCCACCGAGGCGATAACCGCCTTTGTTGTACTGCCGATCCACCTGTAGCGTGCCATTGGTGAGTTGATAGTGAAATGAAAACAGGGTCACATCGGCACCGAGTTCGTAACTGAGCCGGTCACTTACCTGAAAGCGTCTGAGATAGCCCAGCTGGTACCAGTCCAACTGAATATCTGCATCTACCGCATCACCTGCGCTGAACTGCTGCCATTGCGAAAGCAGGTCGATTGGCAGGACTGTGTGTTCAGTCTCACGAAGGGCATGTGCGCCAAGAAAGATTCGGTGTTTGCCTTTTCTCACGCCAACTTCAAGAGCAAAGCTGGTTAGATCATCTATGCCCAACTCGGCAAATGTTGGACGTGCCAGGTCTGATCGATTGGGCTGACCGCCTGCTGGTGTCTGCATGTGGCCCTCAATGTCACCTGTTGCGACGACGCCAGAAAAATCGAACTGTAGTGAGTCTGCAAACGCAAATTGGGTAAAAATATGGCCAAAAAATAGCGGGAGTAGGACCAGTTTATTCATGGAGCAGTGGCATCTTCACCGATCACGACATTTCTGCCGCTTTCCTTGCCCTTATAGAGGTTCCGGTCGGCGCGATCCATCCAGGTACTCGTGGAGTCTTCATCGGTGAGTGTCGCTACGCCCAAACTGGCGGTAACGCTTCTGTCTGGTAACAACGGCAGAGTCTCAATACCGTGACGCAGTTCCTCAGCGAGGCGCATGCCGGATGCGGCATCGGCATTATTGAGCTGAATCAGAAACTCCTCACCCCCCAATCTAAATGCCTTGTCTGATGTTCTGACCCTGGTGCGGAAGAAATCGCTGATGCCGCGCAGGACATTGTCGCCAGTTTCATGACCATAGTTATCGTTAACGGTTTTGAAGTGATCCAGATCAATCGCGATGAGAGTCATGGGCTCTTTCGTTCGGGCACGTCGAATGATTGCCTGTTCCAGAGACTCCTGCAGTAATACGCGAGTCGAAAGACCCGTCAGGGCATCGGTCAACGCCTGTTCTTCCAGCTTGCTTTGTAAGTTACTAAAGATCCGGATATAGAGTGCGGAAAAGAAAGTAACGGTGGTTAAAGTGGCGACGACGCGCAGCATCAAACCAGTTTCCAGGATAATCCATGCTAAGGGTAAGACCACGATGACCAACATGGCATTGGCGATCCATGCCTGTTTCTCTGGCAGTATGATGTAAAAAGCGAGTAGCGCGGGGTATGCCCACAGAAAACCAATGATCTCCTGTGTCCAAATGGATATCGCCAGAAACAGCAGAATAATGGGAACCAGCAGCAACAGCGTCATCATGGGCGAATATTCGCCGCGCATAATCATCCATGAATTCGCCAGAAGCACGGCGATGATAGCGATTGAACTGATGCCCAGAAGCATTCGCTCATGGATTAAATTGTTAACGGCAAAGGGCGTTAGGATAAATAAGCCAACGATGCCGATAGCAAACATCGATCTGGCTCGAAAATCCAGTCTGTCCCAGTGGTCCCTCAACTGCATAGAATCTGCTTCTTTTTTCTAGATATTAACTTAATATCTAGGGTTCGACGAATTGACTTTTAAACCGCATATATGCAAGAGAGGATCAATGGCTGAGTTTATCCGCAGTGGCACTTCACTGAACTACGAGATCCATGGGGATGGATATCCTGTGCTGTTATTTGCCCCCGGGGGCATGCGTTCCTCGATCAGTATCTGGTCGTCCGGTTCAGAATGGAATCCGATCACCGAACTGGCGCCGTACTTTAAGGTGATTGCCATGGATCAACGTAACGCCGGTAGCTCTAAGGCTCCCATTAAGGGTACTGATGACTGGCGGACCTATACCGAAGATCACGTTGCGCTGCTTGATCATCTGGGTATTGATTCCTGCCACGTGTTGGGGGGCTGTATTGGTGGACCTTATTGTCTTGGGATCATTCAAGCTTTACCTGATCGCATCAGTTCAGCGGTATTGCAGCAGTCAATCGGCTATGACAACAATCGAGACACCTTTTATGGCTTATTCGACGGCTGGGCAGCGTCGCTAAAGGCTTCAAGACCAGAAGTCACCGAGGCAGACTGGCAACAGTTTCGTAGCAATATGTTTGATGGTGATTTTGTATTCAATGTTGATCGCGATTTTGTACGTGGCTGTGAAACACCGATGCTGGTGCTGATGGGTACCGACGTATTTCATCCGGAGGTGATCTCCCGTGAAATTGCTGATCTCGCGCCAAACGCGACGCTAATTGAGAATTGGATGGATCCAGAAAAGGATAACACGGTCCAGAACGTTATTGACTTTCTAACGGTGAATACTCCGTAGCAAGGTACCGTTCTCTCGATCAATGCGTTGATCGCTGCCTCATCGCCGTCATCCAGCATCGTGGCATGCCGATATCCCCGGTCTCGACCAATACCCGATCCAGCCCGTGACTACTGCAACGACATAATGCTACTCCAGATGCCATGTTCAATGACAGCTGCCCCGAGGTCGGGTCCTACGATTTGTTGCTAGTCATCGTCTGATTCAGACCCGATTTCGATTAATTCACCGGCGGCGGTTACTTCCACGTCATATTCCTGACCGTTAGCGGTGCCGGTCAATTCGTAGATCTTTTGGCCCTTCTTGGTTTCTACACTTGCCTCTTGGAATTCAATACCTTCAACCGCGTCCTTTGCCGTGGCAAGTGCCTGCGGTGGCACAGCCGACAAAGAGATATCCTGTTCACGATCAAATATCCAATCATCAAAGTCTAGGGTTTCACAAGCGGTTAGTACGGTCGGCAGGAGTAGCAAGGTTAATATCCTGAGAATCATTATTTATCTCCATTTAGTAATTCGTTTGTAGCAACCCTACAGGTCGCTACACCGTTATCGCTGCCGAGTTTGGGCCTGCCAGCCTCTGGAATGCAGCAACTATGACATTAGAGGTGCCCCGGATCTTAAATCGGTCGGGAGAAAGATATTAAATAGCGGTGGTAAAGACGGTTTGACCCATATCAATGGCGGATTAGGCCCGACTCCGATAAGCTTTTCACTGCATACACACCGGAATGATGCCATGCCCAAAGAGGCCTTAAGGACGACGTTGCAGGAACTGCAAATTGAACTGGAGAAGCTGAATTTCGAGAATCAGGCGCATCGCGACCAGGTAGATCAATCCATCCTTGAGATTGAAACAAAGCTGCGTGACGAAAGCTTTATGTCGGGTGATGAATTCCTTGTGCGCAGGCTTGAAGAATCGTTGCAGGAGTTTGAGGAACATCATCCAAAAGTGACAGAGCTCGTGGGTCACATCTCTGATCTGCTGGCTAAAATGGGCATCTGACCGCAGTGTGAATCTTCGACAGAGCAACCTGAAAAAGCTAGCGAGCAACGACTTCGATGTGCTGATTGTTGGCGCAGGTATTAATGGTGCCGTGACAGCGGCGGCGCTTTCCGGCAAAGGTCTGCGGGTCGCTCTGATCGACCGTGGTGATTTTGCCAGCGGCGTCAGCTCCCAGTCCTCCAACTTGGCTTGGGGTGGCATCAAGTATCTTGAGACTCACGAGTATTTTTTGGTCAATAAGTTGTGCCAGTCCCGCAATGAATTGATGCGGGCCTACCCTTCAACGGTTAAGGAAATACGGTTTCTCACCGCGATTCAGAAAGGGTTTCGATTTTGGCCGGCTTTTGTGTTTCTCGGCAGCGTGCTTTACTGGCTGCTGGGTCGCTGCGTGACCCGTCCGCCGCGCTACTTGAGCGCACGCACTATTGAGGCCAATGAACCCGAGATTGATACCAGTCAAGTGGCGGGGGGATTGGAATATTCAGACTGTTATCTCTACGACAATGATGCACGGTTTGTTTTTAACTTCGTTCGCAGAAGTCTGGACTATGGTTGTGTGGCTGCCAATTACGTGGAATCTGTAGCCAGCGACTATGTGAATGGTGAGTGGCAAACCCGGGTTAGGGATGTGGCGAACATAGGCGCTGAGGTAGTGACGGGGGAGGAGATCCTCATTCGCTCGAAGGTGCTGATCAATGCCTGTGGCCCCTATGTCGATGAGCACAATGACAAGACGGGGATTGTCACGGAACATCGTCATGTCTTCTCGAAAGGCATTCATTTGATCGTGGACAGGATTACTGACAATCGTCGCGTGCTGGCTTTTTTTGCGAGCGATGGCCGTCTGTTTTTTCTGATTCCGATGGGGGCCAAGACGTGTATTGGTACGACGGATACTCAAGAGCAATCACCGGAAGTTACCGTCACCGATCAGGATCGGGATTTCGTACTGGATAATGTCAACGCACTGCTCGACCTGGATCAACCACTGACCCGGGCAGATATCATTAGTGAGCGAGTCGGTGTCAGACCACTGGCCTGTGAAGGCGATACTGCGGTCACTGACTGGGTACAGTTGTCGCGGCGACACAGCATCGAAGTGGATAGCACACGTCGTCATATCAGTATTTTTGGCGGTAAGCTCACGGACTGCCTGAATGTCGGTGAGGAAGTGGCGACTAGTGTTGAAGACCTCGGCATCGACATGCCGGGACGGGAAAACCACTGGTATGGGGAGCCCGATGCAACCTCGCGTGGGGAGTTTATGCTGCAGGCCAAACTCATGGATCTCGATCAACTGACGGATCCCAGTTCTTCAGAACCCCTGTCGGAGCGCTTCTGGCGCCGATATGGTGAGACTGCTTTTGGCCTTCTAGAGCGGATTCGGGTGGATGAAAGCTGCGCTGATCTATTGATTGAAAATGCGGAATACACGCGCTGTGAAATAGAACTGGCCGCACGTCGAGAGATGGTCGTTAAGCTTGAGGACTTCATGCGAAGGCGCTCGAAGATTGAGTTGGTGGTGCGACGGGGAGATATTGTTAGCGCCCCGGGTTTGTGGGAAGCCTGCGAGATTCTGTTTGAAGAAGAAGCAGAATCTCGTCTGCAGGAATATGTGGGCTAAAAAATCTTCCCTGGATTCATCAAGTTGTTGGGATCAAAGACTTTCTTAACCTGTCGCATGAGTTCGATCTCGGTATCTGATCTGGTCCAGTTCAAGTACTCCTTTCGTTTAAGACCAATGCCGTGTTCAGCGGATATTGACCCACCTCTTTTGCGAACCGCGCGATAGATAATCTCACCCATTTCCTTCGACTTTGGCCTGTCGGGTCCCATAGCACAGGGATTAACGTGTAGATTGCCATCACCCAGATGCCCAAAAACAAATACATAGGAATTCTGATCTGCCCCGGGGAGTTCCTCGCTGATTTCCTTGACGAAGTCATCCATGTCCGTGATCGCAAGGGAAATGTCACTGGAGTAAAAAGACAGATTTTTGGTGTCGATGAAGCCGTTCTCAAAGAGCAGCGTAACATCATCGCGGATGCCCCACATGGTTTTGCGCTCCGCTTCCGACTGCGCAATGGCGGCGTCGGCAACCAGACCGCTTTCATAGGCTTGCACCATGATTTCCTCGAATCGCGCCTGGTCACGCGCCTGATTACCACCCTGCAACTCGATCAAGACATAGAAAGGGTATTCATGCGGTACCGGCGGTGCATACGGTGTACTGTCACCCGTCATCGCTTCATAGTATTCCTTCCACATGACTTCGAATGAGGACAACGTGCCGGAAGATTCTGCGTCCATAAACCGCAACAGTTTTGTGAGCGATTCCCAATCGTTAACGCCAACCCAGGCACAGTTCTGGCTGATGGGGAAGGTGCGCATTCGTAAAATTGCCCGCGTTACCACGCCAAGAGTTCCTTCACCCCCGATGGCCAGGTGTTTCAGGTCATAACCTGTGTTGTTTTTGATGGACTTGCCCTGCATAGGGATGATGGTGCCGTCCGCCAGGACCATCTCCAGGGAAATAACCTGATCCCTGGTCATGCCGTAGCGGATAACGCGATTACCGCCTGCATTAGTGGAAATATTGCCGCCGATAGTTGCCGTGCCGCGTCCACCGAGATCGAGGGGGTAAAGAAAGCCATTTTCTTCGGCGGTTTCCTGAACGGTCTGCAGAACAGCACCGGCCTGAACAGTCATCGTACGTGAGTGGACATCAACTTCTTCGATTTCACGCATCAGTTCCATGGATAGCGCCAACTCCGAGCCATCGCGCTGGGTCCCCAGCACGAGCCCCGTATTGCCACCCACGGTGACCACAGGACAGCTAAATTCCGTACAGAGCTTCATGATGGCGGACACGTCCTCAGTGGATCGTGGCCGTGCGATTGGGCCGGGTCCTCTTGTCGGGTCCTCGATGACGCCGTTACTGCCAACGATATCTGTCAGTCGTTTTAGGAATTCGGGATTGGAAATGCTCATGCTTGCTCCACTGAAGATCAATATGACACTGAGAACTTAGATACGCTAATACTGCGATCTTGTAAAGCGCAGCACCGGTGAGTTGTTCCAAATACGCACCGGCCTACCCGGCAGGAGAATACGAAAAATCGGCATCAATGGACCCGCCGACCGATTCATAGTTTGTTCGCGGGCAATCTTTCAAAGGGAATTCAATATGGAAAACA
>Ga0114999_10008002_pt1 | contig 11870 bp, 9 predicted proteins | sample ArcticOcean_MG_C_3_FD_89820 | JGI IMG/M metagenome (GOLD analysis project Ga0114999, IMG submission 89820) | Marine microbial communities from western Arctic Ocean - ArcticOcean_MG_CB8_126 | ecosystem: Environmental > Aquatic > Marine > Oceanic | place: Arctic Ocean: Canada Basin | collected...
ATATAGTCATTTTTTGTCATGGGCCTATCGTACCGGCGTAGTGATTATTTCGGAAATCTAATAATGCCACTCAAGAAGATTAATTGTCTCTGCCCGCTCACAACCGGTGACATTGAGATTATCGAGCGCCTCGAGCTGGCACATCAGGCGGCTTACGCCTGACGCCAGGCCATCGAGGCGCTTCGGGTCAACCCGGTGGCCAAATCCGTTAGCGATGTTTCCAACCTCATCGGCGGAAATGCTGGCAGGGTCGTTATTTCCCCCTGCAGTGGGTGAGGCCGGTGAAAATCGTTCTTGAGCCTGTGCTTTATCCTCCATTGGAGGACGCAAGCGCCACAGGGGCTTTGATTTTTCAAAAACCGCGCCAGCACCCAAGATCAAAGCCTCCTCGCCCCACCTTCCGGCTATTTGAAGACCCACGGGCAATCCTGCCTTGGTAAAGTCACAGGGTACCTGGAGCGTGGGATTGCCGATGGTGCTAAAAGCCGCAGTGCAATCGCTGACGGCCCCCCAGACTTTCATTCCATCCAGGCAGTCCTCTATGGACGGCGGGGCGATAGCCGAAGTCGGCGTCAAAATCGCGTCCACCGTCTGAAAAACCTCCGCCGCCTGGCGGATAAAAAGCGTCCGGGCGCGCTGGGCCTGGACATAGCGCCACCCCGGGATAAACAGGCTTTGCTCGAAAAAATCAGCCCCCGGCGACACATACTCATCCCGCCTGTCCCTCAAATACGCTCGGTGGTAATCGGCGCTCTCGGGCCCCACCACTGCCGTATAGGCTATTTGCCCGAGCTTGGCCCAGGGAATCTCAACCTCCCGGATCCTCGCACCCATGCGTTCGAACCCGGCAATCGCCTCCCGGACAATTTCCTCGACCTCGGGCTCAAGACCCGGCCAGAAATGATTGGTGGGCACGCCAAAAGTCAGGCCCGCCAAACTTGAGTTCAACATGTCGCACATATCGGGAGGCGGCTTGGAGCCCGTGGTGGGGTCAGCTGGATCGGGCCCGGCCATGACTTTCAGCATAAGTGCTCCATCTTCAACGGTTTGGGTGATGGGACCCACCACGTCGAAACTCAGCCCCAGGGGAACCGCCCCCGCCCGGCTTACGCGCCCGTAGGTCGAACGCATACCCACCAAGTTGCAGTACGCCGCCGGCAGGCGCACTGAGCCCCCCGTGTCAGAGCCCAACGCCGCCACCGCCATGCCCGAGGCCACCGCCGCCGCCGAGCCGCTACTGCTCCCTCCCGGCGAACACCGAAGGTTCCAGGGATTCCGCGTCGGGCCGAAAAAAGAATTCGCCCCCGTTCCGCCCCGGGCGAATTCCTGCAGGTTCGTTTTTCCGACGATAACGGCGCCCGCCTCAATCAGCCGCCTAACGCTCTCCGCCGTGCCGGTGGCAACATTGTCCTTTAATATTTTACTGCCCGCCGTCATCGGGAACCCATCCAGATCAAAAAGATCCTTGATAGCGATCGGAATCCCGTGCAACGGACCTCGCACATCCCCACGCCGGGCCTCTGCCTCAAGCGCGGCGGCCTGCTCACGGGCGAAATCAAAAGTCCGCGTGATGAACGCATTGACCCGCTCATCGTCCGCCTCAATGTGATCGATGCAGGCTTCAAGAAGCACCGTCGGCTTCACGTCGCCCGAGGCAATGCGCGGGGCAAGTTCCGTTATCGGGAGAAAAGAAAGGTCAGCGTTGCTCAAAAACGAATCTCCTATGTGAAAGTTGAAGCACTGTTGAAATTATTTTTATTCGAACAAATAAATTAAAAGCGAAAATCTTCTATCAGAAAATCCAGAAAAACGAAAAGGGAAAAAATGAAAAAGAAAGATTCTACTTCACCTCCTCCATCGCCTCCTCTTCCTTCTTGAGTCAAAAGTCATCTCCATCTCGCGGCACATGTCACACTCGACAGTGAACTCGGTACGAGCATTTTCTTCCTGCCCTGTCCTTCCGTAGGGTGCGCCGATGCCATTCCGCTAAGTGGGTCAATGAGCGATTTAGTCGGAAGAATGTATCCCGAAATATTTTTCGAATTACTCGACTCGCTCGACATAGATGGAAACCCTCAAGGCCTTGAACAGAGAATGGGCCTCCTTGAGGTTGGACGCTGGCGGCCTCGAGGTCCCCCTGGGCGTGGGAGGCCAGGAAGAGGTTGGTGCGCCTTGTCTTGAATCGCGTCTGGAATCGAGTCAAGGGCTTGAAGGGCTTCAGCGAAATGCCTCTCTGCCTTTCCAATGGCACCTTGGGCCTGCTCGATCCGTCCAAGGACCTGATGCGAGAAGCCGACCCCCACCAAATAATTAAGGACCGTTCGGATCTCCGGTGACTGGGCCACCACCTCTTGTGCCTTGTCCATCTGGCTGCCCAGGCGATAAGCATCGCCCAGCCATGTCCGAAACCAAGCGTGCCACTGCCGGGAGCAGACCTGGTCGCCAACGTGACGGCCTGCTCCAGCAAGGGGATTACTTGCGTCGCACCCCCTCCTTCTATATGGGCCTTCCAGGCACGACATGATAAAATCGGTCTCGAAAGGGTCCGGCGTGATATCCAAGGCTCGTTTACACCGGAATTATGCGGCAGAACTCTCCGTTTTCTTTTTTTGTTCCACCACACTATGTGGACTTAAACGTCAAATCAAAAACCGGACCGCCCTAGACCACGAAATGCTCGCGATTTGGCGATCCGAGATGCTCCATCCCAGTTTCGGTGACAAGAGCGGTATATTCCGCGTGTACCCCGCCTTCGCCAAATTTACCTGAAGGCAGTTCAACGGAGAGCACCGCCCCCGCCGGGAAAGGAATGTCCGAGGATTCGGGAAGAAACGGATCGCTGAGCACGGTGGGCTCGCTGAGCGTATATGGAAGCTCGCGTGCCTCGATGCCTATCGTGTGGCCGCAGAAAGCGCCATTGTAATTCGGCAACCCGGCCTTTTTGGCACCCGCCACGGCGGCGCGAAAAATCTCCGAGGGCTTGACCCCCGCCTTGATGGTATTAAACGCCTCGGCCAGTCCCGACTGGATGGCATTCCACTGCAATTTGCGCTCTGCTCCGGGCTCGCCGAAGGAGCCGCAACAACCCACATCGCCGCAATAGTGGTCCAGCCGCATGCCGGCATCGAAAAAGAACCCGTCGCCCATTTCAAACGGGCGATCGGAGGGCGGATAAATCGAAGCTGAACGGCGCCCGCCCCCGAGATGGAACCAGCTCCACTTCCCGCCGCCCGCCGCAACGGTCCGGTAGTAATGACTGGCAATCTCGCGCTCGGTTTTCCCCACCGCCAGCTCGGCATGAAAGGCGGCGAGCGCATCCTCGTTCAGGGCGGCGGCGGCCCGTATCCGCTCGATCTCCTCGGTAGTCTTCTGGAGACGAATCATGCGGAACAGGTTCGCGCCATCTAGAAACGAAACCCCCGGAACCGCAGCCTCCAGGCTGGCCCGGCTGACCGGCCGGATACCCTCGTTGTCGATGGCGATCTTGCCTTTCGATATTCCCCGCTCGCGCAACACCCGAACGAGCGCATCAACGGAATTCGCCTCCCTCGGCGCATCCTCGGCGATAAGGCTCAGGTAATTCCGCTCCTCATCCGTCGCCCCCTGCTCGCCCGGCTCGATATTGAGCGCCGAGCGAGGGCCGTAACCGCGTACGTCCTCTATCCACGACCCGGTGGCCGAGTAATAAGTTTCATCCTGGCGGGAAACGATCAGAGCGGGGGCCACGCCGCCGTCCCTGAAAAAAATCGCGAAAGTTTCGGTCTTTTCATCGCCGTAGGTGTACTGCGCCCATCCCTGGAACCCCGAGAGATAAAGAACGTTGTGGCGCGTCGTCGCCAGCAGGGCGTCGAGATCGTACTTGGCCATGAATTCAAGAGCACGTTCACGATTAAAGAGCATGAATAACCTCACAGAATGAGAACCGAGTTTGTTTTAGAAAAAAAACTAAGCGATTGCCGCGAACTTTTTTTCCTTGAGCTGGCGAACTAGCGGAACGCCGCCACAGATGAGCCCAATGGCCAACATGACAAAGCTGTGGAAAATAATGAAGAGAATCAAAGTAGCGAAGGAGGCATACAGCAATCCTCTTTCATAAAAGTGGAGCCTGGAGATAAGCCACCCCTGGGTCCCGGCGGAAAACGCCACGAATGCCAGCAGGGTCATCACGAACGAGATTGCGATGCGGCCCGGATGGCCGAAGGCCAGCAACGCTGGCTCGAACATGAATAGGAAGGGGACGATAAAGCCCACGATGGCAAAGCGCAAAGCCATCATGGAAGTCTTGAAATAGGGAGCGCCCGCCAATTTCGCGGCCACAAGCGAAGCGATGGCCACGGGCGGCGTAATGGCAGACAGGATCGCGAAATAGAAAATAAACATGTGGGACACGACCCGATCACCCCTGGCCGCGATAAATTCCTTGGCCCATTCCGCGCCGTAGATTTGCGTTAGCTCCGGGCCCACCAGCTTGATGAGAACCGGGCCGCCGAGGATAGCAAGCAATACGTACGCGGCGGTTGTGGGCATTCCCATGCCCAGAATCGCACAACAAACCGCCGTCAGGAGCAAAGCCATAAAGAAACCATCCAGGCCAAGATAGTAGGCGCACCCACCACCGACTGCGGCCCCGAAAAAACATATGTCCGTGGCAAGCGACTCGATCAAATAGGCGAATTTGTTGCCGATGCCCGTAATCGTAAGAACCGTAACGACCAGATCGATCGTGAGCAAGGTGACGCCGAACTCCGCCCCCTGCCGGCCTCCCACGCGAAGCGCTTGCCGTATCATATCGAGCCAATGGGCCGCGCTCTCGGCTGCCCTGACATCGGACCCCTCTTCACGGCCCTGGCGCTTGGTGTGCCTCAGGTAAAAAAACGGGTTGCAGGATATCGCGGCTACCTGGCGGACACTTGGCTTCTCGCCGGCGCCCTTTTCACCCCCAGAGAGAATCAATTTCTGGATGCCAAGCGCAATCCCGAAGAAGATAAGCGAATGGTAGATAAACCCGAACGGCGTTAGCCATACATCGATATCCGATATCCAGGGCAGAACAAAATAAAGCCCCATTTGAACTTGATAAGAAACCGCCCAGATAAGAACAAAAATCCAAGGGATGACGGTGGCCGACTGAGATAAATTTCCACGCGCAACGCAAAGAATACTCAACAATGCAAGAACAATGAACGCGCCCGCCACACCCGATGTCCACCCGAACATCGCCCACAGGCCCAGGGCAGCCATGGGGAAAATCACCAGCCAGCCGCGCTGAATTTCATTCCAGAACACCGAGCCTAATGCGCTCAAACGCACCATGAGCGATGCCACAATGACGCCCACAACGCCCAGAACAACCGCCGCCCGAATCGCCGAGGCCACAGCAGGAGCGTCCCGGAGGGCAAGCGGCAAACCAAGCCAGTTCTCTAGGCCATTTAAAACCACATAGAGCAAGAACCCAAACACCCAGAAAGTTACGGGAACGAACACGAACACGTCATCAGGAACCGTTTTGTCACCGATCCTGAGGCTGCCCAGAAATTCGGACGTGTTCCGGTAAAACCACACTGCGATCATGACGAAAACCGCCATCACGCCCGCGAACACAGGCGTTCTTCCCTCGAACAGGAAAAAAACCAGGAAGGCCAGGGGAACGAGATAGAACCAGCCGCTTTTGAGCTCCGCCCGCCAATCGGGGATTTCATCCGGCGGAAGCGGTTTGATTGATAACGCCCCGGCGGCGAAATGAATATTGATGCCGACTATCGTGAAATACAAAATGGCCGGGATCGTGGCGTATACGATGATCTGGAAATACGGCACTTCGATCAGCTCACTCATGATAAAAGCGCCCGCTCCCATGACAGGAGGCATAATCTGCCCACCGCTGCTGGCGGCCGCCTCCGCCGCCCCCGCGATGTGGGGGCTCAGGCCAATTCGCTTCATCAATGGAATGGTGAACGTCCCCGTCGTTACGACATTGCCCGAGGCGCTACCCGAGACGGTTCCCATCAATGCACTCGAGCCCACCGCTGCAAGACCCGCCCCGGCCCGCATCCGACCAAAAAGACCCAGGGCGAAATCCACGAAGAACTGACCGGCCCCTGATTCTTGTAAAAACGCGCCGAGTATGAGGAACATAATAATGAAGGTTGACGATATGACGACCAGGAACCCGATAACGCCGCCGATGAAGTCCGTCGAGAGCTTCGCCAGCATCTCCACCCAGTCATGGCCGCCGTGTCCGAACGGAGACGCAATTAGATTTCCCCAGATACCGTAGGATATCGAGATAATGGCGAGGGTCGGAAGCGGCGGGCCGAAACAGCGCCGGGTCAATTCCAGCGCAACAACAATCATGATGAATCCCACGCGCGAGTCCGCGAAGGTGGGCGCGCCGGGGCGATCAACCATCTCCTCGTGAAACCAGAAAAGATAGAGGCAGGCGCTGGCGACATAGACGAGCATTCCAACATTGAGGCCGATGGTCAGCCCGGCGGGATACGGGTAGCTGGGATACTCGGCAAAATCCGCCTTCGTTTTTTTTCGGGACCAAACCAAGGGAATAACCAGAACAAGAGCCGGCCAGAGATAAAAAATACTTCGAACTTCATCGGGCTGACCCGCCCAGATGCCAACTCGCCAAGCCACAAGGAAAAGAGAGACGAAATGCACGGCAAGAGGAACCGCAGCCTTGCGCACCCCTTCAACGGGCCGGTAGAAAATCCCGAACAGCGTCCACATCACCGGTATGGCTGAGGCCAGCAGCATCCACCAGAATGTCGGATTCTGGGTCGTCTCCGACAATGCGCTCCAATTGGCCACCAGGAAAAAGAACGGCACAAACCCCAGCGCCCAGAGCAACAGCGCGAGCCAGGCGCGCTCCATCGCCATCATCGCGGCCCACAACGCGAACGGTGCGATATACACCCACATGACTTTTTGATCGGTCCAGCCCTCACCCAACTCGCTGGAAAAATAGAAGAAGAAAACAGCCGGAAGTAGAGAAAAAACATAAAGAGCCGGTAGTATTTTCAGCCTCCTGATTTTATCGCCGTAAATTTCGGGCATCGCCCCGGCGCCGCCAATCAAAAGAATCGTGTAGGCAAAGAGCAAATGCATGTTCGGATGCATCTCACCCGGGAGCGGGCGCAGATAAACCGCAGATATATGATAAAGGCCGGAAAGAACGGCTATCCAGGAAGCGACAAAAACAAGACCTCGAACAAGTGGCGCGCGTGTGCCGGCGGCGTCCAGATCAGAACTCATGAATTCTCCTTCCAACACGCAAAAAGTAACGTATTAAAGGGCTGACAGGTTTATAATGGAAACGAAGTTATTCTAACGGAATATATCGGCAAATTACCAGCTTCCATTTCCACATTTCGCAATTTACCAATACTTGACCAATCCAGGAACTTTCTATTTAATGACCGCAACCAGTATATTTGGGACACTAACTCTTTCGCCTTGGGGGCGGAACCGAATTTCTGGGGGTGTAATAGCGTTTCACATCCCATTCTATTAGAGCAAGGAGAATACAATGAAAAAGCTGATGCTTCAGATGCTCACGTTTGCGGCGGGCTTCGCCCTGGCACTCGGGGCCGCGCCAATGGCAAGTGCCGCCTCGAAAGTTCTACTGGGGACATCCCAGCCGGGCGGCGCTACCTTCGAAATTGGCACCGCCATGAGCAAGGTCATCAACGACAACTCGGGCGGAAAAATTTCCGTCTCGGCTTCGGTCACGGGCGGCTCGACCGCCAACGTCCGCGTGGTTCAGAAAAAAGATAAAACCGAGGGCCTCCGCATGGGAATGGCCACCGCGCCGGCCGTGTCCTGGGGACAAGTCGGCAGAAAGCCCTTCAAAAAGAAGCAGGACGTCCTCGCCATCGGGGCGCTCTATCCGCTGACCATCGTTTACACCACATTCAAAAAATCCGGCATCAAAAAATGGTCCGACCTTACCGGAAAACGGTTCGTCGTCGGCGGCCGGGGCGGCTCGATTTATATCGTCACCCAGCTCGCCCTCAAGATCAGCGGCATAAAAGCGAAACGTGAGTTTTTCAACAACAACCAGAACGCAGCCGCGATCAAAGACCAGCGCGTTGACGCGGGCTTCTTCTTCCTGAACGGTGGCGTTCCCGCCCCCGTTTACATGGAGCTTTCCCGCACACTCTCGGGGAAACTCCATTTCTTCGGGCCGGATGAGGCCACAATCAAACAGCTCGTCAAAGACGAGGCCGGCCTCGTGCGCGATGTGGTGGCCGCTGGCGCTATTACGGGCCACGACAAGCCGATCACGAGCTGGGGTCAGATGTGGACCTTGATGACCAGCAGTAAGATGAGCAACGATCTTGCCTACGGCATCACAAAAGCGCTTTACGACAACCACAAGCAGATCACGAAATACCACCCAGTCGGAAAATTCATCACCAAAAAGACCGGCCTGCGCGGCCTGGAAAGAGTCAAAGTCCATCCGGGCGCTATGCGCTATTGGAAAGAAAACGGCATGTAGCAGTTGCTTCAAGATTCACCGGAAACATCAAAGCCCCCCTCTCTTTCGAGGGGGGCTTTTTTTTGAGCACTCTGGGCAACCCAGCCGTCTTACCAGCATCACTAGCCGGGTCTCGAATTGAGGGCGAGGCTGGTTTACCCACTCCTTTTTTGAGGTAACCATGGAACTGAAAGACAAAGTCGCACTCATCACAGGCGGCGCTCAGGGAATCGGCGCTGCGGCGGCTAGGCTTTTCGCCCGCGAGGGTGCGTCGGTGGCCGTGGTTGATCTGGATGAAGAAAAACTCTCCCAACTGGAGGCTGAAATCCGGGCTGCCGGAGGCTGCATAAAGGGTATCAGGGCTGATTGCGGTAGCCTCGACGAAATCGGCCGCATGACAACAGAAACCGTCACGGAGTTCGGCGGCCTCGACATTTTAGTGACTGCTGCGATTTTTCGCCCGCAAAAACCTGTACACATGATGGAGGTCACTGAGACGGACCTGGATAGAGCCCTTGAGGTGAACGTCAAAGGATATTTCCTAAGCGTCCAACGCGCTGTTCCCGAGTTTCGAAAACGCGGAGGCGGGAAGGTCGTTTTGATGTCGAGCAACTTCGGCTTCGTTGGCGCCCCAAACTATTCGGTCTATTGCTCTTGTAAGGGGGCCGTCGCCAACATGGCCCGCGCCCTGACCTACGAGCTGGCAAAAGAGAACATCAACGTCAATGCCGTTGCTCCGGGCCCCATCATGACTGATGGCATGCGCAAGCTCATCGAATCCGACCCGACAATCGAATCCCACCGCACGGCGAACATGCCGCTCCCGCGCTTCGGCACACCCGAGGAAGTCGCCGAGAGCATCTTGTTCCTCGCCTCTGATCGCTCCCGTTATGTACACGGACATAATTTGGTCGTAGATGGAGGATATCTGGCTGTTTAAAACAACGGTGTGCGGTAAAAAAAATAAACCGTCGGCTATAGGCTAAGAAATTTCCTTGCGGACAATCGCCGCGCCCTCGGCCATTGCCTTTAACTTCAGATACGCCGAATCACGGGGCAGATACTTCATTCCGCAATCGGGCGCCACTATCAGCCTTTCGGGCGGCAGGTGCTCGAGCGCGGCACGAATCCGCCCGACGACAATCTCGGGCGTCTCGGGCGTCTCATCGCCCATACTGATGACCCCAACCATGACTTTCTTGGAAGGCAGCCTCTCCATAATTGACAGATCCAGCCCTGGCTGGGCCGCTTCTATCGAAACGATGTCCACCATGGTGGCGTCCAGCTCGGGAAGAAACGAGTAGCCGCTGGGCTTGCCCTTGACCGAGTGGGCGTAGCCAAAACACATGTGAACCGCCTTGGTGCCGGTCGCGCCACGAAAAGCGCGGTTTATCGCCCTGACGGCGAACGCCTTGGCCTGCTCGGGCCGCGCCTGCATCCACGGCTCATCAAGCTGCACGATATCCGCCCCGGCGGCGAACATGTCCTTCACCTCCTCGTTGACTGCGGCGGCGTAATCCATCGCCATCTCCTCGTCTGAGGGGTAGTAATCGTTTTGCGCCTGCATGGCCATCGTGAACGGCCCGGGCACGGTGGCCTTGATAATCCGCCCGGTCTGAGCGCGAAGAAACGCGACATCCCGCGCCTGGACGGAGTGGGTGCGGCAGATGGGCCCTACGACACGGGGGACGGGAATCATCCGGTAGGATCGGCTCAGCGTCTCGCCGGGCCGATCAATGTCCACCCCCTCGAGCGCGGTGGCAAAGCGGTTCGAATAGCTCTCGCGGCGGATTTCGCCATCGGAGACGATATCGATCCCGGCGCGCTCCATGTCGCGGATCGCGAGCGTGGTGGCGTCGTCCTGCGCCCCCTCAAGGTTCGGCTCGGCAACGCGCCAGATATCCCGCAGCCGAACTCTCGGGGGCGTCATCTCGGCCATGAACTTTTCCCGGTCGATCAGCCATTCGGGCTGGGGATAACTTCCCACGACCGCCACAGGAAGAATATGGATATCCATCTCACCCCTCTAGGACAATGATTGATACGTCTTTTGCACGTTATAGGCGTGCAGGTCGCGGAAAAAATCGATGCGGGGATGCTCGGCGGGCGGCGCATAGGGCTGCGTCATGTCCAGCTGTATATTTTTCATCGCCTCAGCGAGCGACCAGCCGCTGCGCACCGCTTTTCGAACCGCATTCGTCACCTGGCTCAGGTATTGAAGGTAGCCCCCTAAAAGCGCGCCGGACGACGGGGGATTATGCGCGGGAATGAGCGTATCTATCGCAAGCGACCTGGCAAACTGGGCGATGGCGTTCATGTAGGCCGGCGCGTCGCTTTCAAGCGCGACAATTAAATTGCCGCCCGTCATGTTGCCTGTCCAGGCGGCCCTGGCGCTTGGAACGTAAGTCACCGTGTCGCCCGGCGTGTTGGCCGGCCCGAAATGATGAAGCTCGACCTCGATCCCGCCCAGATCGAGGCGCAGAAAATTGTCGAACACGATAGCTGCCCGCCGGAGCTCGACGCCCTCGAAAATGGCTGCATCATTACCGACACAAGGAAGCATGAACGCCATCTCTTCTTTAAAAAATCCGACCAGCGCCGCCGACCGGCGATGTTGGACGATGAGTGTGTCAGAGGGAAACGCGCAATTTCCAAACGTGTGATCGCCGTGATAGTTCGAGTTCACGAGATACCGGATCGGCTTATCCGTCACTTCGCGGACCCGTTCTAGTATCTGACGCGCCATCGCAATATTGATGTGCGCGTCGATCACCAGAACCTCGCGCTCGCCGACGACAAATCCTGCGTTGTCCACATTCGGTATCGAGGAGAGCAGCGCATAGACGCCCGTGCCAAGCTCCCTGGTCTCAAGATGCGCCCCGGTGGGATTCAGGAAAAACGGGGTGAACCCATCCGGAAAATCCGACCAATTCAATGGCTTATAACTTTCCATCTCGTCCTCTTCAGGGCTTAGCGCAAATAACGTTCAGGAGCGCCTGCCTACCCTCCACCCGGACAGCGTGGAGCGCGCGCTCAAGGGCGGGCTTGATCTGATCCGGCTCCTCGACCTTCTCCCCGTAGCCGCCGCAAGCCTCACAAATTTTCTCGAATTCGGGCGAGGGCTCAAGTGCGGTGAACGCGAAATCGTCCTGGCCCACGGCCCACCCATCCGGATAAATCGCCCGCGCGTTACGCTTCACCGAGCCCCAGGTGCGGTTGTTGAAGACCACCACCAAAATGGGAAGCTTGTGGGCGTTTGACGCGAAGTGGCAGGCGGCCGGGTTGCTGAAGATATATGCACCGTCCCCCAGCGTCGCGAAAACGGTGCGATCCCCGCGGCCAGCTTCGCGCCGAGCGCCGCCCCGAAGCCCCAACCCAGGCC
>Ga0114999_10008012_pt1 | contig 11862 bp, 10 predicted proteins | sample ArcticOcean_MG_C_3_FD_89820 | JGI IMG/M metagenome (GOLD analysis project Ga0114999, IMG submission 89820) | Marine microbial communities from western Arctic Ocean - ArcticOcean_MG_CB8_126 | ecosystem: Environmental > Aquatic > Marine > Oceanic | place: Arctic Ocean: Canada Basin | collected...
CCGGCTTCTCCCGTTCTGGCAGCTCACCAGTGAACAGGACTGGGATCTGTGCCGCCGTGCCCAGCAGGGCATTTCCTCCAGGGCCTACCGCCCCGGCCCCCTTTCAACGTACAAAGAGTGGAACGTGGAGGCATTTATTCGCTGGTATCTCAAGCAACTGGTCGCCCCCACGGACCTTTAGAGACCTTTCAGCCCTCGGAGTATTTTATGTCTCAAAAGACTGCAGACGTTCTCATCATTGGTGGTGGGGTTGCCGGACTAAGCACTGCCCTGCAACTGGCCCGTCGCGGCAAAAGAGTCATCGTCGTCGAACGAGGACAGCTGGGAAGCGGATCGACCGGTCGCGCAGCAGGGCTGCTCGGACAACTCCGGGGCACAGCCGCTTCGACCCGCATGCTGATGGATGGCGTCGAAACGGTCCGAGAATTGGAAAAAGAAACCGGAGAGGAAATTTTTGTACAAACCGGTTCCCTTCGCGTGGCCGCAACGCCCGCCCGCACACAAGAGATTGTCGATCTGGTGGGAATGGGAAAAGCGATTAATTTCGATATCCAGCACCTCAGCCGAGAAGAGGTGAATGAAAAGCTGCCCTATATGAAGACGGACGATTTGCTCGACGCCTGCTACTGCCCGACCGATGGACATCTGCAACCGGCAGAACTGGTGGCGTCCTATGTTAAATGGGGACGCAAACTGGGCGTGCAGTACCAGACACAAAACCCCGTGGAACGCATTCTCATCGAAGGCGGGCGGGCGGTCGGTGTGCAAACGGCCAGTGGTCCGCTGTATGCCGATGCAGTCGTCAACGCCGGCGGTCCCTGGTCCTATCTGATTGCTGAGATGGCTGAATCGGTCTTGCCGACCGCGGCGATCGGTCATGTTTATCTGACCACCCGGCCCGACGACGCGATCACCATCGATCGGCTGAGTCCGGGCGTGAGAGATCGCGGAAATCGAATTTACTCGCGGCCCGAAGCGGGCGGCCTGATTGTCGGCATGTACGAGGCGGAGCCTGAACAATACACCATGGAAAACCTGCCTGCTGATTTCGACATGGCGCTGATGAAAGCGGCGCGGGACGACATCCATGTGGCTATGCTGATCTACTGTGCACAGCAGCGGTTCCCCTGGATCGACGAACGCACTCCGATGACCGTCACCACCGGCATCATGACCTTCAGCCCCGACGGGAAAGCCTTTTGCGGTGCGTTCCCCAACCTACCGGGCTTCTTCCACTGCAGCGGTTTCTCTGGCCACGGCATTGTGCAGAGCCCCACCATCGGCGTGATCATGGCCGATCTCGTCAGTGAGGGAAAAACCGATTACGATCTGTCAGAAATCGAGGCCGACCGATTCTTTGAACAGCCCGGATACCTTGCCCGCGATGAAATCCGCAATCGCTGTTTTGAAATGGCAGGCAATTACTACGGGCGCGTCGAGGGCAAAACGGCCAGTGGCAAGGCCTCCTGAAAAATAGAATAAACCTCAAGAATTTTCGTGAAAAGTATCTAGCGAGTGGCGATGAAAATACTGGTTCCCACCAAACGCGTTCCCGATACCGATCAGCGGATTACACTCCGCGAGGATGGTCGTGGGATCAACGACGACCAATTGCCTTTTGTGATCAACCCGTTCGATGCGATCGCACTCGAAGAAGCGATCCGGCTTCGCGAGACGGGCTGCGATGCCGAGATCCTGATCGTGGGTATCGGCAGTGCGGATTACGAAGAACAGCTCCGCAGCGGTTTGGCGATGGGTGCTGATCGGGCAATCCTGGTGCATTGTGAAGAGTCGCTCGATCCCTGGAACGTGGCCCGCATCCTGCAGGTACTGGTTCTTCGCGAAGGGCCCGATCTGGTTTTGATGGGCAAGCAGGCGGTCGATGACGATGCCAGCCAGGTCGGTCCGTTTCTCGCCGCGTTGCTCGACTGGCCGCAAGCCACCTTCGCCTCAAAGGTCGAACTTAGCGAAGACGCGGTCCGGGTCGACCGCGAAACCGATCAGGGAATCGAAACAATCGAGGTGACCCGTCCGGCGGTAATCACTACCGACCTGCGGCTCAACGAGCCACGGTATGCCTCGCTGCCGAGCATTCTCAAAGCGCGAAAGAAACCGATCGAACAGCTGCAACTCGAGGCACTCGAAATCACCTTAGAGCCCCGCATCAAAATCATTGGGCTCGAGGCTCCTTCCCAGTCGCGCACCTGCCGACGGGTGGACTCGGTCGAGCAGTTGGTTGAGGCTCTGGTGGAGGTGCTACCTTGAAAATTCTCGTCTTAGCAGAAACCGACGTCGGCAGGCTGCGTCCGGCAAGTCTTGCGGCAATCGAATGTGGCCGCCAGCTGGCAGAGCCAAACGGCGGAAGCGTGCGCTGGTTGCTGCTGGGTGCTCAACTCGATACCGTGGCACGTGAAGCTGCACGCTACGCACCGGTGTGCTCGGTCGATGCGGAAAAACTGGCCACCGTCACCGCCGATACCTGGGCGCCGGTCATTGCCCGCGCCGTAAAACAGGAAGGGGCCGAGCTGCTTCTGGCTGGCTCGGGAACCTTTGCCAAAGATGTTTTGACGCGGGCTGCGGCGCTGCTCGGCGGAACGATGGCCAGCGATGTGCTTGGGCACAAGTGGGTCGATGGACAGTTGCAACTACGCCGTGCGATGTATGCCGGGGCGATTGTGGCCACGGTGCAACTCAGTGGACCGGTCCAAATCATCACCTGCCAGAGCACCGCCTACGCAGCGGCCGAACCGCTCGCTGCGACCGAAGCGATCCGGCCACTTGCAATCGATCTTGCCGACCTGCCCGCGCGAGTGCAGGTCGAGGCAGTCGAATCAAAGCGGGGTGGTCGACCCGATGTGACCGAAGCGGCCGTGGTTGTTTCGGGAGGACGGGCAATCAAAAATAGTGCGGACTTCGAAGCGCTGATTGGCAAGCTGGCCGATACGCTCGGCGGGGCGGCCGGCAGCAGCCGGGTGCTGGTCGATGCAGGTATTGCGCCCAATGAACTGCAGGTGGGTCAAACCGGAAAAATCGTTGCCCCAGAGGTTTATCTCGCACTGGGCATCTCCGGCGCGGTGCAACACATGGCAGGCATGAAAAATTCAAAGACCATTGTCGCGGTGAACAACGATCCGGACGCGCCGATCTTTGAGGTCGCCAATCTCGGCTTGGTAGGCGATGTCTATGAAGTCGTGCCTCAGTTGATCGAGCGACTTAGCCAAAGGAACTCCGAGTGATTCGCCTTGCTACGTTGCTGGCTACGGGACCGGAACCGACGCGGGAGATTTTAGGCAACATCCCTCCCCTCGCCCGCTGGATCTTTGCCGTCCTTGGCGCAGCAGCGATCGTGTGCTTCTGTTGGGGCGTGTGGCGGAGGGTGCGGATCTGGCGATTGCGACCCTGGAAAGAGGAGCGGATTTCCTGGCAAACAGGTGTCGGCCGACTGGTACGCGAAATTTTCCTGCAGCATCGGCTCCGCGGTCGCGGACTGGCAAGCACCGCCCACCTTCTTCTTTTTTCCGGATTTGTGGTGCTGCTTATCGGCACGATCCTGATTGCGATCGAACACCTCCTGGCCGATCTTCTCGGCCGCCCGCCGGCCTACCCGGTGTTCCATTACGGTCTGTACTACATCATTTACGAGTTGGTCCTCGACACATTCGGTTTGGCCCTGATCATCGGTTGCTGTATTTTTTTGTGGAGGCGTTTCCGTCGCCCACCGAGCCTCGACCACAAACCGGCCGATCTCGTGATTCTGCTCTGCTTGCTCTTCCTTGGCGTTACGGGATATGTGGTCGAAGGACTGCGGATCCTGCAGGCCGAGACACCTCAACCGGAATGTTCGTTCGTCGGCCTGGCTGTGGCCCGCACGCTTGAGGCAGGCGGCATCCACCACGTGCAGGCCATCACGCTGCACCGCTGGAGTTGGTGGCTGCATGCCCTTCCTGCCCTGGCGCTGGTGGCCGCCTTTCCCTACACGCGACTGATGCATGCGGTGGCCGGCAGTGTGAACCTGCTTACCGAGCCGGGCACCCTGGGACGGATGGAACCGATTTCGATCGAAGAAGTGGAAGAAACTGGTTTGGTGGGCGCAGGCCAGGTGGTCGATTTTTCCCGCGAGCGGCTGTTGCATTTCGACGCTTGCGTTGCCTGCGGTCGCTGCGAAGATGCGTGCCCGGCCTATGAGGCAGGCAAACCCCTTTCGCCAAAAGCCGTGGTACAAGACATCCGCCGCCACCTCGACGCGCAAGGCTTCGATCTACTGGCCCATCTGGCCCGCGGGGAAGAGGGCGAGCTGAAAGGTGCATTGCACGGTGATGTCATTTCCGCCGAAACGCTTTGGTCCTGCACGACCTGTTCGGCCTGCGTCGAGGTCTGCCCGCTACGGGTCAACCCGCTGGGGATGATCACCGATATGCGGCGGCACCTGATCGGCGAAGGGGCACTGCGGGGCACACCCGCCGGTGCGCTGCAAAAGTCGCAGCGGAGCGGTAATCCCTGGGGACTGCCGCAGCAGGACCGCTTTGCCTGGGCGGCGGGCCTGGAGGTGCCGACCCCTGAGAGTGCGCCCGATTTTGAATACCTATATTGGGTCGGCTGTGCCGCTTCCTACGATCGCCGCGTGCAGCGGGTGGCCCGCAGTTTAATCTGGCTGCTCAAAAAGGCGCACGTTTCCTTTGCCGTTCTGGGACCCGAAGAACGCTGCACCGGGGAGTCGGCTCGCCGGATGGGCGACGAGTTTGTGTTTCAGGAACTGGCTGGGAAAAATATTGAAACGCTCTCCCGTCACGGCGTGCGTAAGATCGTGACCCACTGTCCGCACTGCCTCAACAGTCTGCGGCAGGATTATCCGCAGTTTGGCGGTCAGTATGAGGTCGTCCATCACACGCAGTTACTCGCCGACTTAATCGCTGCAGGCCAATTGCCCGAGCCCACCGGCGATGCTGCTGCGCAGGTGACTTACCACGATCCGTGTTATCTGGCGCGGGTCGGGGGAGTAACAGAGCCGCCCCGCCAACTGGTGCAGATTGCGTTGGGAACCGAAAACGACCTCCTCGAAATGCCCCGCAACGGCAAGCAGACCGCCTGCTGCGGCGCGGGAGGGGGCCGGATGTGGTTTGACGACCCGGTCGAGGAGCGCATGGGCCGCTCGCGCGTGGACGAGGCGCTCGCCACCGGTGCCGAGACCGTGGCGGTGTCGTGTCCATTCTGTTTGATCATGATGCGGGACGGCGTGGCCGATAAAGCGCCAGAGAAAGAGGTCTGCGATGTGGCTGAAATTCTAGCCACCGCACTCGGATACCAGGAACGCCGTACTGAGAAAAGCAGCGAGGAAAACGGATGAGCGCAGCGGAGAGTGCAAAAATCGTGATCATCGGCGGGGGTGCGGTGGGTTGCGGTGTTGCTTACCAGCTGGCTCTTGCGGGGAAACGCGATATTCTACTTTTGGAAAAAGAATCCTCCGTTGCCGCGGCCACTTCCAGTCAGGCTGCTGGCTTGGTCGGTCAGGTGCGCAGTACAGTCGAGCGGATCAAGCTGGCCCAGTGGTCGGTCGCGACATTTTCTCAAATGCAGCAAGACCCCGACGCCAATCCCTCCTGGCGACAAGTCGGCTCGCTGCGGGTGGCACTCTGTGAGCAACGCGTCGCCGCCTTTAAAAAGCTTGCTGCCGTGGCTGCAGAGGCCGATCTGGAAGTTGAGTTTATCGATCCGGCCCGCGCAAAAGGACTTTGGCCCGCGCTCGATTTTTCCGCCGCGCAGGCCATCCTCTATTGTCCGAGCGATGGCTACCTTCAGCCTTACGACCTCACGATGGCCTACGTCAAGCATTGCCGCGGGATGGGCGTCCGCTTCGAAACCTCGCGGGCGGCGACCGGACTAATGCTTTCCGGCAATCGGGTCACCGGAGTCGAGACTGCCGAGGGCACGATCGAATGCGAGACCGTGATCAATGCGGCCGGGGCGCACGCCTACCACGTTGCCCGCTGGGCCGGAATGGAACTTCCCATCGTCCCGGTGCGGCACGAGTTTTTGATTACCGTGCAGTGCGAGGGGATGGATCCGCAGCTGCCGGTCGTGCGGATCCCGGACGGTTCTATCTATCTGCGGCCCGAGGTCGGGGGATTGCTGCTCGGGGGCTGGGAACCGGATTCATTGAGTACCGATCCGCGAAAGTATACATCCCAGCAGGAGCCACCACGTTTGGAGGCCGACTACGACGCGCTGGCCTTTTTTGTCGAACAGATGCAACCGCAGTTTGCCCCCATCGAACAGTTGGGGATTCGCAGCGTGTTTAAGGGCTGGCCCACCTTCACACCCGACGGACGTTTTATCGTGGGACCTTCGCAGCAGGTCGAGGGCTTTGTGATGGCCGGGGGCTGCAACGCGCACGGCGTTTCCGGCTCAGCAGGTATCGGTCGGCATGTGGTCGAATCGATGTGTGAGACCACACCCGCAGCCTACGTGCGCAGCCTGAGTCCCGACCGCTTCAGCGCGGAGCCGTGGGATTGGGAATCGGCCGCCGCCTCCGCCAGGCGGATCTACGAAACGTATTACGGCATCGGCGACTGAGGGGCCGGTCCCCTGGATACTCTTTGCCGCTTATGGTAGTTTTTTTCCTCTCTGGCAGACTTTTGCAGAACGCGTTTTCTTGTGGAGCACCTTTGATGGCACAAGCGATTGCGGGGGTGGCACCGCCAACATCCGGCGAGGTGACGAGCATGGTCGTCTGGCCTGGTCTCACGGCCCTCTCCACACCGCCCCTCGGGCGACTCGGTTGTACCCTCGGTCGGCTCTACAGCATCAAGGTCGGTGTCGGCCACATTCTCACGCTCGGCAATTTTTTTGCGCTATTCTCAATTCCGCTCGCGTTACAAATGTTTTTTGCTGGACTGCTTCCGGGACTTGCCCGCCGGTATGTGCTAACCAATCGCCGCGTGATCGTGGAGCGGAAGCAATTATCCTGGTCTGCCAGGTGGGTCGACGAGATGTCGGTCAGTCTCGACAATTTCGACGCGATTGACGTTATCGTGCTGCCCGGACAGGCGTGGTATCCGGCCGGAGATCTCGTCTTCCGCAAGGGCGACGTGGAAACTTTCCGTCTCATTGGTGTCACCCGGCCCGAAACTTTTCGCCGTACCTGCCTCAAAGCGCATGCTTCATTTGTTGGCGTGCAGGAACTGGTAGCAACAAGCTGAGCTCTATTGGATTTCAGCCTGGGGAAGCCGCGTAGGAAATTGGGCGGTACTCGCATCAAGTTGATCGCGACGGGCGAGCGCCGTATTCCAGCGTTGGGCTGGCACGAGTGCCGGGTCCAACGAAACGGCCAGTCGGAACTGTTCGGCAGCATCGGCGCGTTTGCCGTGCGATTGCAACAGATATCCCGCATTGTAGTGGGCAACTGCCGGGGGATGGACCGCCAGAAGTTCCGTGAGTGCTTGTACGTTTTTCCCTTCGGCGACGAGCAGTTTGGCCAGATTGTTCCGATAGCGAACTTCGTCGGGTTGAAGTTGAGTGGCCCGTCGCATGGCGACCACAGCATCGGTGCCCCGGCCACACTCGGCATAACAGAGCCCCAAATCATTGTGTACCGCGGCCGATTCCGGATAATCCTGCTGCGCCCGCTCAAACCAACCACTCGCCTGCTCCGCCTCTTTAGTGGCCACCAACAGGCGGGCGTAGCCGAGTTGTGCGGTAAGATCGTGGGGTGAATGCTCAAGTGCCTTCTGATAGTGAACCGCCGCGCCCCCGGTCTCACCACTCCGCTCCAGCATGCAGGCCATTTCGGTGTGGAGTTTTGCGTTGGGTGGTTGGGCATCGGTCTGCAACCCCGTGCTGGAATAGGGAATTTCGGCTCCCCGATCCAGGACACAGCCAACAAGTGGCAAGAGAGTAAACAAAATCCAACTTCGATACAGCATGTTCGAGCGCATCACTTCCACCGTCTTTCGGGTCCATCTGCTGCCGCCTGTGTGGCTCGGAGTGGGGTCACCGCCGGGGGCGCGATTGTGGCCAAAACCACTTCCACACCCGTGTCTTCTTCGGCCAAGCGGGCCACATGCTCCACGGCTGCCAACCGCCGGGCAGTCTGCCGGGAACTTTCAGCGGGCTGCACAAAGAGCACGCGTCGCGTTTCGGGCACCCGCGTCAGGATCCAGCGAACGTGTCGGCGACCGTAAGCATTTAATTTTTCGGTACCCGATTCGAAGTGCTCGCTGCGAATCGTATTTTGCGCTTGCCAGCCTCTTTCGATCATCAGACGGAACGGATCGCGGACCGCCTGCTGATCCATGAGATTGTAGGGATGCGGCCAGCAGTGACTGCGGTGATGGCTGCGGTAAAAATCGCGCCTGGCGGCGGTCAGCCATCCGGCATCGACATGCGTGGTGGCAAACACCAACCAAGATCCAATGACCAAAAGAAACCATTTACGCATTGCAGCTTATCCTCAGTGGAAAAAAGGCGATCACTCTGCCGCGCCTGCGGTGCCAGCACCGAAAAACAATTCGGGGCAGAAGATCCCATCTCTTTGTATCGGATCGCTGCGGCCTAAACTCCGCGCAGAATCGCAGAAGAAATACACCTAATTTGGTAGCAACCCAGATCGAGAAGCCGTTATTCGACCGTCACACTTTTGGCCAGGTTACGTGGCTTGTCGACATCGCAGTCCCGCAGCACACCAATATGGTAGGCCAGCAGTTGCAGCGGAATGCTCATCACGATCGGCTCTAAAAAATCGTCGACCGGCGGCACTTCGATGATGTCGTCGGTCAGCTTACAGACCTCGGTGTCACCTTCACTCACAACGGCGATGATCGGCCCACCCCGCGCTTTGATTTCTTCCATATTCGCCATGACTTTTTCATAGACAAAATCGGGAGGAATCACAAACACGCTTGGGGTGTTCTCATCGACCAGGGCAATCGGGCCGTGTTTCATTTCGGCCGCCGGATAGCCTTCGGCGTGGATGTAGCTGATTTCTTTGAGCTTCAGCGCACCTTCCAGAGCGGTGGGGAAATTGTATTGCCGGCCAAGATAGAGAAAATTATCGCAGTTTTGATACTTTTCAGCGATCTGGCGGACCACCGCATCGCAGTCGAGTGCCTTTTCGACTTGCTCGGGCAGTTGTTTGAGGTGCCGGATGATGGCCCGACCCGCACCGAAACTCAGATGCCGCTGCCGACCGAAAAAGAGGGCCAGCATGGTGAGCACCGTACACTGCGCGGTAAAGGCCTTGGTTGAGGCGACCCCGATTTCTGGTCCGGCGTGCAGATAGATCCCACCTTCGGATTCCTGGGCGATCGTGCTGCCAACCACATTGCAGATGGCCAGCGTGTGGTGTCCCTTGCGATTGCACTCGCGGAGGGCGGCCAGGGTATCGGCGGTTTCACCGCTCTGGGTGATAGCGAAGACGAGTGTCTTGTCGCCGATCGGTGGATTGCGGTAGCGAAGTTCGCTGGCGTATTCCACCTCAACCGGAATTCCGGCCAATTCTTCGATCACATATTCACCCACCATGGCGGCGTGCCAACTGGTGCCGCAGGCGGTAAGGATGATGCGGTCGACCTGGCGAAGCTGCTGCGTGCCGAGATTCAAACCACCGAACACGGCCGTGGCATCGTCATCGTTCAAGCGTCCCCGCATGGCATTGCGAAGCGATTGCGGCTGTTCGTGAATCTCTTTGAGCATGTAGTGGGCGTAACCGCCGAGGCTCACACTATCGCCATCCTGCTCCAGGGTCTGCACTGCATGTTCGACGTGTCCCTGATCGCGATGGATCACCTGGAGCGAATCGCGGGTAATGACTGCCATTTCATGATCGGCCAGATAAACGATCTTTTCGGTGTGGCCGACCATCGGTGTGGCATCGCTGGCGATAAAATGTTCGCCTTCGCCGACCCCGATCACCATCGGGCTGCCGAGCCGGGCACAGATGAGCACATCGGGATGTTCGCGGAACAGAGCCACGATCCCATAGGTGCCGCGGAGTTGTAAAATGGCCTGCTGCACGGCAGATACCAGTGGCGCGTAGGTTCCGGCCGCACCACCTTGCGGGGTTCCGTTGGTTGCAGCCTCGGTATTATTTTTGAAGGCATCGGAAATCAGGTGTCCGATGATTTCGCTGTCGGTCGCCGAGTGAAAGACATGGCCTTCACTGGTGAGCCGTTCTTTGATCTGCTGATAGTTTTCAATCACCCCGTTATGGACAATGGCCAGCACGTTCGGGCCACCGATGTGGGGGTGGGCATTTTCATCGCTCGGTTGTCCGTGGGTGGCCCAGCGGGTGTGTCCCACACCGATCTTGCCGCCAACCGGTTCCTCGACCAACCGCGCCACCAGATTGTCGATGCGTCCGCAGGTTTTGGTGACTGTCAGCTTGCCGCTGCTATCGATGGCCGCCACGCCGCTACTATCGTAGCCCCGGTATTCGAGTCGCCGCAGTCCTTCGATCAGAAACTGCGATGCTTCGCGGTGTCCGATGTATCCTACAATCCCGCACATAGTGATCGCCTTTGGTTGTCTGCTTGTGCCACGTTATTTGAGGTGTCATTCCCGCTTCTACCACCCGCTAGCGATGCTACCCTGCAGGGGGGAACCACCCGGGCCGACCCTATTCTTACCACACTCACCGGGAGGGCAAAGGTTAGCCGCTCGAGATTCGATCTTTCCGGCCCGCAACGGATCGACTACATAATCATACTACTACCAGTGATTTTGTGCGATGAAATGGTTGTTTTCTCGGGCTCTCGGTCGGCAAGAACGCAACCGATTACACCGAATAAAAGGAAAAGGAGTTCTCCGCTTTGCCAAAAGTCCCTTCCCGCCCGCTGCAGAGTGCAGTCGTCATCCCGGCCCGCACCGCATCGACCCGCTTGCCGCAGACGTTGCTGCTGCGTGAAACCGGCCGGAGCGTGTTGGAGCACACCTACGCAGCGGCCGCTGCAGCGACGCGACCTCTGGGAGTTTGGGTGGCGGCGGGCGATGAGGCGATTGTCCGCGAGGTGCACCGCTTCGGCGGTCACGTTGAGCAAACCGATCCCGAGCTTCCGAGCGGGACCGATCGGGTGGCCGCACTTGCACGCCGCAAGGAATTTCAGCACTTCGACATTTTTGTGAACGTGCAGGGTGACGAACCGGAGATCGACCCGGCGGTGATCGACCGTTTGATCGAGCGCTTAGAAAATCATCCCGAGGCCGAAATGGCAACGCTCGCTGCGCCCATTACGGACGAAGCGACCTTCCTCGACCCGGCGTGCGTGAAGGTGGTCGGCGATGCGTCGGGCCGGGCACTTTATTTCAGTCGGGCACCGATTCCGCATCGGCGAGAACCAGCGGATGCGGGTTTTGAAAACCGTCCGCTGATGCACTTGGGCATTTACGCCTACCGCCGAGAGGCGGTGCTACGGTTTGCGGCGCTGCCGCCTTCGCCCCTCGAACAATGCGAGCGGCTCGAGCAGCTGCGTGCGCTGGAGGCTGGCTTCACGATTGCCTTAGAAGTGGTGGCCGAAGCGACCTGCGGAATCGACACCGCCGAGGATTATGCTCGCTTCGTAGCCCGGCAGAAATCCGCCTGATGTGGCTGCCACAGCGCGTTATGTCTCGGGCCGGAGAATCTCGGGGTGACGGGCCGCTGTTGCACCCTGGTGGCAAATCGGCCATCTCGCCGGAGCCAGTGCTTCTGCTTCCCGTCGAGTAAGATAAGCGCTCCGCCCACTGCTATCAGATCGACCACACAAGACAACCCGAAACATGCACGAAAAAATCCTGGCCTATCACATTGATCTCAAACATCCGATGTGGACCGCGGCGTATTTAGAACAGACGGCCCGCCTTCTGGACGAATTGGGTTACAACGCCGTCCTC
>Ga0114999_10008014_pt1 | contig 11859 bp, 10 predicted proteins | sample ArcticOcean_MG_C_3_FD_89820 | JGI IMG/M metagenome (GOLD analysis project Ga0114999, IMG submission 89820) | Marine microbial communities from western Arctic Ocean - ArcticOcean_MG_CB8_126 | ecosystem: Environmental > Aquatic > Marine > Oceanic | place: Arctic Ocean: Canada Basin | collected...
GAACCGGCTCTGTTTTTATGGACCTATACGCCGATGTAGCTCGCGCCTATATGGAACGCACAGGCGCTCGCGCAGAAGATTTTGCCGGTGTTTCGGTAAAACAGCGCCAGGCTGGCGCGCTCAACCCACATGCTCAGTTTCGTAAGGCCGTCAGCGCTAAAGATGTTTTGGCGAGCAAGATGATCGCAGACCCTTTGCGGCTCTTCATGTGCTCATCCATTGGCGATGGTGCGGCGGCTCTTGTTTTGATGAGTGCCGATTACGCCGCGCGTAAGAATGTTATGCCGGTGGAAGTGCTGGCCTGTGAATTGCGTTCCGGGCAGGGCGATGACCCGTCCCAGGAGCCAGTGGTGACGCTGGCCTCGCGCGCTGCATATGAGGCGACGGGCCTTGGGCCAGAGAATTTAGATGTTGTGGAAATACATGACGCAGCTGCACCGGCTGAATTTATTCTCTCAGAGCAGCTCGGTTTTTGTGCGTCGGGAGAGGCGGTCTCGTTGCTGCATTCGGGCCGCACGGCTCTTGGCGGTGCAATGCCCATTAACCCAAGCGGTGGCTTGATCAGCAAAGGCCACCCCATTGGCGCAACAGGTGCTGCGCAACTCGTCGAACTGGCGGATCAATTGCGCGGCCGGGCAGGGAAGCGCCAACGGGAAGGCGCTCGCATTGCGCTGGCGGAAAATGGTGGTGGGTGGATCGGCAATGATGCCGCTGTTGCCGTGGTTACCATGTTAGGCGCTCAGACACGCCATTAAGCGCGTGTAAAACTCTCAACTCGGTTGGTGGTGATTTTCATCGATCGATACCACCTAGGCACACGTATTTTACTTCGAGATATTCATCGATGCCTTGATGGGAACCGTAGCGCCCAATGCCCAATTCCTTGATCCTGCCAAACGGTGCGCTCTCAGTTGAAATCATGCCGGTATTGATTCCGAGCATGACAAAATCAATAAAATAAATAGATCATGGTTGCCCCCAACGGGACATATTTAACCTATATATATCAATGATATAGGGAAAGGTGACTTAATTTTTATTGGCATAGGATTGCATTAGGAATTGATTAACCTTTATTGGCTCGTTCGATCGAGATTTTCCTTGGTGCTCTTAGCAGGCGAGTATTGAGATATTGTTCTTGGAGCGTCTTGTTCACTATTGTATTGAGAAGTATGGATATGGCCATCAAATTGTAATAATATGATCAATATCTTTTCGGCATCCTAATATTAAGAGTGAACAGTTTATCAGCCAACTATGGACTTGAGAGAATATAGACATGAAAGTTTTGAATTCGTTTGGCCCAAACCCAAGAATGCTTCGTATGTTCCTGCTGGAGAAAAATATAGAAATTGATTTTCAGGACCATGACATAATGGCCGCAGAAAACCGGCAAAAAATATATTTATCAAAGAATCCTGGCGGCCAATTTCCTTCATTAGAACTCGACGATGGAACAGTGATTGCTGAGACCGTTGTAATTTGTAACTACCTTGAAGAGTTATATCCGGAACCGGCTCTAATAGGCACAACGCCCCAGGAACGCGCCGAAGCAAGGATGTGGAATCGGCGTGTAGAACAAAAAATAACAGAAAATATTTATGCTGGTTTTCGTTTTGCCGAGGGTTTGCAGTTATTTGAAAATAGAATAAGGTGCCTACCAGAAGCTGCTGATGGCCTGAAAGCAGCTGGCCAAGATGGTCTGGCTTGGCTTGATGAACAGATACAAGGTAAGAGTTTTATATGTGGTAATCGAATTACAATCGCTGATCTAGTTCTATATTGTTGTGCTGATTTTGCATCGGGTGTTGGTCAGACGATCGATTCGGAACTTGAAAATATTAAAGCTTGGTTCGCTCGGATAGAAGGCCGGGCAAGCGCTCTCGGTAGTTTACACCCAGCAGCAGAAACAGTTGGAATGAGAGGCTGAACCAAAGCCTATCTAAACACTAACTCAATGTTCACTCGAGGTATTCTGTTGCACTCTTGCCAGGTGAGCTTGCCTTCTTCACCGTAAGATTTTAGAAAGAACGCAGCATTGGCTATCCTAACACGTGATCCGGGAAGTAGTTTGCCCTGTTTAGGGGTCAGCTAGAGACAAGCTCTTTAGTGTTAGCTAACACCAGTTCAGACCAGCGCTGCGTGATGTTAGCGAGCGACTTCGTAGTTGTGTTGGGCTAGAGCGGGAGTGCGGCTTCGGTAACGTTAATCGCACGCCTTGGTTCCACCGCTGCCATACGAGTTACTTGCGCCAATTCCTCGCTGCTCGCCGGGTTGGTTACAGCGAAACAACTGCCGTCATCCGCAGTGCACTACTTCCCGTCAATATAGGCATAATTGCGCAGTACTTCGACTTTCTCAGCAAGCATTTCACTCTCTCGTGGTGCTGGATGGTTCAGACTCCATTATCAGCCACTAAACAGATTTTGATCACTATAGGTATCTTGTAACTTGTGGCAGAAAAATATCACTCTGCGTCGACACGCCGCGTAGAGCTTTGTATCCACTGTGTTTTTGGGCATTGTATTCTAAAACTAAGAGTGAAGAAGAACATATAACAATTGGAGATAAGCATGACCGGTAGTTTGAATGGAAAACGCGCCCTGGTAACTGGTGCTGCGAGCGGCATGGGCCGCGCCATCGCAGAATCCTATGCGCGCGAAGGTGCCACTGTAGCGGTGCAAGCACGGACTATTGAGCGTGCTACAGAGACACTGGCCTCAATTGAAGCGGAAGGTGGCTCGGCATTTGCCGTTGCCGCAGATTTGACCGATAGCGCCGCGATTGAAGCGATGTGTGCGGATGCCATCAAGTGCCTCAGCGGTATTGATATCGTCATGAATAATGCCGGGGTTGCTGATTGCAAAAAAGTTGTCGATATGGAGGAGTCCTTTTGGGACAACATCATGGACATCAATCTAAAGGCGCCTTTTCTGGTTTCTAAATTTACTTTGCCGACAATGATCAAACAGGGCACAGGCGGGGTGCAGCTTTTCAATGCCTCAACTAACGCCAAAACAGCGGATGAGGATTGGACGGCCTACAACACAACCAAGCATGGTCTCGTCGGGTTTGTGCGTTGCCTTGCTGCTGAGGTTGGCTCTGAAGGTATTCGTGCAAACGCCATTTGTCCCGGTTGGATCGACACAAAAATGGCCGTCGACCTGCATCACGAGTTTGCTCGCGAAATGAATGAGCCATTTGAGAAGGTCTATGATGAAAGCATGCGTCTGAACATGCTGGGTGAGTTAATCCCGTCGCAGGCGGTTGCCGATATGGCGGTATACCTTGCTGGCCCAGGCGGCACTTATGTCACGGGTCAGGCGATTAATGTCTGCGCCGGTTTGAGTGTGCATTAGAGAGCTTCAGAACTCTCGGTATTCGGCAAGGAAGCGGCGGTAGCGGGCGACGAACATATCGCTATAGACACTGTAATCGAATTCAATCGGCCGCTCGGTCACTTGTGAGAGAATCCCCCATAGGAATTCGCGGAGTGCGGCAATTACTTTGGCGGCGGTGAAACGGTGCATGAGTTCCTCGTCCGCTGGCGCTTGGTAATAGGTTTCGAGAATGAGGCGGTCTTCCACTTGGCCAAACTCGCTGTTCATGGCGAGAACGGCTTTGTCGAACAGATCCATACTAAAGCCGCAATATTCGAGGTCGACAAACCACAGCCGTTCGCCGTCATAAACCAAATTTTGCGTGTTGAGGTCGTTGTGGCTATAGACGACACGAACCTTGCTGATCACCTTTTCCAGCTCGTTATTGACTGCCGATAGATTGGGCAGCAGATCCCGCCACTTTTTCTCAAGCGCTTCGCCGCGCGCCTTGAGCTGGCGCACATACCAGAGATTATGATGAAACGGCCAGAACACGGCGCCGGAATCTTCAAGATGTTTGTGCGCTTCGGTATGAAGGCGGTGAATAAGGCGGGCCGCCATTTCGGTCATTTTGGGATCGCGCAAATCCTCCGGCGTGAGCGAACGGCCGGGGATATAGCGCAGCACAATTAGGTCAGGTTCGTTATAGATGGGTTCTGCCGCGACTCCTGCGGCATGGGCGGCGCGAAATGCGCGATATTCATTTTCGCGGTAGACCCCGAGATGGGGTTCGTCACTGCCGATGCGGACGATATATTTCTGGCCGTCGTCCTCGACCGTCAAATTGATATTACTGAGGCCGCCGCTCAACAACTCCGGTGCAACTTCGCCCTTCCAGATAGGGAGTGTCTTGGCGCGCGCAATGGCCGGTGCGCTCACCTCAGCCGCGCCCTGAGCATTGCTTATGGCATCGAAAACGTCGGCGGAATCGGGACCTTTGTCCGTACCGGCAGTCATGGGTTAGATCTTCACTCGGCTGTTGTCTGGATCGTAAAGTGGACCGAGATGCAGTTCCGCATCCACTTGCCGGTTGGCGCTTTCTATACGGTACGTGCCGGATCGGAGATAGTCGCTGGTTACACCATCTGCATGGCGCACATAGCCCATGCCAATATGCTTGCCGATGGTATGTCCATAGCCGCCGGAAGAGAGCCAACCGACCCGCTCGCCATCGCGCAGAATAGTTTCCCGCCCGGTAAGCAACAGGTCTGGGTCGTCCTCGGCAGTGAGCGTTATGAGACGCTTGGCGAGAGGTTTTTCTCGTTGGCGTAGGAGAGAATCCCGACCGATGAAATTGCTCTTCTTCTCGAAAGCCACGGCAAACGCGAGGCCTGCTTCAAGTGGCGTGTGATCTGGGCCGATATCGGCGGCCCAGGCACGGTAGCCTTTTTCCAGGCGCAAGCTGTCAATGGCGCGGTAGCCGGCATCCACCAGACCAAATTCTGTGCCGGCTTCGCTCAACGTCTCATAGACGGTGAGCATATATTCCGTTGGGATGTGTAACTCCCAGCCTAGCTCACCCACATAGGTGATGCGGAGCGCACGTACCGGCGCGCCACCGATTTGTACCTCTTGGGCGGTAAAGAAGGGGAATGCTGCGGCGCTGACATCGTTTTCAGCCGCCGCTTCCAGGATGGCTCGTGAATTCGGCCCCATTAAGGACAGAACGCCGTAGGCCGATGTGACATCGACCAGGGATGCATGGGCGTCGTCGGGAATATTACGTTTAATGTGGTCGAAATCATGGGTGGCGAAGCAGGTGCCGGTGACGATGTAATATTGATCATCGGTTATCCGAGTTACGGTGAGATCACATTCGATGCCGCCATGGCGGTTGAGCATCGCGGTGTATGTGACCTGACCTGGTGCTCCCGTCACATCTCCCGCGCAGATGTGCCCCAACGCCGCCTCAACGTCTCGCCCGATAAGGGTGAATTTGGCAAAAGAAGATTGATCGAAAATGGCTGCGGAGTTACGGCAGGCATTGTGTTCAAGCGCCACGTATGGGTGCCAGTTAGGTCGGGTAAAGCTGTTGATTTCGACCGCCTCAACGCCAACGGGCGCAAACCAGTTAGGCCGCTCCCAACCAAACTTACCGCCGAAGCAGGCCTGCTTTTCTTCGAGAGCGCCATAGATCGCGCTGCGCCGGAGCGGGCGGCCCGCCTTCATGTCCTCATAAGGCCATATGATGGTGTAGTGATGGCCCTGGCCTTCGAGTGAGCGTGCCAAGACTTGATTGTCAGAGCGGTGATAAGAGCCAAAGCGGCGGATATCGAAGCTCCACATATCGAAGGGCGGCTCGCCGTTTAATATCCATTCACCGATCACCATACCGGCACCACCAGCGCCCGTGACGCCGTACGCATTGTAGCCGGCGCTGACAAAAAGATTGCGCACTTCCGGCGTCTCGCCCATCACCGGGTTCTGGTCTTCGGTGAACGCCTCAAGGCCGTGGATCCAGCTCTTGATGCCCGCCGTCTGAAGTGAAGGAATCCAATCCATCAGACCTTCCAAGCGCGGCATAAAATGGTCGAGATTTTCCGGCATCAGCTTGAATTCGTGATTCTCGGCAATGGCACCGAGATAAGGAATGGGGTCTGGGTCATATTGTCCGACGATCAGGCCGCCGACTTCCTCGCGGATATAGTGCCAGAGGTCGGGGTCACGGAAAGTCGGCATATCACGTGTCACGCCTTCGATTGGCTCGGTAATGAAATAACAATGATGCGATGGCTGGATGGGAATATTGACGCCGGCGAGGCGGCCGATCTCACGCGACCAGATGCCGCAGCAAATCACTGCTGTTTCGCACTTAATCGTGCCCTGTTCTGTTTGCACGCCGGTTACCGCACCGTGATCAATATCAAAGCCGGTCACCACGGTGTCTTCGAATATCCGCGCGCCATACATACGCGCCCCCTTGGCCAACGCCATACACATATCGGACGGACTGAAGCCGCCATCGGAGGGGATATAAAGGGCGCAGTCCATCTTATCGGTGGTCATGATTGGCACCATCTTGCCCGCTTCCTTAGGGGAAATCAGGGCCATTTCGACACCAAAGGAGCGCGCGATGGTGATGGCGCGCTCATATTCGCGCCGGCGTTCGACCGTACAGGCAACGCGCATGCCGCCGGTTTGATTCCAGCCGGTAGCCTGGCCGGTTTCTTCCTCCAACCCCGCATAAAGCTCGCCGCCATAAGCCATCATGCGCCCGGCGTTAGGATCGGTGCGGAACTGCGCGTAAGCACCCGCCGCGTGCCAGGTCGAGCCCGATGTCAGCTTATTGCGCTCCAGGATGACGACATCTTTGCAGCCATTTTTAGCGAGATGATAAGCTGTTGCACAGCCAATAGCGCCACCGCCAATGATTACGACGCGCGCTTGGTCCGGAAATTTATTACTCAATTGAGTTCTTTCTCTAAGGCTTCTGCCAATTCAAAAATATCCACTGTCGCGCCGTAATGGGCGACATTAAACATAGGCGCGTTAGCATCGGTATTTACGGCGATTTGCGTTTTATCGGCGGGCAATTTTGAAGAGATATCAAAGCGTTAGAAACGTGGAACGCTCAATACATCGTGTCTATGTGAATTCTTTTTGCAAATGGACCAGGCAGCTTGCTTTAGTTCGGTGCCGCGCCTTCTCATGCCGGCGCGGCGTCTTGCAATATCGCCATCGCTTGGGCATGCAGAGTGGCGTCGCCCGCCGCTACAACCCAGCCGCCGGCGGTTATCGGGGCGCCGTCCCAAAGGGTGATAATACCGCCCGCGCCCTCGACAATCGGGATCAGCGCCTGAATATCCCACGGCATCAGGTCGCCCTCGATCACCAGGTCGATATGGCCGGCTGCGAGCAGGGCGTAATTGTAACAATCTCCGCCGAGGCGAAAATAGCCGACCTGCTCGGCGATCTTATCGAAGGCCTGGCGCTGGGCCTCGGTCTTCATCATCGCCATTTCGGTCATGCTGAGGCGCGCCGGCTCAAATGTGCCGCAGGCGCGGGTTTTGATCGCCTCGCCGTTCAAGGTAGTGCCGTCCGGCGTGCCGATAAAACGCTCACCGACATAAGGCTGGTTTAGGGCGCCCAACACCGGCTCGCCATTTTTCAAGAGCGCAATCAGCGTGCCCCAGGAGGTAAAGCCGGTGATGAAGGCCTTGGTGCCATCGATTGGATCGAGCACCCAGACATATTCAGCGTCGAGATTTTCATCGCCAAACTCCTCGCCCTTGATGCCGTGCTCGGGGAAGGTCTCATTGATCAATTGGCGAATGATTTTCTCCGAGCCTTGATCAGCTTTGGTCACCGGAGAATAGACGCCGGGGCCTTTATCGGCCTTATCTACAACATCCACGGGATTACGGAAATAGCGCAGGATAACCTCGCCTGAGGCATCGCACATGCGATGGGTGAGGGCGGTGAAGGCGGCGAGTTCCGCCGCGCTTACGAGAGGGGATGAATTAGTGATGGTTGACGCCTCCACAAACATTAATTGCCTGGCCGGTAATATAGCGGCCATGGCGCCCGGCCAGATAAATAGCCATATCAGCCAAGCTTTCCGGGCCGATCAGCGCACCCAGCATATTGCCGCGCATGGTGCGCGCATAGACCGTCTCGAATTCTTCGTCATTTGCCTCTGCCGTTTTTTGCAGCGCTTCCGTCGCCATTTTTGATTCGGCCCAGCCCGGGCAAATCGCATTGACGCGAATATCCTGTTCACCAACCTCGACCGCCAGGCATTTCATGAATTGCAGCACCGCATGCTTGGAAGCGTTATAGGCGGTCCAATTGGCATCGGCTGATTTGCCGCTGGTCGAGGCATTGAATAGGATGCAGCCGCCCTTGTCCGCCGCAAGCATGGCCGGCAGCAGGTGGCGCGAGACCAGATAGGGCGCCTTTACGTTGGTATCCATGATCTGGTCCCACATCGCCTCTTTCATCTTCTGCACTGGAGAAAAATCGGCCCAGCCGGCATTATTGACGACAATATCAATGCCGCCAAAGCGCTGCAAAACGCTATCGCACATGGCTTTTATGGCTCTGGAATCGAGTAAATCGGCGGTTACCGGAAAAGCCTCACCGCCAGCGGCAGCGATGCTTTCCTGCACCTCTGCGGTGCGGCTGTCATCACGGCCATGCAGGGCTACAATGGCGCCCTGTCGCGCCAAAGCCTCGGCGATAGCGCGGCCTATGCCGCTGCCGGCGCCGGTCACGAGCGCGCGTTTGCCCTCAAGGCCGTGATCCATTCCACCAATTCTCCCCGCCTTGCGCCCTGATTCTCTTCAGAGAATCTATTGCACGCTGCGCATTTGCCCAATTTAATCGCAATTGATGCCAAAATACGATTACCTTTCGTTGTACGGGGGTGTCTTTACCTTCATGACACAGTGCTAGAAGAGCACCGCAAGCGACGAATTTTGGCCCGAACATTGGCCTAAACAATAGCAACGGATCATCGTGTGATGGATCATGGACAGTAAGAAAATCAAGGCAGAACTCACGGCACGCCGCGTCGCCCTGGTTGAGCTCAGAGCGCAGGTGGAAGCTGCGCGCGAGCCTGTTGAACTCGACCAAACCCGGGTCGGCCGGCTGTCGCGCATGGATGCCCTGCAGGGCCAGGCCATGGCTCAGGAGACGGCACGCCGCCGCGATGTTGAGGTCACCCGCATCGATGCGGCGTTGAAGCGCGTTGATGACGACGAATATGGCTATTGTCTGGCCTGCGGCGAGGAAATCGTCGCCGCACGCCTGGCCCTCGACCCCATGGCGGCAGTATGCGTGACCTGCGCCTCCCGTGCGTAAGGCAGAGATCAAATAAAGACAGCATTTTCGAGGGGGCAAATTGGTCCTCGGGGCGCAAACCGCAAATTATTAGTTTGATTGGTGCATCGCCGGAACATTCCCTATAGGATCGCGCAAATTTCGCAAAAAAAACTCAGGGAAGCAGAACATGAAACACGCCCTTTTTATGATGCCAATACATGCGGTTGATAAAGATTATCACACTGCAATTATGGAAGATCGAGAAGCTATAATTTTGGCCGATAAATTAGGTTATTCTGAAGCTTGGGTAGGTGAGCATTATGCTGCAGGACCGGAGCAAATCACTAACCCAATGATTTTTTTGGCAAGTGTGGCGAGTGAGACAAAAAATATTGTCTTTGCAAGTGGGGTTACCAATTTACCTCAATATCATCCGGGAGTAGTTGCCGGCCAAGCAGCTATGTTTGATCATTTGACAAAGGGCCGATTCATCATGGGCGTGGGGCCGGGTGGCCTTCCGTCCGATTTTGAATTATTTGGCACCATGGATGCTGACCGTAATGAAATGATGAAGGAGTCAATTGACATTATTCGTCAGATTTGGGAAGGCGATCCGCCTTACGATATTCAGGGAAAATATTGGCAGGTTAAGGTCAAAGATTGGGTTTATGAAGATATAGGCATGGGCACTATGTGCAAGCCATACCAAAAACCTCACCCCCCAATGGCAATATCTGCAATGAGCCCGTTTTCTAGTTCCATTCGCTATGCCGCTCAAATGGATTTCATACCAATCTCAGCAAATTTTATTGGAAATTGGTCTGTTAAATCACATTGGGACGTTTATTCGGAGGAGTGTGAAAAGAACGGACGCGTGGCGGATCCCGAAATCTGGCGTGTTGCCCGTAATGTTCATGTGGCTGAAACAGATGCTGAAGCCGAGGCTTTTGTTAAAGAGGTTAATGGTAGCTGCGACTGGTATTTTAAATATCTCCACACCATCTTTGATAGAGCTCAGATGAAGGGCGCTTTTGTTGTAAATAAAGGTGATGATGCTGATGCATTAACACATGAATCTCTGAGGGATAATTTTACTCTGTATGGAAGCCCAAGCACCGTAGCAGAGAAAATTCTCAGTTTTCGTGAAGAGATTGGACATTTTGGTACTTTGGCGGTTACTGCCCAGGACTGGACAGATACAGATGCGATGAAACGATCACTTAAGCTATTGGCTGAGGAAGTTATGCCTGCTGTCAATAAAGCCATTGGATCGCAGGAAGCAGCTGAATAGTAGTTCCTCTATCTCTGCAGGTTCTTATACTAAGTGTCTGAATATGCAATAGTAACAGGAGGATCGCAGGGTATTGGCGCTGCGATTTGCCGTCGTCTGAAATCTGAAGGCCTGACCCCGATCATCTTTGATCGGGTCGCGCCTGAAGATGCCGGCATTGGCGAGTTCTGCGCTGTCGATCTCGCTAACATAGAGGAAACTCAGGCAGCTCTCGATTGGGCACTGGGCCTCGGACCCGTCAGCCGCCTGGTCAACAATGTCGGCGTCGTTATGCCGGCCCTGTTGGAAGATACTTCGCTCGAAGATTTCGACGCTCTGATGGCGCTGAATGTGCGCTGCGCTATCCAATGCACCCAGGCCGTGGCGCAGGGTATGCGTGCGCGCAAATTGGGCCGCATCGTCAACATCGCCAGCCGCGCCGCGCTCGGCAAGGCGCTGCGCACCAACTATTCCGCCAGCAAGGCCGCCCTCATTGGCCTGACCCGCACCTGGTCGCTCGAACTGGCGCCCGACGGCATCACCGTAAACTGCATCTGCCCCGGCCCAATCGCCACCGAGCTCTACAAAAAAGCCAACCCGCCAGACAGCCCGCGCACCATTGCCTCGCTGGCAACCATCCCGGCAGGCCGCATCGGCACCCCGGAAGATATCGCCCAGGCGGCGGCGTTTTTCCTTGATGCGGACTCCGGCTTTATCAACGGGCAAACGCTTTATGTTTGTGGGGCGTCGAGTGTGGGGCGCTCAGGCGTTTAGCAAGTATATTATGGTTGGATAAACCTCATCCGCACGCACACTTCTCGCCTCCACTTTGAGGTTCTCCTCCGCCATCTCATGCAACTTCGGGTTTGCGCCCAGTGAATACTCTACGAACGTCGCTGCCGGCGCTATCGCGCAAATCTGTAATCCAACTGAGAAGTGCAGCGGCCCGTCCCAGAGATGCAGCGCCAAGCGGATTTGGCGGTCCAACAGTTGAACTTAGGAGGTGGTAAGGTCGGCCGAGCGCACGGTGAACTTCAGGCTATCTCTGCTCGGGTCGTAATTCATGCGCCAGCGATCAAGGACATCGCGACCGAGGAGTGAGGGATGCATCATCATATCAGGATGAACCTCGGGAATAGTTATCCTTACGGAGTAGAATCTCATGAGGTCTCTATTCGGTTCATGAAACGCAATAATAGCGGATTCTTGAAAACAGTTGGCGTTACCGTCCATGCCGCCAACAATTGTTGGGTCCGAAAGCGCGCCATAATTAATCCCGAGCTTCACGCCATCAGCCGGCATTAAAGTGCTTGTATCCGCACCGGTATCGACAAGAAATTATATGTTCGTGGCAAGCTTTAGACTTGGCAGCAACAGCCGACCATTGACATAGGGACGATGCGACGTATCGCCAAAGAGCCCAGAGATCACGAAACTACAAGACTA